>ENA-ORSS01002551-ORSS01002551.1-human-gut-metagenome-genome-assembly--contig:-NODE-2551-length-16148-cov-10.970173_pt1 | contig 16148 bp, 7 predicted proteins | sample MGYA00241899_ERZ509162 | MGnify/ENA primary metagenome ERZ509162 (study PRJEB26280, sample SAMEA2338641) | human gut metagenome | biome: human gut; feature: human-associated habitat; material: faeces... | reverse complement strand
CTCTGTCGCTCCGCGACATCTCCCCGCCCCGCGGGGAGTCACCCCTCAAGGGGCGCCAATATCTAACCTTATGTTTGCGGTGGCTCCCCTTTGAGGGGAGCTGTCTGCAACGCAGACTGAGGGGTGGTTCCTCGCCACAAACCTAACGGCCGTGGGGTGGTTCCTCGCCACAAACCTGACGCCCATGGGGTGGTTCCCCACGCAGAACCTAAAAATCAACCGAACAACGGCCATGTACACCTAAAAAAATTTATTTCCCAATAACCCACCACAGGGGGAGGGCCAAATCCGGCCCTCCCCCTGTGTATGATGGATTATCCCTCTATACCCTATTGGTGAATTGTAACATTGTTTTGCCTTGCGGCGGGCGCATCAGGCGCGGTTCTTCTTTTTCAGGCTCAGCAGCACGCCAACACCGGCCACAACCAGCAGCACGCCAATGCCGCTGAACAGCAGGGTGCCGAAACCACCGGTGGTGGGCAGGTTGAAGCCCTTGCGGTTGATGATGACGATCTCTGCATAGCTGTACGGAGTATCGCCATTCTTAACCACGGTGCTATTGTAGTCATGCTTAATCAGTTCACCCGTGTTGCTATCAAAGGTTTTCGTATCACTCCATGCGGTGGTGTAGTCCAGAGTCAGGTTTGCGTCCACCGGACCAGTCAACAGGTTATAGCCTTTGTGAGTCTTGGTTTCAACCAGCTTATACTCGCCAGTCGGCAAACCTTTTGCAACAGCCTTACCGTCGGCCTCCGTCTTCAAATCCATAACAGCAAACCACTTAGGCTCATCACTAACAGTATCGTTCAGCTTTTTTGCTGCTGCTTCCTCAGGCGTTAAAAGGGTCTTATCAGCACCCATAAACTTAACGGTGCCATTTTTGTTCATCGTATCTTTTTCTGCATCATACTTTTTATAAAGGGTAAATTCAACATCCTTCAGCGGTTCGCCATCCTCATTCTGTTTCAGGATGCCAGTCTTGAACGTATAAACAACAGCTTCGTCATGGATATCATACGGAGGATCCGCTTCAGTAGTGGTAATATTTGTCTTCTTGGAGTATTTCAGGTCGGCACTGTTTACATTGCCCACTGCACCAACCGAAGCGCCGTCCTGGAGCTTTGCGGTATAGGTAATGGTAATGGTTCCACCTGCATATGCCGCAATCTTGTCAGTAGCAAATGCAATCGTAAAGCCAGACTTACCCTCAGCATTCGTTATCGTCAGGGTATACTCAGTACCCGCTGTAAATGTCGTTTCTGCAGTTTTGCCAGCTATTACACCTTTAACATCAATACTATTATCATTAACAACCAGCTGGTCGCTATTCATTTCATCAGATACGGTGAAAGTCTTCAGTTTTGCAACGTTTTCAGGAACATTGACAGTCAGAGTATACGGAACATCATCACCAATGCCATAGTCTGCATCCTTTTTACCTGTAATTTCCTTTTTGAAGTCCGGCTTGTAGTTCTTTACTTTAACCTGTGCTCCACTAAAAGCAGTAGTGTCAAAGCTCTTTACACTAGTTTCAGGCTTTTGCGCGCCTTCAATATCACTTTCGGTCGCTGCAACCATCTCGCCATTGTCACCGATCTTAAAAACATAGGCAATGCCGGAATCCAAAATGTAACCATCGTTTGCATTAACTTCAGTTTCCACAAAGGCATATACACCTTTGGTCAAACCAGAAACGCTGATTTTGCCATCTGCACCCGTGGTAAGGACACCCGTTTTATTAGCTGCGTCAAGCCACTCGCCTGCATTATCTACGCCATTTGCAGGCTTCTTCTCAATCCAAGTCCATGTTCCGTCTTCATTCTTCTTATAGAGCTTAAACTTGTAGCTCTGCATGGCTGTAACTTCTGTATCTGTACCGCTCTGCTTACCGACTTTCTGCAAAACAGCCTGACCATATGCAGTAGAGTTTTTCGGGAAGACATGAACATCGTACAGCCAATCAGTCAGACCGCCATTCGTATCAGTCGAGACTTTTGTCATAGGAACAGAGACAAAGAACGGCTCACATGCAGTCCTGACAGAATCCGGTGTTTCGGTTTCAAGCACAAGGTAAAGACCCAAAGGCAATTCTTCAAACTTAACAACGCCACTGGTATCTGTCGTTTTCGAATCGACTTCAGTTACAGTTGCAGTCACGTCACTCTTCAGTTTATAACCGCCGGTAGTAGTATCAGGTTCTGCATAATCTTCCCAGCTTGTAGGCCAAGCTACATCTTTACCATCATAATATTTTTTCAGATCTTCTGCATTCTTAACCTGATAAACGGTAAAGGTTGCACCTGCCAACGGAGTAGGCGTTTCACCTTTGTCATTCGAAGGAAGACTCCCTGCGTCTTCTGCCTCGCCGGTTGCAGGCCCTCTAGTATCATCGTTCCACTCATATTTATGAATCGTAATGGAACCGGTATCCTGCGTCCAAACCGGATTTGCAGTGGGTGCCGGTGTTGTTCCACTGCCATCATCTGCCATTGCTGGCATGGCGCACAGGCTGAGGGCCAGGGCGGCGCTCAACAGGCCTGTGAGAAAACGTTTTGCTTTTTTCATTTCAGTACCTCTTCTCTTAAAAAAATCATCATCGGATGGGCGGCGGGGCCGCCCGGCTTAAGGGTTCTGCATCAGCACGGCGTGCAGTGCGGGGCGCTGCAGCGGGGAAACGCTGCCGCGCCGCCCGCACTGTGCCGTGAAGAAAAAAGGAGGAAAAACTGGGCCGCTTGCCCACTTGGCTTAAGGCTGCGCCCTGCCGTAAACGGGTGCGCACTGGCTGGCAGGCCCTGTACCCTGGGGGTTGCTGGGTTTCCGGGGGATGGTTAATGTCGCCGGCCCCCTTTCCTGTTGTAGCGGAATGTGAATATCAACAGCCCTGCCACCGCCAGCGGCATGCCGATCAGCAGCCACAGGCTTGGCGCGTCTGCACCCGTGTGGGGCAGCTCAGGCGTTTTACGGTTCAGAACGGTAAGGGTCATGGTGTAGGTGTTGTCGGACTTCGTAAGCTCTTTGTCCGGAATTAACTGCTCATCAATATAACACTTGCCGCCTTGGGTAAATTGGATCTTAATTGGCTGTGCCAACAGGTTGTACCCCGGATGTGCCTTGGTTTCCGTCAGGCGGTATGTACCGGGTTCCAGATTTTTGAACACACCGGTGATTTTGCCGGTGCCGTCCGTTTTGGCGGTAATGGAACCTTTGTTTGTGCTATTGAATTCATAGGTAGTCTCTACCTGCGTTTTTCCTTCGGTTGTTGTTTCGACCAGCTTTTCCAGTTTGAACTCAACATCACTCAAGAGCACATCTTGGCCCTCATTATTGGGTTCCGCGTCCTTCTTGATGATATCCAGTACAAACTTCGGGTTCTGCAGCGTGTTGGTCAGCTCAATCTTGCCGCTGCCGCCGGTGATGGTTCCACCGTTTACTTTGGCTGGCGTTGTAGTTGCGCCGGTTTCGCTGTCCTTTTCGCTGTTTGCTGTGGCTGTATTGCCTGTTGAGCTGCCCGCGCTGTCCGCTTCGCTTTTTGGTGTTGCTTCAGCCTTTACCGTTACAACATACGTATTGCCCTTAATCGTAATGGTTTCGCCTGGTGCTACCTGTTCAAATTGGTCATTCTCCACCGTACCTTCCACAATGCGGTACACATAATCGGTGTGGCTATTATCCGTATTGATTTGGTACTGATCCAAACCGCTAAAGGTATACAGCCAGCCGTTATCTTTGTGGTTAACCGTAACATATTTGCTGCCCGAGGTCGGGTAGTCAACAACATCCCACGGGGCATCCTCAGCACTGTTTGCCAGGCGGCGCTGGAGCTGGATGTAGATTGTATCCGGCTGGTTCTCTGTACTAAGGTCCGTACCATTTGCATCTTTCCAGAGCTTGTCGAACTCAATGTTGATCAGTGTGTGCTGGGTGTTGGTAAAGATTGCGGTAATTGGGGAGGTGCCTGCCTCCTTAATCTCGCCTTCCACCATGGTGTTGTCGATCACATGGGCGTATTGACCATCCGGAACGGTTACGCTTTGCAGTTTGGCACCATCGGTGCTTCCGATTTCCTGGATGGTATAGCGGGTGCCAACGGGGATGCCGGTGATGGTTCCGGTGTGTTCTGAGTTGCTATCATCGCTCATGTTGATCTTAACATACCTTATGATGTCCTTTTCTTCCAGACCCTCACCGCCAACATCACTAAATGTAACTTTGAACTCGTAGGTTCCGGTCAAGTTTTCACCGTCTGCGGCCTTCTTTTGGATTGTCAGCCCGCCGGTTCTGACGGTGTTGACGTATTTTACCTTTAGCTTTGTCAGCGTGGAGTTTGTTTCGTCCGGGTTCTTATAGGAGCGGAAGACGATGGTGTTGGCTTCTTCGGGCTTTTTGCTCACCTTGTAGCCATCATTCTTTACACTATCGTCATAAACTTCCGTTCGGCCATCATCGGGGCCTCTGGTGGGATCATTCTGCTTTTCTAACGACCTCTTTTCCCCGAATGTTACGGTATTTACATTTGATGTGTCATCCGGCTCCGTCGACTTAACCACCTGCCCGTTCTCGTACACCGTCCATGTGGTGTCGTACAGGTTTTGGTTCAGTTTCTCTTTGAGCGAAATGTAGCTGCCGCGGCGGAACTGGTCGCTGAAGGTAACGGTTTCTCCATCTTCCAGAACAAAGCGTCCGTCCTCGTCCACCAACTGGGTGTCTGTGTCCTCGGTGGAGGTGTACTGTGCGTATTTGGCTTTTTCCAGCTGACCGCTTTTGGCGGAGCCGTAATCCGGGATTTTCTCCTGATCGGTTGTAAAGCCGGTCATCGTACTTGGCACCGCTTTGGGAATGAAGGTAAAGTTCCTGAAATAGATGTTGCGGCTATAGTTATCGCCCACGCGGATGGTTTTGACGTTGCCGCTAAAACCGTCCTGCTCTTTCATCTTGTGCAGGTCCAGCTTTACGGTGACCCATTTGCCTGTCTTCAGTTCGACCGAGCCATACGTTGCGCCGTTAATGCCTGTTGTGCCAAGGCTGCCTTTTTGGACGCCTTTATTATCCAGCAGTTCCAGATACAGGTTGTTGAGGGAAAGTTCACCTCCACCACCATCCTTTGAATCAACGTAAACCTGGAACGTAAGGAAGCGCATTTTTTCGATATTGATGGGTTCTTTCAGCGTCAGGATGCCATAACGTTGCTTACGCGCTTTACTGACGGGTTCCGTATCCATATAGCGTGCGTACCAGTGAAGGACCTGTTCGGTATCTTGCCCGGAATCTGGCCAGTGGTTTGGTTCCAACCTGAAAATGTACTCACTTTCTTTTCCTGGGGTTGCGGGTTCAATCTTGTTTTCTTTCGCAGCCAAATTCACCACTTGGGACGGAGTACCGCTTTCATCCGGGCCAACGGCATCTGTTTTTCCATAATGGGTTGCCTGGTTCTTGATGGTGAAGTTGAAGATTTTCTGGTTTTTAAAGCAGTTTTTGAAGTCATCATCAGTAACGTTGGTCAGATCGACCTCTTTTTGAACCTGCAGCTCGTTATTATCCGGGAAGTTGAACGCCACCGCCATGTTGGACTCCCACATACCGCGTTCCATATAGTACATGGTAAGGGTGTGCTTTTTGCCTTTGTCGAGTGGTTCAAGATTTGTGTTTTTCGCGTAGAAATAAATGTCATTGCCATTATATTTCACGGTCTTGACAGCGGAATTGACAGTTTTTTCATCTATATCATTATCTTTTGCCGTTCCGCCTTTTTTGACCTTACTGACATAGGCTGTTACACTATTTTTCCCATCTTTTGTCTCGCCAAATTCCAGCAGGCCGGAAACCTTACCATGGGCGCCGCCAACGTCAAGCGCCAGCTTGCCATCAATGAATACCCAAACGTCATCGTCACCGGAGAAGAAGAACTTGATGTTGGTTTTTACCTTTTTATTGTCTTCACCAATCTTATTGGTTTCCACCATACCGTCATCCGTCAGGGTAAAATCCATCTGCAGCTTGGTGCCAAAGCCGTAATTGTAGGTAGAAGCCACACCAGGTTTTGCTGTTTCATTGAACGGGAAGTAGCCATATTGGCCTTGCTTGTCCGATGACGCATTCACATTCTCAGAAGACCCTCTGTTATTGGTACTTTGGAGAAAATATTTTGAATCCGAATTTTGTCCCGAATCTTGTTTTAGATACAAGGTTGTATCCTTGCTGTCAAGGTACCAATAATCAACGCCGGTATCGTCGTTAAAAAGGTTCTCCTTTTTAGTAAATGGGAACTTTACATTCTCATACACTTCACCAAGCTTTGCCTTTTTACTATTCTCTCCTAAGAGGAACTCTTTGTTAAAGTGCGGTTCTACTGTTGGTGTTGTTGTTCCGTTTAACAACAGTGCTCCATCTGCGTTACCGTTGGATGTTGTATCCGCAACCAATCCCTGATAGGCATAGTTTATATGGTCACTTCCATTGGTATAATCGTCATTACGCTGAGAGTTATTGATTGCCATAAAATGATTAAATTTGTTGTTCTCATTGTCGTACCCAAACAAATTTAATGTATCTGCAATCTGTCTAAATTCAGGTCCATCTGCAGGCTGGAAATGTCCGGTATAAAGCGGGTATTGGGCACCTGCAACCTGATAATAATCGCTCAGCGCCTGATCAAATTCACGGAAGGTTACCCAGTTGCGGTGACTTGCACCAGTACAGCTACCGTAGCCATCACGGTTCTTGCCATTCAACTCGTAATCTGTATAATAGTCATACAGCGTACTGGTAACATATTTTGTGTTTGCTTCTTCCGTAAAAGGAACGGATGCAATATCTACTACATCTACTACTTCAGTGCCAGTACTCTTCCCCTTTTCGGCATCACGCGGGGTGGTGTCTTTTAGAGCCCAGTAGCCGCCACGTTGGCCCATGCTATATACTGCATTGTCATTCGTATCCGCATAGAAGCACTGTTCCTTTTCCTTATAGTCTGTAGGTATGGTTTCCCAGCCTGTACTGTTGCCGCAGTTTGCAAGGTCATTATCGGTTTTCAACGGATACGAGGAGAATACGATTTGGGTATAGCCATTCGGCACATCTGCTGCATAGTAATCTGTGCCCTCAATCCGGATCATTGTGCCGCCTATGCTTTCTTTCTTCTCTCCTTTTAAGCGGTAGTAAACCGTACTTTGATTGGCTTTGGGGATTGAATAGTCGCCGCCAGTATCCTCATTCTTCGTTGGCAGCTTTGAGAAAGTAGCATCGTAATAGATACAGAAAGAGTTTTCTATACCCCATCTTTCGTTGTCTGCGCCAGTATAGATAAAGCAGTTACTTGTATCACTATATGTAAAGGATTCTTTATCATCACTAACAGATTCACCATAGAAGTTATAGATTTTGCTGGATTTGTTTTGACCGCCCTCAACCCATGTAAACTGAACATAAGAGCAAAGAACGCTGGGAATGTAAAATTTTGCTGTGGAATTAGGTTGGATATCATCTAAGGATATTGGCTGCTCACTGACTGGTGTAAGGTTTTTATTAGTATCCGGTTCATAAAACCAGGCTTTGACGTTCGTTAGTGTTTCACTGGTTTTATTTTCAAAGGCCATCTCTTTCTTAGCGAAATGCTTATGGCCAACCGTATAGTCCTTCCACTTCGTTCGATCCCAGCCATTCCCCTGATTTCCGTCCCCATTATTTCCGTCATAGTAGTTGCCGCCGATATAATGATCTTTATCATCTGGATTGAACGTCATCCACGGTAGATGATTATTATTATCTACTTGAACAATTGTTACTTTGTATGTAGGGTTATTGTCTGTAGGTGAATCTTCCGTATATCCGCAAAATTCAAGTCCACCCAACCCATTATTTGGATAGTGTTTGGCCTTATTCAGGACTGCAGAATAAATTTTTCTTCCGTCCTCCGTTATGTCAGCTTCCTGCATATCAAGATAATATTTTCTATCACCATTTGGATTTTGTCCAACAATGGCATGTATTTTTACCTTTTTATAATTGGTCCAACTGGTAGGCACTGCAAAATAGAGCGTGTAAGTCTCCGGCGCTCCCACACTAACTGCCTGCACGTTATCCACGCTTTCTGCGGCGTACATCTTCTGCGGCTGTTCGGTCGGTTCCGGGGTGGCGGTGGGGGTCACGGTCGGCACAGGGGTGGCCGTTGCGGTGGCTGCCGGTTCCGGAGTCAGGGCGGGTTCTGCCGTGGGCTCCGGCGTTTCGGTCGGGGCGGGCTGCTCCGGCTCGGCACTTTGTTCCGGTTCCGGGGTGGCGGCGTTCTGCTCCGGCGGAACGGTATCCTCCCCAGAGACCGTTCCCTGCTCATCCTCCAGCAGCTCTACTTCGTCAGGTGCGTCGGGCAGAAGATCCACCTCGGCGTATACAGGCAGGGCCATTGCCATAACCAGGCAAGCGGTGACAAGCAGCGCTGTCAGCCGGCGCGCCCAACCTGTTGTGTTTTTTCCTGTTCTATTCAATCTGCTCACTCGCCTTTCGCGCTGGTTTAATGAAAGCACATTGTTCCACAGGGGATCCCTGTGAAAGAGTAAAGGAAGCCAGCTTCTTTTACTTGCGCAACCGTTGCCATGTTGTTTTCAAAAAAAAACCGCATCGAGTCTTCTCATTGCGCATTTACTTTTTATTTTCTTAATATAGCACCTTTACACCAGAAAGACAATACAATCCACGCAAATTCCTGTTTTTCAGCACTTTTACTGATTGCGCTTTCCTCCAATTATATAATGTGTTCAAAGCCTTTGTATCATTTACTCCTGATTTTCTTTTTGGCAGCGGTCCCTTTTATATACTTTGACCGCGCGTTTATGATCCTCTGCGCACACAGAGCGCAACTTTGCAGCAAAATTCGCCTTTTTTGCTACATTTCCCTGTTTTTGCGCAATTATTTGTTTCGCATGCGCCTGTTTGTGGCGGGGCCTGGCAGCTGGGTGGGCGCCTTGTGGGAGGGATGGCAGGTTTGCGGCGCACGGTTCCCGTTTTTTTGCGGCGCGATGGGTACACCGCGCCCCTGCAAACGGTTTGCGGTGTTTGCGGCGGCGGGTGTCTGTTTGGTGGATTGCACGCCCGCCAACGGGACGCCGTTCTCCCTTTACAACGGGGTGCGGGTTTGCTGCAGATATGCCATTCGCCTTTTTGTCCCCCCTGCCCCGCCCCTGATTCCCCGTTCCCCCTTGCCGATTTCTATTTGCGCCAGCTCCTGAGGTGCCTCTGAGAGCAACGAAAATAGCGGATCTTTCGCAAGCACAAAATCCGGCTGCGTTTACTGAGGCAACACCGCACAATTCCCGCCTTGCGGCTTAAGCACCGCTCCGGCAGCTGCGGCACTTAGAATTATGCGGTATTGCCCTGAAACAGACGAGCTTTTTGACGTTTCAGATAGATCCCAGTTCCCAGCTTTCAATCTATCCTGTGTAAACTGCAACCCTTCACGCGCCATTCTGTGCGGCACTTACCTTATAATATAGGGGTGCTGCCCTGTGTGAATTTGCAACTGATCTATTTGAAGCAGCTGTGAGCTGTTGCAATTTTGCACAGGGTATTGCCCACATTCTGTGCCGAACATTCCCGAAACGTGTTGGAAAAACGCACAGGATTGCCTTGTTTCCCTATGCCGCTTACCGTTGGAAAAACGCACAGGTTACCCCCGGAACAGTTGCATCTTACACAGGGTATTCCCGCTCCCCTGCCCCGCCGTGACCCGCGTACCTGTTGGAAAACCACACAGGATAGGCCCGTTCCCCGTGTTGCAATTTACACAGGTTTGGCTGTTTTTGGCTTATTTGCAACTTTACGCAGGTTGCTTTCCGCACAGGAAAATGGTGGTGGAATGCACAGGCTGCAGTTGGTTGAACACACAGGTTTGCGTTGTTAAATTACACAGGCTCTACCTATTACTAATATAGAACTAAACATCTAAGCCATAATAACAACCAGAGGTAAGCCGGGAGATGGGGGAGAACGGGAAAAAATTGGTGTTGCCATTCCATCAGGTTACAGAACCCTGAAACGGCAGGGCAGAAAAGCACAATAAAACCCTGTGTAACCTGCACCCGGGCTGCAACCCTCACAGGATATATGGCAAACCACAACGCGGGTGTTGCATTTTGCACAGGGTAATGGCGGTGAAAACCTGTGTAAATTTGCAATTCTTGCGCTGGACAACAGGATGTGCTATAATGTTTAGCATGATGTGCGTGACCACCCGGGATACAGCAACCGATATAGGAGGCCCCTGCTTATGGCGGCAAGTAAACAGAAAAAAGATGATCCGTTTGTCGTTACGTTTGAAGAACGCGGGGACCAGACCATCGTTCGCAAATCCAATGACCTTGTACAGATGACGCGCAACAACCTGACGCTGAGCCAGCAGCGCCTGATGCTGCATATTTTTTCGATGATTAAGCCGGAGGATACGGACCTGCCCTCTTATGAGCTGAGCATTTATGATTTTATCAAGATGACCGGCATGGACCCGCACAGCGGGGCGCTGTACAAGCAGGTGCGCAAAAATATTGAGGAGCTGGCCAACGCGCCCATCCAGTGGATCAAGAATAACGGAACTTCCACGGTGGAAACATTCCGCTGGATCGATAAAGTGCGCATTGATGAGGGCCGCGCGCGCATGACCATCACGCTGGATCCGGTGCTGAAACCGCACCTGGTGCAGCTGAAAACCCTGTATACCACCATGGATGTGACCTACACCATGCTGATGCGGTCCACCTATTCCATCCGCATTTACGAGCTGTGCAAGAGCTACCAGAGCCTGTACCTGAAAAAGAAAGCGGCCGGGGAACCGCTGGTATGGAACCTGAGCATGCTGTATGAACAGCTTTCGTATACGGCCAACCGATGGTCGGATTTCCGCCGCCTGGCACTGGAAAAAGCAAAGGCGGAAATTAACGAAAAGACGGATATTATTTTTAATTACGATGTGTACGAAAAAAAAGGGCAGAAGGTTCTTTCGCTGGTGGTAACGATTGACCCGGTGGATGATGCCGCCGCACAGGCCAACCTGGACAGCATCAACAGCACAGTGCGCAAAAAGAGCAAAAAGAAGGGCCGTCCCACCGTGGCGATTGAGGATTCGCTGCTGGATGACCCCAGCGTGATCACCTTTGATTATGTTTCGGCACCGGAAACAACGATCCCCTATTCCTTTGGACGCCACCGCACCGAGCTGCGGGAGGAAATTGTTGTGAAAGCGCGCATGGATCAGCTGCGCGCGGAGATTACGCCCGAAGAGCTGCACGCGGTGGAAGTGATCATTGATGTGTTGGCAGATGCCTGCTGCACCATCCAGGCAGGCGATGGCGAGCAGGACGGCGGCAACAAAACGGTGTTTGGAAAGATGAATGCCATCATCCTGGATTGCGGCGGGCTGACCAGTTGGCTGGCCGGTGTGGCACCCCGCTATGCACAGGAGATCATTCCCCGGTCGCAGACGATGCGCAGCCCGGCGCGGTACCTGAACAAGGTGCTGCGCGAGGATATGGATAACTATCGCATTTATATTTTCCGCAAGGCAAAGCCGGCAGCAGAACCCAAAGAGGAGCTGTTGGAAGCGGAGTACCATGTGATGGACGAGCCGGTGCAGCAAACGATGCCGGAGCCTGAGCCGCCCAAGGTAGAGCTGATTCCCGAAACGATTGTAAAACGGCAGGATATGCGAAAAGAGTTTGCAAAGTTTGTAGATGATGGATACCTGGAAAAGACGTTGACGAGCGGCCAGCGCGGCGCTTACCACGAAATTTACCGCCACCTGGCAGCGCGGTGCGTGCCATCGCCTTCCAGCCTGCGCAATGGGCTGAAAGACGAAATGCGGCTGCATTACCTGGCCTGCATGAATGAAGTGATTGAAAAGTATGGCAGCCTGACCCCGTTGATGGAAGCTATGGCGCATGAACTGGACTTTGATGTGTTCTGGGCAAAGGCCGCCAAGGACCCCAACGTGAATAACCCGATGGGGCTGTTCTACCACATTATTGAAGAACGCGCGCTGAACCCGATCGGCACCATAATGAACGACCAGGCACAACGGCAGAAGGTTGCCGCCAAGGAAAAAGGTGAAAAAGATAAGTGGCACAACGAAAGCTGGATGGATGCTTTTGAGGAAGATATCCCGGATGACAGCGAAGAGTAATTGAGATGAAGCGGAGCGGAACATCCGGGAACGCTATTATAATAAGGTAAGCAGCGGCTGGCAGATTGCTGGCCGCTGCTTTTTTGTTGAGGTGCAGCTGAGAAATGGAAATATCCGGCGTTTTTTGATTTCAGATAGACCTTGGGCAACACCGCACAATTCCCGCCTTGCGGCTTAAGCACCGCTCCGGCAGCTGCGGCACGGCATCTGCGTTGCCAAAATGCTCGATAATGTCGGGTTGCGGTACCCGCATCGTGCTTCGGGGGCAAAAGCCCCTCGCACTCTGCGACCGCTGCCCCTGCTTCGGTTCGCTGTTTCCGCCACTGGCGGCGCTCACCTTTGCAGCATCCAGTATTATCTGCGCTTTTGGCTTGGCATCTGCCGCACCTCGTTCGCCGTATCGGCACTTAGAATTATGCGGTATTGCCCTTGGGATAATAGGTGAGAATGAAGGTACGTGAGTGGGAATGCCTGGATGAAGTGAAGAAGGATGGGAAGGAAAAGCGGCAGAGAAAAAGCGTGAACAGCAACGAAGAGATGCCTGCATAATATTCGTCAAAATATCCGTTGACACACGCGAAGCATATGATATAATAGAAGCTATAACAGCAACGAAGAGATGCCGCACGGCATGGGGTACCCGTTTTTGCAACCCGCAGTTAGATTAAGATACCGGCGTGTGGTACCGCAAAAAGAACCGAACAAAAGGCAAAGATTAACCAACAGCAACGAAGAGATGCCTACACAAAGGCGCTCGCAAGGAGAAAAACAATGGGATATTGTATCTCAGTCTGCATTGAAAAAGGCGGCGTGGGAAAAACCGTTACCGTCTGCAACCTGGCGGCGCTGATGGCGCAGGACGGCAAGCGGGTGCTTGTTGTGGATATGGATGCCCAGGGCAACTGTACCTATACCCTGACGGGCGCCCGTGTAACCGATAATACTTTTGACCGCGCTGGCGTGTATGATATGTTCCGTGCCTATGGCATCAGCGGCACGCAGAACTATATTTCCCGCACGCAGTTTGATAATATTGATATAATTCCGGCAAATGGCAACACCCCAATGGCGGCCAAGCAGCTGCAAATCCTGGAACAGTCCGAAAGCACCAGTATCAATATGTTCTTGGCCATGTGCCTGGCACAGGTTGCCGGCGAATACGACTATATTTTGATCGATACCCCGCCGTCCCGCGATGTAATGGTGACCAACGCCCTGATGGCCAGTGACTTTGTGCTGATCCCCTGCGTGTGCGATGACTATAGCCGTGACAGTGTGTACCGCACTGTGGCCATGTGCCAGCAATTGGAGCGCGATGAGGGCGAAAAAATTGATGTTTTGGGCATTATCCTGACTATGGTGGAAAAAACTGCTCTGACCGAAGTGATCCGCAATGAACTGCGGGAAAGCCAGCTGGGCAGCAAGCTGTTTGCTGCCGAAATCCGTAAGGGACAGGCTGTAAAGGATAGCACCCGCCTTGGTGCGCCGGTTGTGCTATGTGCACGCAGCAGCAACCCGGCAAAGGATTATGCAAAGGTGTATGCCGAGCTGAAAACGCGCGTTGAACAGGAGGCAGAGTGATGGCAAGCAAACTGGACCGATTGCAGAAGAAAGGCTTTAAAGTAAACGAAGCAGCGTTAAGTAAGATCGCGCGCGGCGACCAGGAGCCGGGCGGTGAATACAGCGAGATCAATATCAATGATATTGAAGAAAACCCGGATAATGCCCTTTACCGTGAGCTGGATACCGAGGAAGATATTGCGCTGCTGGCCGATGATATCCGCCGCGCGGGGCTGCTGCACAACCTGGTTGTGTTCCCTAAGACCGGTGTTGGCGGAAAATATGTGCTGCTTTCCGGCGAGCGCCGCCTGCGTGCGCTGCGCCTGTTGGTGGAGCAGGATAAACGCGAGCAGGAAGAAAAGCAGCTGCCCAACCGCATGAGTGAATGGCAGAAAGTGCAGTGCAAAGTGGTGCGCAACTTGACGGAAAACGAAAAAGTTGTGTATATTGACAGCGCAAACCTGCAAGTGCGCGGCGGCATCAGCAATGAACGTGTGATGCGCCAGGCGGCGGCGCGTTTTGTGGAAAACCTGCAGAAAGCACCGTATAACCTGAGCGCAGCGGAAGCAAAAAAGGCGCTGAAAGAGGTCAGCCCGCTGAATTCCCGCACGATTGATAAGGCGCTTTCGATTCAGAATGATCTCAACCCTGACCTGCGCCGCTTGCTGGATGAGGAATTCCTGAACCGAGCCGAGTGCGAAACCTATCTCCGCCTGACCCTGGAAGAACAGGCCCGTGCAGCCGCAGTGTTTTTGAAAATTGCAGCCCTTGACCCACGCAGCCATGAGCGCCGCGCCATTAAGGACGCATTGACCACCGCCATGCTGGATGTAGCAGTGGAACGCCGCAGTATGCAGGAGCGCGAGAGCGTATTTGCAGCAGCGTTGCAAAATGCACAGGATGCAATCGGTCAGGCCAAGACGCAGGAAAACAAGGCGGCGGCAGTAGATAAAGACCACAACTTTATTTCGGCCAAGCTGCCTACCACGGCCCGCAAACTGCGTAAAATTGCAGCGGCAAAAAATATTGAAGCTAAGATCCGCAGTTATACGGCAGAGGACCGCAAAGCAATGTCGGACCAGATGCAGGAGCTGATTGCGGCAGCGCAGGAGCTGAAAGCACTGATTGATGCTGTGGAATAATCCAGATCCACGAAAGCGGCAAGCAACAAAAATCCATGCAAATAGGAATACAGGAATCCACGATATGAAACAGCGAATTGTCATCCGGCTGCACCTGGCTGTGCGGGCAGTGCTGCAAAGCGAAGCGGACTGGCGCGGCACGCGGCTGGGCACCCTGACATCGGAGCTGATCCATGAACAGGCTGCGAAAGCGCGCCTGTGCGGGGTGCAGAATTACGAGTTGAACCCCGTCAGCAGCCGCTATGTTCCCGTTACAAACGGGACAAAATATAAGCAGACATCTGGCCTGGAGCAGATCTCCATCTATCTGAACGATGAGGATATGCAAACCCTGAAAGAGCTGGCACTGGCCAACGATAGTGTGCGTGTGATCAACGGCAGGCAGGCAATCACCTACCGATATGTTGTTCCCGGAATGCTGCTGAACGACCCGGTGTTTACGGGGCTGACAGAGCAGAACAGCACGGCAAGGTAAGCACTTCAAAATCTTGAATAAATCAAAGGCGGCACCGCGTTTTTTGAAAGACGCGGTGCCGTTTTGTATGCAAAGCAGCCTGAAAATACTACAAAATATAAACCTGTGCGAAGTTACAACAAAACGGATAGAAGATGAGAATAGGAAAAAAAGGAGAAATATGTTGGAATTTTACACAGGTTTACAGAGCAAAACATGAGGAAAAGCGCGATGCAGCGTTTGTGAAATAAAGCGGATTTTGGGTGAATCAGGTGCGGGGAACCAAAAAAGAGGGAAAACCTGTGTAAATGGCAACCATCTGCAGGGTGAATTACCTTTTTATAATACGACAGGGATAGTAATACCCTGTGTAAAGATGCAACACTGTACGCTGCGAAAGGGAAGAGTTGCAATTCTACACAGGGTATTGGTTATTCTGTCAGGCGGAGTAGAAGAAAAATACTAAAACAAAATGGCATATATGAGCTGTATTATACGATTTGGAATTAAAACAGCCGACCAAACGATGGGATTTGGCGGGATAGGGAGAAAGGCGAAAGTTGATAGGGAGAGAGCGAGGGCAGAGGTTGGCATGCTGCTTGATAGACAAAAACGTGGAAACGTGATGTGAAATGGCGGGAATACAACGCTATTTTTGTATTAAACTTATTAAATAATACAATTTGTATTTCAGTACAGAGAATCTCTTTGGAAACCAAGCGGGAATAATTTGACGATTTAAGCAATAGTAGATGGCCTGCAACTTGAGAAAGTATTGGCAACACCGCACAATTCCCGCCTTGCGGCTTAAGCACCGCTCCGGCAGCTGCGG
>ENA-ORSS01002547-ORSS01002547.1-human-gut-metagenome-genome-assembly--contig:-NODE-2547-length-16180-cov-2.859907_pt1 | contig 16180 bp, 11 predicted proteins | sample MGYA00241899_ERZ509162 | MGnify/ENA primary metagenome ERZ509162 (study PRJEB26280, sample SAMEA2338641) | human gut metagenome | biome: human gut; feature: human-associated habitat; material: faeces... | reverse complement strand
CTGTACAAGGCCGCTTTGCCGGAATGCTCGGAGCTCATTCTCAGCCGAGTTAAAATGTCGCCGCAGGGCGACGTGTATTTCCCCGACTTCGCCGACCTGTTTGAGAAAAAAGAAATTATTTTAGAAAATGAGCTTTTTGACGTTATTAGGTATATAAGAAAGTAAAAATTCTCCGAATATGCCGTCGGAGGGTATTTTTGCGTGCAATAAATAAACAGACTATATCGATGGAATTTTTGATCTTAATAATAGTACCAATAATAGTGGGGATTTGGGCGCAAGCGCGCGTATCTGGCGCGTATTCGCACTATTCAAAAATAGCGTCGGCATCCGGACTTACGGGGCGCGACGCCGCGGCGGCAGTAATGCGCTCGGCGGGGATTTCCGACGTCGATATCGTTCCCATAGACGGAACGCTCACAGACCACTACGATCCTTCGAGAAAAGTTCTCGCGTTAAGCCGCGACAATTTCTACGGAACGAGCATTGCGGCGCTCGGAGTCGCCGCGCACGAGGCTGGGCATGCCATACAGCATAAGGTTGGATATGCGCCTCTGAATTTGCGAATGGCGCTTGTGCCGATTACAAATTTTGCATGCCAGCTTTTGCCGATTGTAATGATTGGCGGATTTTTCCTATTCCACAGTGTTGCAACACTCTATGTGGGCGTTGCGATATACCTTGTTCTTACGGTGTTTCAGCTCGTGACGCTGCCGGTTGAATTTAACGCCTCGACCCGCGCGAAAGAGAGCCTAAGAAAGCTCGGAATTATCGGCGGAGGGGAGTCGGAGGGCGTTGAAAGCGTCTTGGACGCGGCCGCTTTTACGTACGTTGCGGCTTTTGTGTCGTCGTTGGGATGGCTTTTGTATATGCTCGCCCGCGCAAATTCGTCGCGCGAATAAAGCGCTCGGAAATATTTGTACAACGGACACTTTAAAGCCGCCTTAACAGGCGGTTTTTTTTGTCGCGGCGTGAGCGGGGCGTTTTTTTAGTTGCCATTTTTTGTCGCGGATACGTTTAAAATCGCGGCGTTGAGCTCTATTTGATTCCAAAGCGCGCTGATTTTTTTGCGTTTTTTTTTTAACTGTTAAAAAAAATATACCATTGTTTTGCTTGCGACTTGCAGCGCAGAATTTATTTCTTTTTACAGGAAAAGAATAAGGATTTGTTATGAAAAAGATTCCCTTCTCCATAGCAATGTTTTGCGCGGCTTCACTGTTTGCGCAGGACAATTATAAGAATTATTACTGGATAGGTCAATATGAAGGAACTATGACCGCCCTTACGAGCTGGAGCGAAGACGAGTCCGGATACGACAATCCCGTCACCGTTGCGCCCGATGAAAACACCATTTTTAATGTTAACAAAAATAATAAGCCAACCCAAGGGCAGTTGTCAAATCCGGCGCGTTTGCAGGGGAACACTACGAAAGCGTTTCGCTCACTAATCTCGACGGTAAATACGGAAATTCACGTATTGAACACTATGAATTTTACCGGCGACTATATTAGCCGGGTAGATTCCGACTATATGTACGACGGCAAGTCGGTTAAGCAGTTGAGGTTTGCCAACGACAATTCAGCCTCGACATTTAAATTTCTGAATGTCGGCGGGGATATGATACTTTCCACGTCTAAATACCACGCGACGCGCGTAAGCTTTGTAAAGGGAAACACAATGCAGATGGACGTGGCCGGCGCCCTAAAATTTGAATATACCGGCGACGCGTCTGCAGGCGGAGGCCACGCATTTGATATGCGCGACAACAACTCAAGTACTGGATCCAACTTTTTGGCAAATTTGGGCGGGCTCTCATCGAGTGGTAAAGGCGTGCTTATGACCGCCAGCAAAAATGTCGTTGCGGACTTCGTCTTCCAAAACTCCGCCGACGGAACTTTTAAGGGCGGCGATTTCAAGGGAGTGTTTGCAGATTTCTCCACTTCCAGCTCGACGGTCAACTTTACCATGAATGGCGACGGGCGCCAATCCGTGAGCATTTACAAGGCGGCAAACGGGGCTTCAATTGGCATATCGGGGGTTGCTGAAAAGAGCGACATGCAAATCGACAACGTAAACGTCACCAAAGGAGAATTCATATTAAACAGCGAGCTTGCAATAAATACTGTTTCCCTTGACGGAGGCAGCTTGAAGCTCACAACCTCTGAAAAGGTCGGGACGTTGTCGATTGGCGGAGGAGAGCTCGTTTACGGCGGCACGATATTTGCGGATACGCTGTCGGTATCGGAGGCTGATGCGGTTAAGGTTGTGTTCTCTTCCAAGGACTTGGCCTTGCACGATATCATAGTTGTCGATTTTGAATGTCTGTCCGACGATTTCGATGCTAATTCGGCACTCGTGGCATTCGACGAAAACGGCAACGAGCTTGGCGGTGAGTTCATTCTAAACGGTTCAGTCGGAGAAGGTGGAACTCTCGTTTACAGTGTTCCGGAACCTTGTGTTACTGTAGCACTTCTGGGCATGATAGCATTGGCAACGGCAATTGCGCGCCGCAAAAAAAGCTAAATTTTTTATGAAGAAAATATCAATATTACTCTTAGTATCAATCATTGCAATATTTGGCTGCAGTGAGGACGTATCTACCAATAATAGCAATGGCAAGGCAAAGTCTCTTGAAGATTCAAAGTTAAATGCCGTTGAAAATACGCCGAAAAACTCGGCGGCCGCCGCGCCCGTTAAGGGAGTCAGTAAGCTGAATGTATTGTTAGATGAAGATTTTGAAGGGGATACTTCAAAATTCACAAAATTGGTGGGGAAGGGGATTGCTTTAAAATTTGTTTCCGGAGATGAGGCGATTTCCGGGAAAAAATCGCTGTGCCTCGACTCAATGGGTTCGACTAATGAATGGATTCTTGCGGCAGAGCTCAACAAAAGCATGAGGTTTAAGCCCGGAAATGTGTATGTTGTGGAGTTTAAGTACAATCTCCTAAAATCCTTAAATCAATCTTCGGATAATTACGTCTCGATGGTTGGCGACAAGGGAGAATTTTATGGTCGGAATCTTTTCGCTTCGGCGCCCGGGCAAAAAGGAAATGTAAAATTGTATTTTATGATACCTTCCGACTCCAATGGCGCGGCGTTTAGATTCTCCTCCCGATGGGGTTGCAAGACAATAATAGACGACTTAAAAATTACGCATGCCGAGGGTATAAATGCCGACTCATGGATAACTAAGTCCGACGCGTTTATTGGAATGCGCAAGACCCCCATAAACCAAAATATGTTTGATATCAAAAACCCATCATACTACCTCCCGAAGGACAAATACTTCCCGATGGTGGACGAGCTTGGGCAATTCAAGCATGTAGAATGGGAAGGAAAGGCGCGCTCGGTCGAAGACTTAAAAAAACAAATAGAGGAAGAAAACCGCTATAATGAATCGAGACCCGATATCGCCGGAAGGGACGAGTTCGGCGGACTTGCAAATTCGGCCTCAGGTGCGCCGAAAACTCCGGGATTCACAACGGCGAAGGTCGGCGGCAAATGGTACTTCCGCGATCCCGACGGAAACTTGTTCTGGTCCATTGGGGTGACGTGCGTTGGCGCTTTTGAATCAACCCCAATTACAGACAGGGAATTTTATTTTGAAAAAATAGATCCCGCGTATGTGTCAAAATCGCGCGGATACAAGCCGGGGACGACATACCATAACCGCGAGATTAAGACATACGCGCTCGGTCGCAGGAATATCGAGCTCAAATACGGCAAAGACGGAGTCGCCAACTATTGGAAAATAGCGTCGAAGCGTCTAAAGAAATGGGGGCTGAATACGATTGGCGCGTGGTCGTCGGCTACGGTGATGAAATCGAACACTGTTCCATTTACCGTCTATATACAGAGTGCCGGAACTGTACCGCTTGATACAAAACGCAAGCTTTTTGCCCTATGGGGAAATATGCAGGATTATTTTGCTCCGACATTTGCCGAGAAAACTGCCGAAAGGGTAAAAAAATATTCCGGTCTGCTAAATTTGAAATACTGCATAGGCGCATTTGTAGATAACGAGATTTCATGGCAGCGTAAAATGGGCGTGACAGCTCTCGCCGTTTTATCTTGCCCTGCGACGCAGCCCGCCAAGATTGAAATGCAAAAGATGCTGGCAAAAAAGTACGGAACTGTTGCGGAATTGAACAAAGTTTGGAAAAGCAATTATTCTGACTGGAGCGATTTCCTGGCGCGCACGGACTTTGAGCCAAAAATGGAAAACGCAAAAGACGATTTGCTCGCCTTTGAAAAACTCTTTTTGGAACACTACTTTAAAGTGTGCAGAGACGCCGTAAAGGCGGCGTGCCCCAAGGCTCTTTACTTGGGCTGCCGCTTTATGACAGTAGAGAACGAACTGACCGCGCGCGCTGCGTATGATATATGCGACGTTGTAAGCTGCAACATATACCGCTCGGACGTGTCGTTCTACGCTCCTCCGCCCGGGGCAAAAGACAAGCCAATGATTATCGGAGAATTCCATATCGGAAGGATAGACAAGGGTTCTCCGTACGGAGGTTTGCTTGAAGTCCCCAACGCCAAAGAGGCGGCTGAGGCTTACAAGAAATATATGATTTCCGCGATAGAAAATCCGAATATCGTGGGCGCGCACTGGTTCCAATGGCAGGATATGTTTGTTACCGGCCGCGGAGACGGCGCGAATGCCACATGCGGATTTGTAAGCGTGACCGACAACCCGGATTACGCGCTTGCCGACGCCTGCCGCGAGGTAGCCTCCGAGCTTTACAAAATCCGCGCCCAGGCAAAATAGCGCGAATCATGCAAGGGGAAACAGACTAAGGAGTCTAAGTGAAGAAAGGGGGCTTCCACTTGCGAAATCTGACAGGTTGGCACCTGTCAGGTTTCTTCTCGTTAAGAGTCTAAGCAAAGAAAGTGGCTTTCACTTGCGAAGTAGCGAAGTCCTACTCGAAGTTGACATGCCCAGACTGGATTCCTATCTAATCGGCGCCAACCAGCCGCGCCGCACCGTATTTCCTACTCGAAGTCGAGATACCCAGACTGTATCCCTCTCCCTTGCAAACTTGCGCCACGCCCGAAAAAACGCCTCGAAGATTTGAGGCGTTTTTTTTTGTGCAATTAAGTTTGCGCGTATATTATCTACGCGGCGGTATGCACTTTTGCGGAGTGCGAAAAAAAAACGGGGCGGAAAATTTTCCGCCCCGAGTGTGCGCGTTGGCAAGCCAACGCCTGACACCGGTTAAAGCTTCATTATTTTTACAACGTCTTCCGGAGTTATATCTGCGTTCTCACCAAGTCTATCGTAGTTCTTTGCGATATTTTTGCCGATTGCTTCCGGAGCGTCAGCGGGCAGCTTGTATGATTTCAGCTCAACTCCCGCGCCCATTTTCACAAAGAACTTTTTCATCGCAAGAATTGTGGCGTCGGCCGCCTTTGATTTGCTCTTTTCGTTTATGCCGAACACGCGCTTGCCGAGCTGCACGAGCTTGTCGAGCTTTTGCGCCTTTTTATATTCGAGAACTTTTGGCATGACGATTGCGAGCGTTTCGGCGTGGTCGAGCCCGTACAAAGCGGTGATTTCGTGCCCTATCAGGTGCGAGGACCAGTCTTGCGGAACTCCGCAGCATATCAAGTGGTTTAGAGCCATTGTGGCGGCAAACATTATGTTTGCGCGGCAGTCGTAATCTTCCGGCTTTTTTAACGCGATGGGACCCTCTTTGATGAGAGTTTGTGCAATCGACTCGGAAAATCTGTCCTGGATTTCTGCGTTCGCGGGTCTTGTGAGGTATTGCTCCATTACGTGTACAAACGCGTCGATTACTCCGTTGCGCGTCTGGCGCGCGGGTAGCGTAAATGTGAAGGTCGGGTCGAGCACCGAGAACTGCGGGAAAACTTTTTCAGAGGCGAAGGAAAGTTTCTTGCATATTTCCCTGCGGCTGACGACTGCGTTCATGTTCATTTCCGAGCCTGTCGCCGGCAGTGTTAAAACAGTGCCGAAGGGCAGGGCTTCTTTCACGGGCAAATCTTTTTCAAGAATGTCCCACGGGTCTTTCCCCTTGTAGAGTACCGCGGCGGATATGAATTTGCACGCGTCTATGACGGAGCCGCCGCCGAGGGCGATTATCGTTCCCATTCGTCCTCCGTCAGCCGATAACGGCAACATCAAAGCCGTTGTCCTGCGCGTATTTCTCGGCGTCGCTTCCGCTCTCGGTCGAAATCGTGAGCTTGCCGACATCCTTGAATATCTCGCCGCCGAACACGGTGACTCCGGAGTGAATGGTTATCTCGTCGAGTCCGGCGCAGTTGTAGAACGCATATTTGCCGAGCTCTTCCATGCTCTCGGGCAGGACGACTGTTTTGAGCGATTTGCACTCTTCAAACGCGCCCTTTTCGAGCTTTTTGACTCCCTCGCCGAGAGTGAGCTTCTCGAGAGAGGAGCAGCGGTAGAATGTGCTCACCGCAATGCTCTCAACCGTGCCGGGAATCGATATCTCGACCGCTCCGGTGCACTTGAGGAACGCGTGGTCGTCAATTTGAGTGACGCCCTCGGGGATAATTATCTTCTTTGCGCTGAAGCACTTCGCGAACGCCCAGTCGCCGATGGTCTCAACGCCCTCGGGCAGGACTATTTCGGTCAGCGCGGAGCAGAAGTAGAAAGCCTTTTCGGATATGGTCTTGGGCGCGCCGTTGAAAACAACGGTCGTAAGCTTGCTCTTTCCGGTGTAGGCGTTCTCCTGCGAGCCCTCGAACGCGCTGATGCCGATGTGCTTGATGTTCTTGCCGATGGTTACTTTCTCAAGACTGTCGCAGTACATCGCGGCATAGTTGCCGATTGCCTCGACAGAGTCGGGGAGTATGAGCTCCTTGAGCGTGCTGCTGCTTTTGAGAGCCTTGTTCTCGAGACCGACTACCTTTGCGCCGTCTATCTCCGCGGGAATGGAAACAACGGGGTTGCTCCCTGTGTAGCCCGTGATGCAGGCGGTGTTGTCGGTATATAATGTATAGGTGAAGTCGCCGCTCTTGACGGATTCCGTCTTGACGGTCTTGTTGAGTATATCCTCAACCTTGACGAGCGCCGGGTCGTCGACCGTGACATCGAGGGAGAGGGCGGAGATTATCGCGTTGCCGAGATTGCCGCAGCCTGTGAAAGAGAGGCAGACAACGAGCATCAGCGCAACAACGGCTACTATTTTACTGAATCTTTTCATCGTCTGTTCCTCACTTTCCGTTCTTCTTTGCCAGACGCTCCTGCTTCCTGCGCTCGAGGTCTGCCTTGCGCGCCTCTTCGAGTCTCTCGATCTCGACTCTGCGCGCCTCGTACTCGGCGTCGGTGTTCGCTTTTGCGTCGGCGTATCTTGCGCGTATATCGTCAAGATGCGCGTAGTTTTCTTTTTCCGTCAGCTGGCGTCTTGCGTCGAGAAGAGGCTTGACGCTTCTGATGTACTTCGACTTCTCGTTGACGAGCTTCTTGACGGTTCTCTTCTTTTCGAGCTGATGCGCGAAGGTGTCGTCCGGCAGAGCCTCTGCGGCCTTGAACGCATCGTCTGAAGGCTCGACGATATTTTCGGGCGAGCCGTAGAACTTTATCATTGCCTTTCTGGCGTTCTTGAGCGCGCGGGCGCGGGTTATGGCGTCGCTGCGAATCTCGCGCTCCTCGTGAGTGGACTTCGGCAGAGCCTTGGCTTCAGCCATGTCCTCTTTGCTGTAGTAGAATATTCCGGCATATCCGGCAGCCTCAAGCGCTCGGGAACGCTCGACCTGCTTTTGGATACGCAGGGTGTTGTATTTGTTCATCTCGTCGATGATGAAATCGCACACGGAGATGTCCGCATTGAGCTTGTTGAGCTCTCTGTTCTCTTTCTTCGCGGCCTTTATCGCGGCTTTTCTCGCCGCCTTCTCGGCGTCGGTGCTCTTGGGCATGGCCTTTGCCTGATTTATGCGGTCTTTCTTTATGCCGCGGTTCTGAGTGTTGAATTCTTTGTAAGCGGCTTTCAGTCGCTTGATTTCGTTCTTCTTGAACTCTTTTTCCTCGGGCGTTCTCGCGGGCAGTCTCTCTGCCTTCTTGATGTCGTCCTTTGTGGTCATGAGGGTTCTGTCTTTGTAGAGGAGATTTGCTTCGTCGATTATGTCTATGGCTTCAACGATGCTCTCGTCGCGGAGAATACCGTTGCCGTAGTCCTCGAACATCGCGCGTATCTTGAGCACCTTGACTATGCCGCGCTGCTTGGTCTCGGTCAGATCGTAGAAGAGGTAGGGGACGAAGTTGAGCGCCGCGCCGATAACTGCGGCGATGATGAGCACGTCGAACATATCCTCTCTGAACGAAGCGACTTCGAGCACGTCGTAGTTGTCCTCAAGGCCGAGCATCTGATAGATGGTCGGGAGCACCATGCCGGTGAACATTCCGATGAACGAGCCGATTATGCCGACCGCGCCGAACATTCCGTCTATGCGCTCGCCAGTGAAATACTGCTGATAGTCACGCATGTCGGCGTTGATGCCGGGGTTGTAGACTATCGAGAAAGAGTTGATGAATCCGTTGAGATAGTAGAGGATTATAAGCGCGGGAATGTTGTTGTAAAGGGGATAGAGCAGTCCGATGAGCACGACGTTTGTAACATTGCACCAGATGAGCAGATTTCTCTTGCCGATAACTCTTATCGCTATCGGGCAGATGAGCATTGCCCAGAGCGCCGCGTTGCCGATGAGCGTCGTTGCGACTCCGTAAAGACCCATTCTGTCGGGGTAGGCATATATAAATGTCCAGCCGATGATAACGCCGACTGCGCCCTCAAGGAATCCGAGCCAGCCTGCAAGGGAGGTTATCCAGAAATATTTGTTCTTTGCAACGGCGCGGAATGCGTCGGAGAATTTGAACTGGGTAACGTGGCTCTCCGCCACGATTATTCTCTCTCTCGTTCCCGCGTATGCCACATAGGACAGAAGAAGTCCGACAACGGCGACGAGGGGATGGATTATACGGTAGGTGGTGATGGAGTTCAGACCGCCGGTGAGCGTCGAGAGCATCGGCACGAAAAGACCCGTGAGGGACGGCGCCATGGAGTAGATGATCGACGAGACCGAAACGATATCGGTACGCTCATGGGAGTTGGGCGATATGACGTTTGCAAGGTCTGTGTATGCCTGCTGGAAGAAAGGATAGAAGCACTGCAGAAGGTTATAGCAGAGGAAAACCGCAATGACTTTCTGCATATACGACATCGTCTCATATGGCAGCCAGACGAACACGACCGCTATAATAACGGTGGGAATACCGGTTATCGCAAGCCAGGGACGGAATTTTCCGGATTTGAAGCGGGCGCTGTCGATTATGTAAGAGCGTCCGATAGTGATTCCGAAGCCGATGATAGTCGATGCGACCGCCATATACTGCAAGTGCATCGGCTTGATGCCTATTGTGTTTCCGACAAGGAAGCTCGTTGCGGAAAGCGCGATGAGCGAGCAGAAGAACATGACGAACTGAACGCCCATTCCTCCGACGCCGTAGGCAATTATCTCTTTGTAGGAGACATATTTGCCCAAGGCGGGTGTTTTCCAGTGCAGTACGACATTGTTCCATGTCGTGCTGACCTTTTCCTTGAGATTACTCTTTCCCATTTCAACACTCCTTCAGGTCTGCGGCGAAGCAGGGGAAATACGCCCGCAGACAGTTGTTTTAGCCCCCCGATATAAAAAAATTCAATCGGGAAGCATCGACAATTTGCATAAAAGCTCTTATCATTATAGCAAAAATATTAATAGCTTGCAACAGCGTTTTGGACTTAAGTACAATAAAAGCAGAAATTTAATAATTATTTCAGCGTTATCACATTCCTGTTGAATTTTCAGCGGCGAAGTGCTATAATGTCCTCAGAAATTTTTCAGAGGTGAACAGTGTTGAATAAGCCAAAGATAATCGCACACCGCGGTGCTAACCGCTATGCTCCCCAGAACACGATACCCGCATTTGAAAAAGCAGTCGAGCTCGGAGCCGACGGAACCGAGACCGACGTCCATATCACCAAGGACGGGCATATAGTCATCTGCCATAACGACACCGTTGACGAGATGTCCAACGGCACCGGCGCTATCGGCGACTATATGTTTGACGATATCCGCAAGCTCGATTTCGGCAGCAAGTTCTCAAAGGACTTCGCCGGCGTCACTCTACCCACCGTCGAGGAGTACCTCGGGTGCATGAAGAAGAGCGACAAGCTGAGCGTTATGAATATCGAGATAAAGCCCAACAAGTCCGAGCGCGAAGACATAGTGCGCAAGACGATAGAGGCAGTCAAGGACTACGGACTTTTCGATGAGCTTCTCATTTCGAGCTTCGACTATAAGATGCTTGTTGAGGCGAAGAAGTACGATCCCAAGTGCAAGACGGCGTATCTCTATCCGATTTACGGCCAGGTAGTCAGAAGATGGTTCTTCCAGCCTCTGCACCTCGCGCAGAAAATCGGCTGCGACGCACTGCATCCGCATAAGGCGTTTGCGACAAAAGCGCTCGTCCGCCGCGCCCATGCCGCCGGCATTAAGGTCAACGCATGGACGGTTGACGAGGAAAAGGATGTTATCCAGATGCTCGAAAACGGCGTTGACGGTATCATCACCGACCGCCCCGACTACGTGGAGGGTATTGTGGACAGATACCTCGCCGAGCATAAATAAAGCCTGAAATCAAAGTACCGCAGAGCAAAAGCCCTGCGGTATTTTTGCTGTTTGCTGATGCTCAGTTTGTAGGGTGCGGCGACTCGACGCACCGCTGCCGCGACAGCGGCATGAAATCTTCGCAAAGATTTATCCTACCGACCGTAGGGGCGAACTTCGTTCGCCTGCTCTTGAAATCTATATAGTGGATAAAGCTACTGAGGGATTGTTACACTTGCACTTACTTCAAAACACCGTGACGCTTGCGCGTCAAAGGGTCGTCGAGGTCGCCGACCCCTACAAACCGACCTCACACTGGAAGCACAAAATCAGCACCGCCATAGGGCTCCCCTGCAGGGGAGTCGGCTCGGCGAAGCCAAGACTGAGGGATTGTTTCGCTGACGCTCAAAGTAAAAAGTAAAAGTGAATAGTGAAAAAGTGCGCAGTAGGGATTATCATCCGCCCGCGAAGTTTGCACGATTTTATTGGTGCGAATCTCTTTTGCGCGGCGACTTGATGCATCACTGCCGCATCTACCGCCGAGTTATTTCACATGCCGAGCACTCCAACACAAAACCGCCGCGGATATCCGCGGCGGCTCGCTTTATTATTTTTTTATAACGCTCTTACGCAGTCCTTGAATATCTCGCCGCGCTGCTGATAGCATTTGAACATATCCCAGCTCGCGCATGCGGGGGAGAGCAGTACGCAGTCGCCGCTCTCTGCGTCGGCGGCAGCTATGCTGACGGCCTCTTCGAGCGTGTCAACGAATTTGTAAGCCTTGAAGCCGGCTCTGTCGCAGGCGGCGGCAATGTCGTATTTCGTCTTGCCTATGAGCAGAAGCTCTTTGACTCTGCCCTCAAATGTCGCTACCCACTCGTCGTAGCTCGACTTCTTGTCGTAGCCTCCGCCGATGAGGATCGTCGGCGAGGGCATGGCACATACCGCCTTTATTGCCGCGTCGGGGTTTGTGCCCTTTGAGTCGTTGTAGTATTTGACGCCGTTCTTCTCGGCGACGAACTCTATCCTGTGCTCGACCGCCGTGAACTCGTTTATGCCCTGACGGATGGTGTCGAGCGGCACGCCCATTGCATGGGTCATCGCGATAGCCGCCATGATATTTTCATAGTTGTGCATGCCGACAAGGCTCGTGTCTTTCGTCGTGCAGACGGGCGTTTCGACGCCGTTTTCTTTTATTATCATCGTATCGCCGCGCAGGAACACTCCGCTCTCTTCCGAAGAGCTGAAGAATATTACTTTGCAGCGCGGGGTCTTGCCGAATTCGCGCAGAACCGGGTCGTTGTAGTTGAGCACGCAGAAGTCGTTCTCGTCCTGATTCTTGGTTATCGATTCTTTTATCGCGATGTAGTTTTCGAGCGTCTTGTGCCTGTCGAGATGGTCGGGCGTAATGTTGAGAATAGCCGTGACATGCGGCTTGAAGGTCACCATAGTTTCAAGCTGAAAGCTGCTTATCTCCGCGACCGTCACGCTGTCCTTGTCGCTCTCGAGCGCGTATCCGGTGTAGGGAATCTCGATGTTGCCGACGAGCAGAGCCTTTTTCGCGTGGCGCTTCATTATGTCATAGGTGAGCGAAGTTGTCGTGGTCTTGCCGTTTGTGCCTGTTATGCCGATAACCGTGCCCTTGTCGTGCCTGTAGGCAAGCTCGACCTCGCCCCAGATCGGTATATTATGCTCTTTGACGGCTTTCATTATCGGCGTCTCAAGCGATACGCCGGGGCTTACTACGCAAATGTCAACGCGCGAAAAATCGAAGCCCGAAAAATCGCCGAGGATAAATTCTATATTATCCCTGCCTATTTTTTCGCACGCCGCCGCAGTGTCAAAATTCTCGTTGCCGTCGTAGATTATAAAATCCTCGCCGACTTTGATAAGCAACTGTGCGGCGTTGATTCCGCTGCGCCCCGCGCCGACTATAAGATATGTGCTCATTGTTGTTACCTCCGAATCAGTTGTCGGTCAGGTCGAAATAGACCTGCTTCATATTTTCTGCGCTCAGCTCGTCTGCGCGCTTCTTTCCGTTTTCCGAAAGACGGGCGCGAAGTTCGCCGTCCGTCAGCAGTGTTTTGAGCGCCTTCGCGTATTCGCGGTGGGCGTCGTTTATGTTGCCGTAGTCAAAGTCCGGGCTCTCGGACATGACGGGGCAGAGGATTCCGCAATCGACTTTTGTCATCTTGTCGCAGTGCGGCAGGAACGGGCGACCGGGCGCGAGAACCTCGGCAGGCCCCGATGTGCAGTCCGTGCTGACCGCCGGAGTGCCGACCGCCAATGCCTCAACGATGACATTCGGGAAGCCTTCGTAGTAAGAAGTCATTGCAAAAACATCTGCGCGGGATACAAATTTGAACACATTCTTTTGGAATCCCGCAAAGACTATATCGCCTGAATATTCGCTCTTTTTCGCCATTTCACGAACAGCGTTTTCGTATTCGCCGCGGCACCCGAGGAATATCAGCCCCGCATCGGGGATATCTTTTTTCAGCAGCTCAAAGCTTTTTAGCATATCCCACTGACATTTCTGCTCAACGAATCTCGAAGAGAAAGCTATAACTCTGTGAGTGTCATAGAATTTCTTATATTCTTCGTCAAGTTTCTCTTTGGCGTCCTCGCGGGCTTTTTCGCAGTCGATGATATTATATGCCGTGAAAAGCTTATCTTCGTTTCCCGGGAACATCTCTTCGCATTTTTTCTGCATTTCGAGGGCATTGAAGAGAACATTGCATCCGTGCCGCAGCGCGAATGAATAGAGCTTCGAGCTCTTTATGAGCCGTACATAGTCGCGGCAGGAGATATATTTCATGCACTTCGCGCCCGAGAGCGCGAGCGCTTCGTTCGGCGCGTGAGTGAACGAATACGCCGTGCATATATCATGCTCTTTGACGAATTTTTTTATCGCCGCGGCGCGCTTGAGCATAATAACAGCACGCTGTGCCGTGCCTTTGCCTGCGGGCAATTTTAAATCAACGAATTCGCCCGCGCAGTCGAATCGCTTTTCGCTCGCGTCAAAGACCAGGACATAGACATTGAATTTTTCGCTCAGCAGATGCGACAGCCTGCTCGCAAACCGCTCGCTTCCGCCGCTTCGCAGATCCTGAAGTATTATCGCGACATTTTTCATTTTCAGTTCACTTCTTTGCATATTTTTCGCTCTGGGCTACTGCAAGCCTGTCGCACCGCTCGTTTTCGGGGTGCCCCGCGTGTCCTTTGACCCATATGAATTCATATTCGTGCTTTGAAAGCGCCTTGAGCAGCCGCTCCCACAGCTCGGGATTCAAAACCGGCTTCTTGTCGGATTTTTTCCACCCGTTCCTCTTCCAGTTCCATATCCAGCCTTTTAAAAACGCGTTCGCAACATACTGCGAGTCGGTGTATATTTTTATATCGCAGGGCTCCTTGAGTCTCTCGACCGCGCTTATGACCGCCGTGAGCTCCATGCGGTTGTTCGTCGTGTTCGCGTCGCCGCCGGACATCTCCGCCTCGTGATCGCCGTAGCGCAGAACGGCGCCCCAGCCGCCGGGTCCGGGATTGCCCGAACACGCGCCGTCGGTGAATATCTCAACTTTTTTCAGTTCGCTCATATTTCACTCCGTTGTGTTATTTTAATTAATTCTATCACTAAGTCGGGTCAAAAACAAGGTGATTTTGCCGCCCCGCCGCACATTTATAAATGTGTGAAACTTCGGCTTAAAACCGCTCCCGGCAGGCAATAATAGGAATATCATATCTTCGGAGGGGTTATCATGTACAGCTACGATGCGGACTCGGCGGCTTTTATAAAACGTGCACAGGGGCTCACTGCGTCTGACTGCGCGAGAGCGGGCGCGGCAGTCGGCGCGGCTTTTGGGCGCGGCAGGGTAGGCGTCGCCTGCCGGAACGATGAATATTCCCGCGCCTGCGCCGATGCCGTGTGCGCAGGACTGCGTGTTTCCGGCGTCAATGCGTGGTCGTTCGGCGCGTCATTTGAATCCCAGCTATCTTTTTTAGTTCCGTTCTCGTCGCTCAATGCGGGCGTGTTTGTCTGCGCCGGGGAGGGGACGGTCAGCATCTTCGGCGAAAACGGGCTGAGCGTGTCTGCGGCGCTCGGCAGAAAGGCGGCGGATTTCATGGAGACCGATTTATCTCCCGCGCCGTCGTGCGGGCGGCTCTTTGATATGTCCGCCATGGGTATGCTCTACCGCGACGAGCTGATGCGCCATGTGCCTTACGGCGTATCCGACTGCGCGATACTCAGCTCGGACCCAATGATATCCGCGCTCATAAACGACTGCATGCGCACCACCTCAAACGAGCGCGCGCTGACCCTCAGAATAAACCGCAGGGGAACGAGCCTTAGCGCATATACTGAAAAGACCGGGGTCGTGCCGTTTGTCAAGCTAATCGCCCTCTGCGGAATGTACGAGCTCGAGAGCGGGCGGGATATCTCCGTCCCTTATGATTCTCCTGCATTTCTCGATGACCTCGCGCGCAGCTACGGCAGGACGGCTTATCGCTATCTCTCTGCCCCGTCGGACGGCTCGGACAATGTCGCACGCCGTCTCGCAGCGCGCCAGTTCTGGTCGCGCGACGCGCTGTTCACTGCGGCGAAGCTCACCTGTATTTTAGAAGAGAAGAATATGACCTTCCCCGAGCTCTATTCTCTTTTGCCGCCGCTGTTTGTCTACAGCACCACGGCGCAGCTTGAGCTGCCGCCCGACTATCTCGACGAGTTTGAGGGCGAGAACTTCTCCTTCGGGCGCGACGGAGCGAACGGCTTCGTGCTTGTCGAAAAGCGCGGAAAAACGCATATTTCACCGCTCGGAAACGGGAGATTCCGCCTGACTGCGCAGAGCTTTGACGAGGAGACCGCGCGCGAGCTCTGCGCCGAAGCGCAGGCGTTCATCTCCTCCGGCGCAAAGTGATTGCAACACCTTTTGCCGATGTGTCTTTCTGTAGGCTGCGCATAATTTTATTGCATCGCGTGTGGCTTAAATTGTATTTACCGATTTGTCCCTATCGGGTGCAACACACTTGACAGTTTTATCCAATCATAGTAAAATTAACAATAGGGATATTTTTGTATTATGACTGCACGCATATGTCTTAACTACCCGAAATTTGTCTTGTATCCATGCTGAAAATATCATCGCGTTTTTAACAGACAAGGCTTTAATTCCCGCACCTTGACCGGTCGGGGTTCTACTTACATCAAAAATTTAACAGAAAAGGAGATTTCTATGCCAAAAGCAAAAGAAACCGGCGCAGCGTCTGCGCCCGCAAAGAAGACTGCGGGCAGGCGCAGCTACCGCAGTTACGGCAAAATTAAGCCCGCACCGGGCAAATCGAAGGCTGAGCCCAAGCCTATAAAAGTGTCGTTTTTAGGCGGCCTGAATGAAGTGGGCAAGAATATGACACTGTTTGAATACGGCGAGGATATGTTCCTTGTCGATTGCGGACTTGCGTTCCCGGATGAAGATATGCTCGGCGTAGACCTTGTGATACCGGATTTCACTTACCTTGAGAAGAATGCGTCAAAGATTCGCGGCATACTCATTAC
>ENA-ORSS01002534-ORSS01002534.1-human-gut-metagenome-genome-assembly--contig:-NODE-2534-length-16261-cov-6.931815_pt1 | contig 16261 bp, 13 predicted proteins | sample MGYA00241899_ERZ509162 | MGnify/ENA primary metagenome ERZ509162 (study PRJEB26280, sample SAMEA2338641) | human gut metagenome | biome: human gut; feature: human-associated habitat; material: faeces... | reverse complement strand
CTGCCAATGTGCGGGGTCGAGGGGGAAGGCCCCTCGTCCTTTCTCTCGGGGGTTGCAAAGGGGGATACTCTCTTTCGAGAAAGAGAGTATCCCCCTTTTACGCACTTCCGTACGGTGCGGAAATATCCCGCGCCTGCGCGGAACAATTTGCAAATGGTTTTGTTAAACCGTTTCCAGAATCTCTCTGGCAACATAAACACCGCTCGCCGATGCGTGCGACAGCGAATGCGTAATACCGCTGCCGTCGCCGATGACATAGAGCCCCTTGTACGGCGTTTCAAGGTGCTCGTCGAGCGCGACCTCCATGTTGTAGAACTTGACCTCCACGCCGTAGAGGAGCGTATCGTCGTTTGCGGTGCCCGGCGCGATCTTGTCGAGCGCGTAGATCATCTCGATGATGCCGTCCAGAATGCGCTTGGGGAGCACGAGGCTCAGATCACCGGGGGTCGCCGCGAGCGTCGGCGTGACGAGGCCTTCTTCGATGCGCTTGACCGTGCTGCGGCGGCCGCGGACGAGATCGCCGAAGCGCTGGACGATGACGCCGCCGCCGAGCATGTTGGACAGGCGCGCAATGGACTCGCCGTAGCCGTTGGAATCCTTGAACGGCTCGGAGAAGTGCTTGGCGACGAGAAGCGCGAAGTTCGTGTTCTCGGTCTGGAGGGACTTATCCTCATAGCTGTGGCCGTTGACCGTGACGATGCCGTTCGTGTTCTCGTTGACGACGATGCCGTTGGGGTTCATGCAGAACGTGCGGACGTTGTCCTCGAACTTTTCCGTACGATAGACGATCTTGCTCTCGTAGAGCTCGTCAGTCAGGTGGGAGAAGACGACGGCGGGGATCTCGACGCGCACACCGATATCGACGCGGTTCGACTTCGTGGGGATCTTGAGCTCCTGGCACACGCCCTCCATCCACTTGCTGCCGACGCGGCCGACGGAGACGATGCACTTGTCGCAGGTATAGTCCGTCTCGCCGACGGTGACGCGGTAGCCGTCGCCCTCGCGGGCGATGGTGGTGACGGGAGAATCGAAGTAGAAGTCGACCTTGTCCTTGAGCAGGTCATAGAGGTTCGAGAGCACGACGAGGTTCACGTCCGTGCCGAGATGGCGGACGGAGGCGTCGAGCAGATTCAGCTTATTCTGGATGCAGAGCTTTTTGAACTTTGTGCCGGCGGTGGAGTAGAGCTTCGTGCCCTCGCCGCCGTAGGCCATGTTGATCTCGTCGACATAGTGCATGAGGTCGAGCGCCTGCTTTTTGCCGATGTACTCGTGCAGCGTGCCGCCGAAGTCGTTGGTGATGTTGTATTTACCGTCGGAAAATGCGCCCGCGCCGCCGAAACCGCTCATGATCGAGCAGCTCTTGCAGCGGATGCAGGACTTGACCTTGTCGCCGTCGATGGGGCAGTGGCGCTTTTCAAGGCTGTGACCGGCCTCGAACACGGCGACGCGCAGGTCACTGCGATCCTTTGTCAGCTCGTAGGCGGAGAAGATGCCGCCGGGTCCGCCGCCAATGATGATGACGTTGTAATGCATGGAAGGAACCTCCATTTGATCCGGATTTGCCGGAGGAGCATCCCACCGGCGCAAAAATACATACTATATTGTAATAAAATGGCGGATAAAGTCAAGAGAAGAAACGGAAAAAGGAGCGGAAACATTTCCGCTCCTTTTTGTCTGAGTCTACATATTCTTCTTGATGCTCTTGATGGCGTTTTTTTCAAGGCGCGAGACCTGTGCCTGCGAGATGCCGATCTCACTCGAGACCTCCATCTGCGTCTTGCCGTCGGAGTAGCGCAGGGCGAGGATCTGGCGCTCGCGCTCGCTCAGGCGCGCCATGGCCTCCTTAAGCGCGATCTGCTCGAGCCAGTCCTCGTCGGTGTTCTTGGTGTCGCGCACCTGATCCATGACGCACACGGCGTCGCCGCCGTCGGAGTAGATGGGCTCAAAGAGCGACACGGGGTCGCATACGGCGTCCATGGCGAAGACGACCTCCTCGCGCCGGATGCCGAGCTCGCGCGCGATCTGCTCGACCGTGGGCTCGCGCTGCTGCTCGCGTTGGAGCTTTTCACGCGCCTGTAAGACGCGGTAGGCCGTGTCGCGCATCGAGCGGCTGACGCGAATGGAGCTGTTGTCGCGCAGATACCGCCGGATCTCACCGATGATCATCGGCACGCCGTAGGTGGAAAAACGAACATTCTGCGAAGTGTCGAAGTTGTCGATGGCCTTTAGTAGCCCCACGCAGCCGACCTGAAAGAGGTCGTCCGCGTTTTCCCCTCGGCCGGAAAAGCGCTGGATGACCGACAGCACCAGCCGCAGATTGCCCTCGACGAGCTTTTCGCGCGCGGCTGCGTCGCCGTCCTTTGCGCGATGAAGCAGCGCGTCCGTCTCCGCGGCGGTCAGCGTCGGCAGCTTCGTCGTGTTCACGCCGCAGATCTCCACCTTGCCAAGCATAAAAAGAATCCCCGCCTCCCATGCGTAGTGCTTTCAGTATGTCCGCACGCGGCGGAAACATACGGAACGGGAAGCGGGGATATTTTTTATCGTTCGGCGCGCTTCGATGGACTTTGCGCCTTCAAACGGTTCTCACGCAAGAAGACCGATACAGAATGCAATGATCGCAGCGTTGAAGAAGTCGTTGAAGAGGCCGCCGACCATCGGGATGACGAAGTAGGCCGAGGGAGAGGGACCGTAGCGGCGGGAAACGGCCTGCATGTTGGCCATGGCGTTGGACGTGGCGCCCATGCCGAAGCCGATGAAGCCAGCGGTGATCATCGCGGCGTCGTAATCGTGGCCCATGACCGGGAAGACGACCAGCAGCGAGAAGACGACCATCAGCAGCACCTCGGCGGCGAGGGCGACGATCATCGGCAGCGCCAGGTCGACGAGCTGCCAGAGCTTGAGGCCCGAGAGCGCCATCGAGAGGAAGATCGCGAGGAACATGTTGCCCATCGTGCTGATCTCGGCGGCGGGGAACTCCATGATCTTGAAGTGGTCGATCACGTTGCGGATGACGACGGCCACGAGCATCGAACCGATGTAAATGGGGAAGCTGAAGCCGCAGAGGTTCGTGAGCAGAACGCTGACGGCGTTGCCGACGCCGGCGCAGAACATCAGCAGCAGGAAACCGTAGACAAAGTTATTGGCGTGGGTGTTGTAATACGTGTCGTCGACATCCTCTTCCACCGTCTGCTCTGCAAGCTCGTCGCGCAGGTGGTTCTTGACGATGAGCTTGCGGGCGATCGGGCCGCCGAGGAGCGAACCGAAGATGAGGCCGAACGTCGCCGCCGCGACGGCGACCGTCGTGCCGCCGATGGCACCGGCCGCGTCAAGGTCAGGACCAATACCCGCCGCCGTGCCGGGGCCGCCAATCATCGCGATAGAGCCGCAGGCGAGACCGTAGAGCGGATCTTTGCCCATGAGCGCCATCACGCCGCTGCCGACGACATTCTGCAAAATGATCATCACAATGCTCAAAATAAGGAGCATGATGACGGATTTGCCGCTCTTGAGCAGCATCGGAATGCTGACGGTGAAGCCGACGGTCGTAAAGAAGAAGATCATAAAGACCGTTTGCAGTGTGTCGTCAAAGGTGATGACCGCCGTGCCCGTGGCATAGAGGATGGTGTTGAAGATCGCGAAGCACAGACCGCCGACCAGGGGAGCGGGGATGCAGAAGCGGCTGAACACGGGGATCTTCTTCGTCAGCACCAGGCCGAGGGCGTACATGGCGGCGCCAAGCGCGAGGGCGTGGTACATATTGAGCTGGATCTCTGTCATGTGTGGGAACCTCCGTAGAAAAATTTTTCTCTCAGGCATAGCCCGGAGAGAAGTCGCGGGAAATGCGAGGGATAGGACTTCCTGTTCCGGAAATACAATGAAAGGGAACAGGAGGGGATGCGCATGAACTGCCGCTTTGCCGACTTCCGCTGCAAGGAGGTCATCAACATCTGCGACGGCTGCCGCCTGGGCTATGTGGGCGACGTGGAATGCAGGCTGCCGGACGGGCAGCTCACCGCACTCATCATTCCCGGGCCGTACCGCTTTTTCGGGCTGTTCGGCCGGGGAGAGGAATACTGCATCCCATGGGAGTGTATCAAGCAGATCGGGGACGATATCATTCTCATTGACAAGCCCTTTCCGCGCCAGGAGATCCCGCGCAGAGAGCACCGCACGCGCCGCCGCCGGTACTGAAAAGGGCGGCGGACGAAAAGTCCCCCAATAGCAGACCTACCATATTATAAGGATTTTCGACATTTTTGCAAGCCTAAATTTTAGAAAGACATTATTAAAAAAGGAAAATGACAACTTCTGGGTGCAAGAGCGCGGGAAAACGACGCGGGAAAGGCGGCAAAAGGAAAAGAAAACGGGAAAAACACAGGATTTTTCAAAAAGTGCTTGCAATTTTGAAAATAGCGGGGTATAATACCCGGGTATTCCGCATGGAGACCGGACTTCTTGTCTGTGCCATCAGGTTGGCAGGAGGGATGAAGGCTCCAGAGGTAAAACTAAATTTGAAGGAGAAACTACAAGCAATGGCAAACGTCGTATCCATGAAAGCCCTGCTCGAAGCAGGCGTCCACTTCGGCCATCAGACCCGTCGCTGGAACCCCAAAATGGCTCCCTACATCTACACCGAGCGCAACGGCATCTACATCATCGACCTGCAGAAGACCGTCAAGAAGCTCGAGGAAGCCTACAACTTCGTCCGTTCCATCTCTGAGAGCGGCCAGAACATCCTGTTCGTCGGCACGAAGAAGCAGGCGCAGGAGGCTATCAAGGAAGAGGCTTCCCGCTGCGGCGGCTACTATGTCAACGCTCGCTGGCTCGGCGGTATGATGACCAACTTCAAGACCATGCGCACCCGCGTGGACCGTCTCAACCAGCTCAAGACCATGCAGGCTGACGGCACGTTCGATATGCTTCCCAAGAAGGAAGTCATGAAGCACCTCGCCGAGATCGAGAAGCTCGAGAAGTACCTCGGCGGCGTGAAGGAAATGAAGAAGCTCCCCGGCGCGCTGTTCATCGTCGACACCCGCAAGGAGCGCAACGCCATCGCCGAGGCGCACAAGCTCGGCATCCCCGTCGTCGCCATCGCCGATACCAACTGCGATCCCGACGAGATCGACTACCCCATCCCCGGCAACGATGACGCCATCCGCGCCATCAAGCTCATCTCCTCCGTGATGGCCAACGCCATGATCGAGGGCAAGCAGGGCGAAGAGACCGAGGAGAAGGCCGAGGGCGAGGCTCAGGCCTGATTTTCCCAATCAAGCGAGAAAAGAACCTTACGGGGCGAGGCAAAGCCTCGCCCCGTCTCATTTTTACTACACTATTTTCAGGAGGATATCAGAATGGCTATCACTGCTGCTGTTGTTAACGAGCTCCGCCAGGCCACCGGCTGCGGCCTGATGGACTGCAAGAAGGCCCTCATCGAGTGCGAGGGCGATATGGAAAAGGCCGTCATGTATCTGCGCGAAAAGGGCCTCGCCTCTCAGGCGAAGAAGGCCAGCCGCGTGGCTGCTGAGGGCATGGCTTACGCCACCGTCATCGACGGTGTCGGTGTTGTGGTCGAGGTCAACTGCGAGACCGACTTCGTCGCCAACGGCGAGCCGTTCAACAACTTTGTCAAGGGCGTGGCTGCTGTCGTCGCCAAGGAGAACCCCGCTGACGTCGACGCGCTCATGGGCTGCCCCTGGGTCACCGGCAACGGCACCGTCAAGGATGCGAAGGACGAGCTGTTCCTCGCCATCCGCGAGAACATGAGCATCCGTCGCTTCGCCCGCATCGCTGACGGCTTCTCCGTCCCCTATGTCCACATGAAAGGCAAGATCGGCGTTATCGTCAACCTGACCGTCGAGGGCTGCGACGCCACCGAGATCGGCAAGGACATCGCCATGCAGATCGCCGCGCTCAACCCCCGCTTCTGGGACAAGAGCCAGGTCACGCAGGACGTTCTGGACGAGGAGAAGGAAGTCATGCTCGGCCAGATGGCCAACGACCCGAAGATGGCGAACAAGCCCGATCAGGTCAAGGAAAAGATCGTTATGGGCAAGCTCAACAAGTTCTATGCCGAGAACTGCCTGCTTCAGCAGGCCTTCGTCAAGGACGGCGACGTCTCTGTCGAGCAGTATATGAACAACGCTGCCAAGGCGCTGGGCGGCAAGGTCAGCTTCAACACCGCCGTTCGCTTCGAGAAGGGCGAGGGCATCGAGAAGAAGCAGGAGAACTTTGCGGCTGAGATCGCTTCCATGGTCAACGGCAACAAGTAATTTCCAAATTACAAAATATGATGAAAAGAGGTTCGGCGAAGGCCGGACCTCTTTTTTGTTTCCGCGAGGCAGACAGAATTTTCTGCGAAATAAAAAATTTACAATTTCCTAAGGTGAATATTATAGTGCATATCTTGCATATTCATTTTGACTGGTGTATAATAGGCAATGCTAAGCAGCGGCGCAGTATCCTAGTCGGAGCTGCCGTTTCCTAAGAAGGGCCTAAAAATCCTTTAAAGGGCACAACTGTGAAGCCTTTGGTGCCTGCTTCTTACGCCCAGTTTGGGGTGGGTGCTGAAGGGAGGCGAAAGCGAAAGCTGCGCCTGCGGACTCCGGGCGACCCCTAATGGCATGGGGGAACCGACCCTGTTTCTGCGGAGACTCGTTGCTGTGCCGGAGCGGACTCCCGGTTTCGGGTATCGACTTCGGTACGGGACGGGATATGAACCTGCATTGCGGTGCTACCCGGCCTTTGTGCCGCGAACGCTGTGTGCAGCGTAGCCTGCCTTGCGTGGGGAATTCGGATAGGAGAACAACGTACAGACTCCGGCCAAGAGCGAAGTACGATCGCTCCTTGAAATTTTTCCTGCAAAAGAGGATAAGAAACGGCGTGACTCCGGGGTGGAAATCACCTAGGCTGTCGCAAGGGCAGCGAAAGGGTTACAGTGCGGACTAAGTGGCAATCGGGTACCTCGTCTGGTGACAACGGGGTGCAGCGCCTAAGGGGGAACCGCCTCCATCGGCAACGAGAGGTGCGCTGCGGGGAAAGCCAACCCGACCTATGCCGCAGGATTACCTTTTGCTGCTGCCGCTGATTAGCATGATTATGAAATAACTGTGGAGAAGAAAGTTTTGGAAAACGAAGAAGACCGAAAGCAGAAGAAAACGGAAAAGATGCCCAGCCACGCGCGCTGGGTCATCCGTGTGTCTTTGATCGCTGTGGCGCTTTCCGCCGCGATGAGCCTGTGCTCGGGCGCGGTGCTTGAGGATGCGGGCTATGTGACTGCAACGCTGATCCTGCTGCTGTTCATTGCGCTGGGCATCCTGTTCGATATCATCGGCGTCGCCGTGACGGCGGCGAATCCCAAGCCGTTCAATTCGATGGCCGCGCACCGTGTCAAGGGCGCGAAGGAGGCGCTGTACCTCATCCGCAACGCGGAAAAGGTCGCCTCGTTCTGCAACGATGTGGTCGGTGACATCTGCGGCATCGTCAGCGGCTCGACCGCGACGGTCATCGTCGTGCTGCTGCAAAACAGCTTCGGCTGGCGCAGCATCGTCGTATCCACCGTGGTCACGGCGCTCATTTCCGGATTGACGATCGGCGGCAAGGCCATCGGCAAAAAGGTCGCCATGAAAAAGAGCAAGGATGTCATCTACCTGACGGCGAAGGTGCTGTCGGTGCTGCATCTTGTCAGATAAAGAAGGAAACCGTATTGATTCTTGAAACCATCCATGATCCCCGGGACATCAAAACCCTGAACGACTCGCAAACGCAGCTTTTATGTACGGAGCTGCGTGAATTTTTGCTGAAAAACGTGTCGAAAACGGGCGGGCATCTGGCCTCGAACCTCGGCGCGGTCGAGCTGACGGTGGCCATCCACCGCGTGTTCGACACGTCGCGAGACCGGCTGGTGTTCGACGTGGGGCATCAGTGCTACACCCATAAAATTTTGACCGGCCGGCGCGAGCAGTTTTCGTCTCTGCGCCAGTACGGCGGCCTCTCGGGCTTTCCCAAGCCGCGTGAGAGCGGGCATGACGCCTTTATCGCGGGACATGCCTCCAACTCCGTCTCCGTCGCGCTCGGCATGGCGCGGGCGCGGACGCTGCAGCATCAGGATTATTCCGTACTGGCGCTGATCGGCGACGGCGCTCTCTCCGGCGGCCTCGCCTATGAGGGACTCAACAATGCGGGTTCGTCCGGCGAGCCGCTCATCGTGATTCTGAACGACAACGGCATGTCGATCGACGGCAATGTCGGCGCGGTGAGCGAGCATCTGGGGCTTTTGCGCTCGAAGCCTGCGTACTATGAATTCAAAAAAGCCTATCGCGACCTGCTCGACCGCAATGCGGTCGGCCGCGCGGTGTATGATTTTAACCATCATCTGAAAACGAACGTCAAAAAGGCGCTTCTGCCGAATTCGACGATGTTCGAGGACATGGGCTTTACCTACCTCGGCCCCGTGAATGGACACGACGTGGGGCAGCTCACCAACACGCTCAAATGGGCGAAGGACCTGAACTGTCCGGTGCTCGTGCATGTGCATACGAAAAAGGGCAAGGGCTACCCGCCCGCCGAGCGCGAGCCGGAGCGCTATCACGGTGTCGGCAAATTCGACCCGCGGATGGGCGTGCCGCGCGAGCATAAGCGAGATTTTTCCGCGGTGTTCGGCGACGAACTCTGTAAGCTCGCAAAAAATGACGAAACGATCTGCGCTATCACCGCCGCAATGCGCGACGGTACGGGCCTGCACGATTTTTCCGAGCAGTATCCCGTGCGCTTTTTTGACGTCGGCATCGCCGAGGGACATGCCGTGGCGATGGCCGCGGGCATGGCCAAGCAGGGGCTCACGCCGGTCGTGGCGATCTATTCGAGCTTTTTGCAGCGCGCCTACGACCAGCTCATCCACGACACAGCGCTCTCCGACCTGCATGTTGTCTTCGCGGTCGACCGCGCGGGCATGGTCGGCGCGGACGGAGAGACGCATCACGGCATTTTCGATGCAACATTCCTCTCGGAAATTCCGAATATGACGGTGTTGTGTCCGTCGAACTTTGCAGAGCTGCGCACGATGCTTGACCGTGCGGTGAACGAGATCAAAGGCCCCGTCGCCATCCGCTATCCGCGCGGCGGCGAGGGAGATTATAAAGAAAACAGCGGGCGGCAGAATCTTGTCGTGCTGCGTGAGGGAGAGGACATCACCCTCTGCGCCTACGGCACGATGATCAACAATGTGCTCGGCGCGGCGGAGATTCTGCACAAGCAGGGCATTGAGGCGCGCGTTGTAAAAATCAACGCCATCTCGCCGCTCTACGACCGCGACATGCGCGAGGTCATCGGCAAAACAAAGGCGATGCTGGTCGCCGAGGAGTGCGCGGGCGTCGGCTGCATGGGCCAGCGCATGGCGGCCATTCTGGGCTGGAACAAAATTTCGCCCGAGCGGCTGGAGCTGTGCAACCTCGGCAAGGCGTTTCCTGCGCAGGGAACAGTGGAGGAGCTGTACCGCGAGTTCGGACTGGACGCGAAGTCGCTGGCAAAAAAGGCTGCGGAGGTGCTGCGATGAGCAATAAAACAAGACTGGACGTGCTGCTCGTTGAACGCGGGCTGGAACAGACCCGCCAGCGCGCGCAGGCGATGATCATGAGCGGACTCGTCTTTGTGGACGGGCAGCGCGTGGATAAGGCGGGCACCGCCGTGCCGAACGACGCGCAGATCGAGGTGCGCGGCAACACGCTTCGATATGTGAGCCGCGGCGGCCTCAAGCTCGAAAAGGCGATGACGACGTTCGGCCTCAAGCTGGACGGCTGTATCTGCGCCGATATCGGCGCCTCGACCGGCGGCTTTACCGACTGTATGCTGCAAAACGGCGCGACAAAGGTCTACGCCGTCGACGTCGGCTACGGACAGCTCGATTGGAAGCTCCGCTCCGACGGGCGCGTTGTGTGCATGGAACGCACGAACGCGCGCTATCTCGACCGCAACCAGATTCCTGACGAGCTGGATTTTGCCAGCATCGACGTGTCGTTTATTTCGCTGAAATTGATCCTGCCTGCGGTGCACCGCGTCTTAAAAGAGGGCGGACATGTCGCCTGCCTCATCAAGCCCCAGTTTGAGGCGGGACGCGAAAAGGTGGGGAAAAAGGGCGTCGTCCGCGACCCGGACGTACACCTTGAGGTGCTGGAAAATTTCCTGACACATGCAAAGGATTCTGGCTTTACAGTGCTTGATATCACATTCTCTCCTATTCGTGGACCCGAGGGAAACATCGAATACCTCGGGTATCTCGAAAGCGGCGATTGGGTGGAGAAGACGTTTGACCTCCAGGGTCTTGTGGAGCAGTCACACGCGGCGCTCGACCACGGGAAGGAGGGCACGGGATGCTGAGAAAAGTCATCTTATGCCCGAATCCCTACCGCGACGCGCAGCTTCGCGTCGCGAAGGAGGCCAAGCGCGTGCTCGACGAGGTTGGCTGCCCGAATGTCGTGTGCCTGCCGTTTCGCAATCAGGAGCCGCCGGAGGGCTACGGGCTCAACATTGAGCCGCTTCAGCAGGAGATCCGCGGCGCGGACATGATCATCGCGTTTGGCGGCGACGGTACGATCCTGCACCTTTCCAAAACCGCTGCGCACCGCGACATTCCGGTGCTGGGCGTCAACCTCGGCAGCCTCGGCTTTATGGCGGAGCTTGAGAGCAAAGACCTTTTGCGCTTGCGCGACCTGTGTGACGGAAAGTATGAGATCGAGAGCCACATGATGCTCGATGTGAGCGTCCAGCGCGACGGGCGTGTTATTTACTCGAACCTTGCGCTCAACGAGGCACTGATCGCGCGCGGCAATATCTCGCGCGTGATCCGGCTGCAAATCTTCACCGAGCAGGGAAAGCTCGTGGACGTGGCGGGCGACGGCGTGATCGTCGCGAGCCCGACGGGCTCGACGGCCTACTCGCTCTCGGCGGGTGGCCCTGTGGTCGAGCCGACGGCACGGAACTTCATTGTTTCGCCCATCTGCGCGCACAGCGTGCATGCCAATGCCTACGTGCTCTCGCCCGAGCGGGTCATCACTGTGCAGACGGAAAAAAACAGCTACAAGCCCGTCCTTTTGAGCGTGGACGGCGGGCGCGCATTCTCACTGCGCAGCGGCGACAGTATTGAAGTGCGCCGCTCGAAATTCGACACCAAGCTCGTTCGACTGAGCAAACGCAGTTTCTGCGAGATCTTACAAAAGAAAATGTTGATGGGAGGAACCAGCAATGAAGAATGAAAGACAGGAAAAGATCCTTGCGATCATTGCCGCTTCGGCGATCGAAACGCAGGAGCAGTTGATCGACAGCCTGCGCAAGGAGGGGATCTCCTGCACGCAGGCGACCATCTCCCGCGATATCAAGCAGCTCCACTTAATTAAGGAGCCGACCGGCAACGGCTCCTACCGCTACGCCGTTTCGACGCAGAAGATGCGCCTGAATCTGGCTGACCGCCTGCAGACCATCCTGCGCGAGAGCATCGTTTCGGTCGACTGCGCGCAGAATCTGGTGCTCATCAAGACGATGGCGGGCCTCGGCCCCGCGGCCGGCGCAGCGTTTGACGGGATGGATATCTCCGCCAAGGTCGGCACTGTCGCGGGTGACGACACGGTGCTGATCGTGATGCGTGAAAACGAGTCCGCCGCCGAGCTCTGCTCGGAGATCGAGGACATGCAGAGACAGCGCCAGACCAAGTAAGAACAAAATTTTGCAGGAGAATGAGCGATGCTTGAGCTTTTGCACATTGAAAATATCGCCATCATTGAGCGGGCGGACATTCTGTTCGGCCGCGGGTTCAACGCGCTCACCGGCGAGACCGGCGCGGGCAAATCCATCGTGATCGACGCGCTCGGCGCGGTGCTCGGCCAGCGCACGTCGCGCGAGCTCATCCGCACGGGCGCGGAGAAGGCGTTTGTCAGCGCGACGTTCAGCGCGGTCCCGGCAGATTTGCCGGGGCTCGCCGAAAACGGCTTTACGCCGGAGGAGGACGGAACGCTTTTATTGCAGCGCGAACTGTACGGTGACGGCAAAAACGTCTGCCGCGTGGGCGGACGGCCAGTGACGGTCGCGCAGCTCAAGCGTATCGGCGCGAGCTTGCTCAATATCCACGGCCAGCACGACGGACAGCAGTTACTCGACGAAGAGCAGCACCTTGTCTACCTCGACCGCTTTGGCCGCGTGGAAAATGAGCTGGCAGCGTACTGTACGTGCTATGACGTGATGAAAGAGACGCGCCGCGCGATCGACGCGCTCAAGATGGACGAGGCCGAAAAGGCGCGCCGTGTCGACATGCTGCACCATCAGATCGGCGAGCTCGAGCGCGCGGACTTGCAGGAGGGGGAGGAGGAGACGCTCCTTGCCCGCCGCAATATTCTGCGCAACGGCGAAAAGTTCATTTCCGCCATCTCCGAGGCGGACGCCTGCCTGAACGGTGGGGACGAGGGCCTTGGCGCGGTGTCCGCTATCAAGGAGGCGGAGGATGCGCTGCGTTCGCTCCGCAGCCTCGGCGATGAATTCATAACGCTCTCGGAGCGCTTGGAAGCGCTGCGCTGTGAAGCGTATGACCTTGCCGAAACGATCCGCGATAAGAAGGATGAATACGACTTTTCTCCGCAGGAGCTCGACGCCGTGGAGTCGCGCTGCGACCAGCTTTACCGGCTGAAAAAGAAGTACGGCTCAAGCGTCGAGGAGATGCTTGCATATCTTGAAAAATCGCGTGAGGAATTGGACCGCATCGAGTATGCAGACGACCGTGCGCAGCAGCTCGAGCAGACGCTCAAAAAGCAGGAAAAGGCTGCGCGCGAAGCGGCGCGGGCCCTCTCCGACCGCCGTCACGCGGCGGCAAAGGAGCTTGAGGAGCGTATTTCCCGGGAACTGCGCGAGCTCGATATGCCGAAGCTCCGCTTTGCCATCGACTTTCAGGAAAAGGACATGGGCGAGGACGGTGTGGACGCCGTGGCGTTTTTGATGTCCGCCAATGTGGGCGAGGCGCTGCGCCCCATCCAGAAGATCGCGTCCGGCGGCGAGCTGTCGCGCATCATGCTGGCACTCAAAAACGTGCTGGCCGAGCAGGACAGCGTGATGACGATGGTGTTCGACGAGGTCGACACCGGCGTTTCGGGCAGGGCTGCCCAGCGCGTGGCGGAAAAGCTCGCCAAGCTCTCGCGCACACGGCAAGTGCTGTGCGTGACGCATCTGCCGCAGCTCGCGGCGATGGCCGACACGCACTTCGGCGTGGAAAAGGGCGAGGAAAACGGCCGCACGCTCACAAAGGTCGTCGCGCTCGACCGCGCGGCGCGCCGCGGCGAGATCGCCCGCCTAAGCGGGGGAGGCCACCCGAGCGAGACGATGCTCTTAGGAGCAGAGGAACTGCTCTGCGCGGCAGAGAACTTTAAAAATCAACTCCTGTAAAGCAAAATCACATGGCAGAGAAAAGCGCCGCGATGCGGCGCTTTTTCGAAGAAAGGATCATCAGATGAACGAATTTGCTGAGCGCATCGAGCGGGATTTTCCGGTGCGGCGCAAGGAAAAAGAAAAAGTGGACTTCCGCACCTGGATTGTCTACACGCTCAAGGAGCTCGGCTATTCGCCAAAGCTCGAGAGCGGGACGTCGGCGCTCTCGGCGGGCGGCAATGTGACGAATGTGGTCGTCGGCGACATCGAGAAGGCAAAGATCGTTCTCGCGGCGCACTACGACACCGGCGTGCGCGAGGTCCTGCCGCCGCTCATTTGCCCGACGCGACCGGCGACGTACATGCTCTACGAGGCGCTGATGCCGCTGCTGGCACTGGCGGTGAGCTTCCTTATTTCGTTCGGCGTGACGTTCGCGCTCAACATGCCGAATATGACGCTGCCGCTCTTTTTACTGCTGCTGGTTGTTGGACTCTTTTACCCCAAATATGGCAAGAGTGAGACGAACAACAAAAATGCCAACACCTCCGGCGTCGTTGCGCTGCTCGAGGTCGCAAAGGCGCTGACACCGCGCTACCGCGGCGAGGTGTGCTTTTTGTTCCTCGACGGCGGCACGCAGGGGAGCAAGGGCGCCAAGCGCCTGATTCATGCGCATCCCGAGCTCAAAAAGAAGAGTGTCGTCGTGCTCGACTGCGTGGGTGAGGGCGACGAGCTGCTGATCCTGCCGGGGAAAACGAGCCGCTGGAACGACAAGCTGCTCGACACGATCCTTGAGCAGTTCAGCAACAGCGAGAAGAAGACCTGCTTTTTGAAGACGGACGGCTTTGTTCACTATCCATCGGACAACCGCGCGTTCACGGGCGGCACGGTCATCTGTGCATGCAAAAAGGTCAAGGGCTTTGGCCGCTGTATCCTGCCGCGGAAAGCGACGGGGATCGACGAGGAGAACCTGTCGCTTCTGTGCGACGGGCTGTGCAAGCTCGTGATGTATTACAATCCGCGGAATACTTGATACTTGACAAGACCGATTCTTTACGTTACAATATCCGCGTTTACGGTGATGAAGCGGAGAAGTAAGCAGCGATTTCCTGCGCAGAGAGCCTTCGGCCGGTGCAAGAAGGAGAGGAAACGTGCCGAAATACACCGCGGAGCCGGCGCCCGAACGAAAGTTTTCCAGTAGGCGCGCCCCGGGAGCGCCCGTTATCGCGCGGGAGTGTGTCGGCACTCCGTGAGGCCGTTTTTGCGAGAAAACGGCGAACCAGAGGTGGTACCGCGAATTTGTTCGCCCTCTGTCCAAACGGACAGAGGGCGTTTTTTTGCTATCCGAAAGCGTCTCAAAATGTCCGAAATGAAGTAAAATAGAAATACAGGAGGAATCAACAAATGGGAATTTATGAAGAGCTCAAAGCGCGCGGCCTGATCGCGCAGGTGACGGACGAGGAGCAGATCCGCGACCTCGTCAACAACGGCAAGGCGACGTTCTACATCGGCTTCGACTGCACGGCGGATAGCCTGCACGTCGGCCACTTCATGGCACTGTGCCTGATGAAAAGACTCCAGATGGCGGGCAACAAGCCCATTGCGCTCATCGGCGGCGGCACGACCATGATCGGAGACCCCTCGGGTCGCAACGATATGCGCAAGATGCTCACCAAGGCCGACATCGACCACAATGCCGAATGTTTCAAGCGCCAGATGGAGCGCTTTATCGACTTCGGCGAGGGCAAGGCCATGATGCTCAACAACGCCGACTGGCTGATGAAGCTCAACTACATCGAGCTGCTGCGCGAGGTGGGCGCGTGCTTCTCTGTGAACAACATGCTGCGCGCCAAGTGCTATGAGCAGCGCATGGAAAAGGGCCTTTCGTTCCTGGAATTCAACTACATGATCATGCAGTCCTACGACTTCTACCACATGTTCCAGGAGTACGGCTGCAACATGCAGTTCGGCGGCGACGACCAGTGGTCCAACATGCTCGGCGGCACGGAGCTCATTCGCCGCAAGCTCGGCAAGGACGCGCAGGCGATGACGATCACGCTGCTTCTTAATTCCGAGGGCAAGAAGATGGGCAAGACCGCGAGCGGCGCGGTGTGGCTCGACCCGAACAAGACCACGCCCTACGACTTCTACCAGTACTGGCGCAACGTGGCTGACGCGGACGTGGAACGCTTCCTGGGTCTGCTGACTTTCCTGCCCATGGACGAGGTTCGCCGCCTGGGTGCGCTGAAGGATGCACAGATCAACGAAGCCAAGCGGGTGCTGGCCTTTGAGATTACCAAGCTGGTGCATGGTGAAGAAGAAGCCATGAAGGCTCAGGACGCTGCACAGGCGCTGTTTGCGGGTGGTGGCAGCAGTGAAAACGTGCCCACCTACGAAGTCAACGCCGCCATGCTGGCGGAAGACAGCCGGTTGACCAGCCTGCTGGCGATGTGCGGTTTGTGCGCCAGCCGCGGCGAAGCCCGCAAGATGGTGCAGGCAGGTGCGGTTCTGGTCGGTGAAAATAAAGTGACCGATATCGACGCCTGCATTGATGCAAGCCAGATCGGCACGGACGGGCTTCTGTTGCGGAAGGGCAAGAAGAACTATTGCCGTCTGATCCTGAAATAATATGAACGGCTATAAGACGCTTCTGCAGGAAGCGAACGACGAATATATCGTCAACAAAAGCCGTTTCATTGGCAGCGCCGCCCCGGTGGAAACGCCGGAGCAGGCGCTGGCCTTTCTGGACAAAATCCGCCAGCAGTACAAGGACGCTACTCATAACTGCTATGCCTACATCATCGGCAAAAACGCCGGAATCATGCGCTACAGCGACGACGGCGAACCGGGCGGAACGGCGGGAATG
>ENA-ORSS01002532-ORSS01002532.1-human-gut-metagenome-genome-assembly--contig:-NODE-2532-length-16280-cov-4.322404_pt1 | contig 16280 bp, 15 predicted proteins | sample MGYA00241899_ERZ509162 | MGnify/ENA primary metagenome ERZ509162 (study PRJEB26280, sample SAMEA2338641) | human gut metagenome | biome: human gut; feature: human-associated habitat; material: faeces... | reverse complement strand
GCCGTTTTTTTCGAAAAAAAATTATGAATCGTTATTGGAATTAAAAAATAAGCTACTTTCATTGCATATTTTTTTAATAAATTTCTGTCATAATTTTTAATATACTCTTTTATTGTTTCTTCATTCTGTATATTTTCTACAAATGATATAGGCAAACTCAAAGTATGCATTTCACCTATTCTATTCATATGATTAATAAAAATTGATGTTAGAAACTCTGCTAAAAACCCAGGAGCCCTCATTTGAGTAAAATTGAGGTGGGTTATATCCATATTTCGCTTTATTTCAAATAGACAATTAAAGACAAATTCACCATATTTTTTAAACATCTCTTTTTTCATTATAAACATATTAAACAAATAATGCGATGTTGATTTGTTAAATATTTCAACATCTATTTTATATTCTGGAAAATTATCCAAAATATACTTAATCATTACATCGTATAAATCTCCATTTAATCCAGTTAGTTCTATATATCTATCTTTCAGATTATTATAAGTTTTTCTTTTATTTTGTTCTCTTGTATCGTATTGATATGATGCAACACTATCATAATGGTCAAGTATCTCATCTAAATATTTCGTATCTATATATTTTTTATAATCACTATCAATACAATTAAAGCAATAGACTTTACAATTAGGCAACCAAGTTCTGTCTGGCAATTTTAATTTATTATTAAAAATAAAATGCCGTCTATAATGTTCAAGTCCAATATAATCTGGGTTTTCCAATTTTTCATAGTTTTTCCAAGCCCAATACAGAGCTGTCATTTCATTAAAAAATCGATTTTCTTTTGATATATTTTCTCCAGTGTCATCACCTATCATCAATGATAAAATTTTACTTTCATCTTCTTTTTTTATTATTCCATCTTTTGACTTTTGACGAAATATACTTCTTCCTACATGGATAGGAGTATATATTTCATCTCTTAATATCCAGTCTAATTTATGGTAAGCTATCAAAATTTTTATTTTTTTCATATTTCATCTACTATTATTATAATTATTTTACATAAACAATCTTTACAGTAAATTCGCTCACTGTTCTCTTTGGGTTGTAAAAAATAAGCATAAATGGAAAATATTGTTGTTTTATTTCAATATCATGTCCTGAAAATTGAGCAGTTTCCATCTCTTCTTTATCCATTTTTTGTAGCTGAAGAAGAGAGAGTTGTCCTCCCACTTTCTGATCCTTTTTTTCCAAGGGCTTCTTGTCTTCCCCTATAATCACAGCTTCAACATGAGCAATAGATGACAAAAAAGGTTTCTGCCCAACCACTTGCCCTTCAATAACCAGGATTCGCCCGACCTTCTCATTATCCACAAAATACTGACGGACTTTTTCCAGGCGAAGAGAATGAAGATCAATGTTATTTGAATCTTGTTCCTGAGGGGGAGCCTGGGCAGCTCCACTTGCTGACATATTATATTGAATATCTTTCGTCTCTGCCGGCTTGGTCGCATTCTCCATGGGCTGGCTAGGAATGAGCGGAGATACTTCATCCCTGCTGACGCTCCCCTCAGGCTGTTGCACTGGCTTTGCTGGAGCCTGGGCTGGAACAAATTTATTTTTCAGGTTAATAACAGCCCCCCTGAAATCGCCAGAAATCTCCCAAGCGGCATACCCGGTTATTCCTAAAACCAGAACAACAACGAGAAACCATAAAAATGGATGGTGGGTTTTCTTCTCTTCCAGATGGGGCAAGACACTCTGGGGAACGTCAGACGCACCCAGGGGAGGAAGTGTTCCCGAACTCAAAGATGGCTGCCGGTCATAGTCTGAATTTTCTTCAGATGGCAGCGAAAAGACTGTCATGCAGACAGAACAGCGTAAGTGCGCCCCCGGCTTAGTGCCGGCAGGGAGATTAAAACGGCTCTTGCACTTAGGACACACAACTTGCATGGCTCTGAACCTCCGGGGCGTTCACTACTGGTTAAAAAAATTTCTAGTTTTCATCTGGGATGCAGATATCGGGGAGCGTTCTCAGTTTCTCTGCGTAATCAAGCCCATACCCCACGATGAAGCCATCATCCATAACAAAACCGGGGTAGTCTACGTGCACATCGACCACACGACGGGCTTTTTTATCTACAAGGGCGGCAAGTTCCAGACTCCTTGGATTCCTCGCGCGGAACTGCTCCATCAGAAAGTGCATCGTGTGGCCGCTGTCCACGCAGTCTTCTACGATCAGGACATGTTTCCCCTCAATGTTGACTTCCACGTCTCGGGAAAAGGTAACATGTCCGCTGCTCTCTGTTCCATTGCCGTAGCTGGAAAGCCGGACAAAATCCACAATCATATTCTTATTATCAATGCACCGGACCAAATCAGCGAAAAAGATGAAAGCACCTTTCAGAACACAGACAACAACCAGAGGCTCATCTCCGTACTTTTTCGTTATCTGCTCCCCCAGCTGCTCTACCCTCTTCCTGATGTCTTCACGCGTGTATAATGGTTTAAGGCTGGAAATTTCCATAGTATTTATCCTCTCTTCGTAAGGCTTTCAGTCTTCGTCCGTTTAAACATTGAAAAAAGCGAAAGGCCTCATCCTCTGCAGTAATATCTGAAGATGGGGCCTTTTATCAAAACTTTCCGGAGAAATCCGCTTTCCAGCAGATTTATTTTTCCGCAAGTACGTGAAGAACAGCAAATTCGTCGCAGTCGGGGTACTTGGGGCAGTGCACACAGTCGGCCCAGATTTTCTGGGGAAGGACATCCTTCTCAACGGTGGGGAAGCCGATATGATTGAAGAAGCCTTCCTGATAGGTAAGCGCGAACACGCGTTTAATGCCAATGGAAGGGCAGTCAGCAAGACACGCCTGGACAGCCAGAAGCCCCAGGCCCTTGCCTCGCTGATCTTCGCGGATAACAAGTGAAGCCACTTCCGCCAAATCTTCCCAGACAGGAGCCAAAGCCACACATCCAACGATTTCCCCGTCGGGTTTCACGAGAACAAAAAAGTTACGCACATGGCCATAGAGATAGGTCAGGGCTCTGGGAAGAAGCTGTCCCTTGAGCGCGGCCTGCATCAGAAGGGCGTGAATATCCTTCACGTCATCAACCACGGCCTTACGGACCGTGACATCACCTTTCTGCATCATATCAGCCCCTTTACTTGTTCAGAAGGGGAGACAGAATCTGATCAAACTCGTCTTCAGAAGGAGCTCCGCTCCCTGTCACCAGCAGCTTGCCATCGGGACCGTAAATAACATTAAAGGGAATACTGCTGATCCCAAAGAGATCCACGAGTCCCCTGTCGGCAAGATACACAGGATAGTTGGCTCCAAAACTCTTCATGAAAGGTCCGACTTTGGAAGAGGTGGCGCTATCGTCCACAGAGAGGCCGATAAAAGCGACTTTGTTGCCGTACTTCGCCTGCATTTTGACAAGAAGGGGAATTTCTCCCCGGCACGGGGGGCACCAGGTGGCAAAAAAGTTAACAATCACCGGCTTGCCTTTGTTCGAACGGATTACATTTTCAAGTCCGGCCTTATCAAGAGTGGATACAACGTTGTTGCCGGCAGCGGAACAGTAAGCCGCGGGCAGGACAATCAGAGCCAGAAGTACGGCGAGCAGAAACTTCTTCATATGTTTTAGGCAGAAGATGCTTTCCGGCATCCCCCACACGACCTCCCGATGTGAAAGGCCCCTTTCCCTCTCGGAGGAGCCCCTATCTGTTTTTTTGAGAAATTCAGCATACCTTAGTTAGTTTCCTTTCTCAAGAACCCAGCTTTCCGGCAGACACGGGGCTGATATCGTCAGTAAGGAACGCTATCCCCCACAGTATGGCTCCCTATTTGACAAAGACACGCTCAGTACATACTTGATAACCCTTAGGACAAGACTCAGGCCCGCACACCGCGAAAAACGCTATCCTTATAATATAGATATCAGGCCGGGGCACCCCGGGAGGAAATATTTCGTGACACGCACCAATATGAGTAAAGAAGCAGCTTCTGACAGCCACATGCCGAAGTCCCGCCATTATCTCCAGGCAGGAGATTCCACACAAATGGGATCGCAGGAAGCTGAAGAAGCAAAGAGCACAAGCCAGAACGTATGTGTCACCCCTGACGTCATTCCTTCAGCGGAGGCAGAGGAAAGCTCTCTGGAGGAAAAAGAAATTACGGATGCCGCTTCTGACAGTACTATACGCATCCGCAGGAAGCGTTCAGCGGCGAGACGCCGTACGAAAAGCAACAGCCGTGATGCAGAAGCTGAAGAGCTCACGAATGACTCCGAACAGAAGGACACCGAAAAAGAAGAGCCTGCGAACGAACTGGCTGAAGTGGAAGAAATAGCCAGCGAGGATCTCGGTGACGGGGAGCAGCCCGATGACGTTCTGTCTCCTGAGGTAGAAGAAACAGACAGGGAAGGGGAAGAGCCCATAGGGCTTGAAGCCCATGACTCGGCTGAGGATATTTTACCTGCCCCCTCCCCCAGCCGCCTCCCTTCCACAAGAGACAGCTTTCAGCTCTATGTCAGGGAAATAAGCCACTTTCCGCTCCTCAAACCAGAGGAGGAGCATGAGCTGGCTGTCAAATTCCGGGATACGAGAGACAAAAAAGCCGCTTTCCGTCTTATCTCTTCACACCTGCGCCTCGTGGTCAAAATCGCCGTCGATTTTCAGAGGCGCTGGATGCAGAATGTTCTCGATCTCGTGCAGGAAGGCAATGTCGGACTCATGCACGCGCTCTACAAATTTGACCCCGACAAGGGGATCAAATTCTCGTATTACGCGTCTTTCTGGATCAAGGCGTACATCCTGAAATTCATTATGGATAACTTCAGGATGGTCAAAATAGGCACCACACAGGTCCAGCGCCGGCTTTTCTTCAACCTGTCCCGTGAACGGCAGAAGCTCATAGCTGAAGGTTTCGACCCCGATGCCGAAATGCTCTCCAAAAGACTCGGTGTCAGCAAAAGTGATATTCAGGAAATGGATCAGCGCATGTCCTCTGGCGATGTTTCCCTGAATGTCCCTGTCGGAGATGATTCGGACTCGGCGACACGGATGGACTTCCTTCCCGCTCTCGGTCCCGGAGTCGAGGACAGTATTGCCTCCTCGGAAATTTCCGACATCCTGAGGGAAAAGCTTAAATCCATTCTCCCGCAGCTCAACGAAAAGGAAATATACATTCTCAATCACCGTCTCCTGACCGAAAATCCCGAGACTCTCCGTAAAATCGGGGAACACTTCAATGTCACAAGGGAACGTGTCCGGCAGCTTGAAATCCGTCTGCTTGAAAAAATCAAAAAACACCTTTCCACAGATATCAAAGATTTCTCCGACACATGGATAAAACCATGAAAAAGCAAAGCTCTCTTCTTCTGATTTCGTCCTGTCTGCTGCAGGCAGTCCTGTTTTCAGGCGGCGCCGGGACGGCACACGGGTTTGGTGCCCCTGCCGCGGGTACGGGAACACCGGCAAAAACGGATAGCTTTGCCTGGTCTGCCGCGGACAACGGCGGTGATTTTCCTTCCGGCAGAATGCTGCAGGGGATAGAAGTCCAGCCGAAACGCGATGTGCTGTCTCCTGAAGCCAAAACAATGGCTGCCTATCTGACCATGCTGCAGGCGGTATCCACCGGCCACGAAGAGGCCGGCATCGCTGCGGCGGAAGAACTCTCCAACGTGACGAGAACGCTCTTCCTGAAAATCTGTGGCTTGAGTGCGCGCTCTGGTACCTGGATCGCAAATCGGTCAACGCCATCCCCTTTCTCCGCTGCGCACGCAAAGCCTGCCCGGACAGCGTCCCCCTTCTACTTGCCTTCACAGAAGCCCTGAGCGAGCACAACTTCAGTAACGAAGCCATGGAAACGCTCAACGCGTTTCTCGCGAAGAATCCGGACAACTCCACTGTAATTATCCAGAAAGGCATCACTCAGTTCAAGGCGAAGAACACGGCCGAAGCCCTTAAAACCTTCGCGTCTGTTCCGAAAAAGGATCGCTCCGGACTCGTCGAATATTATCAGGCCAAAGCCCTGCTCGCTCTTGGCCGTGATGATGAAGCACTGAAGCACCTGCGTCTGGCCGTGAAAGAACTTCCCGATTTTGGGGAAGCCCTTTCCGAACTCGCTTTTGTCTGCGAAAAGCACGAAAATTACAAAGAAGCGAGGCATGCCTACGAGCAGCTTCTGAATATGAACTACTCCGGAAAAGACATTTCCCTGCGCCTCATCAGTCTTTCCTTAAAGATGGGTCAGCCAGAAAAAGCCATGGAATATTTCAGGAACGGGCCGGATGATACGTACTTCAAAATGACGGCAGCCTCCCTGTTCAGCGAGTCCAGGCACTACCTCCAGGCGGAATCCATCCTGAAGGAGATCTCTTCAAGACCGGGAGCTCCGGACGAGGTCTATCTCTTTCTGGCCGATCTGACTTACGAACAGCGTCATGATCTCAAAGCTGCTCTCAGATGGCTTGATAACATTAAAGATACGAGCGGAGCAGCGCAGCGCAAATTTCTCCTGAAGGCACAGCTTCAGGCCGAGGCAGGGAGAATGGAAGACGCTTTCGCCACTGTAAAGTCGGGGATCGCGAAGTACCCCAATATCCCTGATTTTGTGAGTCTGAAAGCCCGTCTTCTCGCGCGGTCAGGACATCTTAAAGAGGCCATCCAGACTGCCAGGGAAGGAGTCGGACGGTGGCCGGATTCCACGGAATTGTCCTTCCTTCTCGGGAACCTCTATTCTGACAATGGCAACAGGAAGGAAGCGCTTGATGTCATGGAGTCCATACTCAAAAAGGAACCGGACAATTATCAGGCCCTGAACTATGTGGGGTACACTCTGGCTGAGGAAAACAGGGATATTGAAAGAGCCATCACGCTTCTCACGAAGGCGAACTCCCTAGCCCCGCGCCAGTTCTATATCCTTGATTCCCTTGCCTGGGCACACTACCGTGCCGGCCATCTTGATCAGGCATGGAACTTCATCAGGGAAGCCTGTCAGCTCGATTCCTCGGACGATTCCACAATCTGGGAACACTACGGCGACATCGCCCTGGCAAAAAACATTAAATCCGAAGCGAAAAACGGCTATAAGAAAGCACTCCGTGGGAATCCGCCCAACGCAGACGAAATCCGCAGGAAGCTTGAAGCCATTCAGGCAAAATAGCAGAACGTCCGGACAACTCCAGGGATTCCGCAGAGCACTTTTTCTGCATCTCAAACGGGCCTGGCCCGAAAAAAGATATCCATCATGAAAAAAATTCATCTTCTGGCCGTGGCCATTCTCTCTCTTCTGCTCTGCTCATGCGCGGGCAAAACTCTTCAGCCGACTGACCCGGCAGCCGCGCAAAACCGCTGGCAGGCCTTCACACAGCAGAGCAATATCAAAGCCGCTCCGTTCAGGAATTCCCTGAGCATGCGGTTCGGAAAGGAAGGGGACACCCGGCGTGTCACAGCCCTTATCTGGGGCAACGGGGACAAAACCCTCAGGCTTGATGTGCTGGCCGGCGTGGGCGCCGTTGTGGCGAACATCGCCCAGAAGGACAATCACTTTTTCATTTATACGCCAATGCAGCGCAAGGCCTACTTCCACGAGGGGGCCAGTAGTCCTCTCCTGAAAGTTGGCGTGCCCCTGCCCTTCGACCTCTTCAGCCTGGAAGCGCTGCTTGACGGCCGCTACACCGACGTATTCGGCAAAGAATTCGTCAGGGCCGCGCAGCAGGGAGACAGCATCATTTACACTCTCAGTGCGGGAGCCGGTGGCGAACTTACCCTCGGGCCGGACGCACGCCCAGCTGCCTGGACGGATGGCAGCTGGAAGCTTCTTTTCACCCCCGACGACACAGGCCTCCTTCACAGGCTTGACCTTTCCAACAACAAAGGAGGAAAGGGCATCGTCATTGTCAAGGAGCGGGATCGGACGTCGTCCTTTGGCGAGAACCAGATGAAAATCCAGATCCCCGAAGGAACGGAACTTCTTCCTCTGGAACGTTTCCAGCAGGCTGATTAGCTTTTTCTCACTCTTTTACGCACAAAGCGGAGAACAACATGGCTCAGAATATTCATATCGGCTGTGATCACGCGGCTCTGGATCTTAAGAATATCATTATCCGTCAGCTCGAGGAGCGCGGCCTGACTGTCACGGATCATGGCACCTACACGCCGGAAAGCTGCGATTATCCCGACATAGCCCACGATGTCGCCCAGGCTGTTGAGAAAGAAAACGGAACGGGCATCCTGCTCTGCGGAACAGGCATTGGCATGTCCATGGCAGCCAACCATCACAAGGGCATACGCGCAGCGCTCTGCACAACAGAACTCCACGCGAAGTTTGCCCGCAGGCATAACGATGCCAACATTCTCTGCCTCGGCGCGCGTATGACCGGCGTTGAACTCGCCAAAGCCATCGTTGAAGCGTTTCTGACCACAAATTTTGAAGGCGGCCGCCATAAGCGCCGTATCGACAAAATCCCCTGCTAACACAGCCCCTCATTTTTTCCTCACCCGGGGCTCCCTCTTCTCCAGAGAGAGCCCAGCTTTTCGCAAAAACGTTCTTGCAACATCCACGAAGGATATCTCATGCAGATTTTCAATACAGCGTCCCGAAGCAAGGAAGAGTTCATCCCTATCCGCCCGGGAAAGGTTCACATGTACGTCTGCGGTGTCACCGTCTATGACCTCTGCCATATCGGGCATGCGCGCTCTGCGCTCGTCTTTGATGTCCTCGTCCGCTTCCTGCGCAGCAAGGGACTTGACGTAACCTTCGTGCGCAACTTCACGGACGTGGACGACAAGATTATCCGGCGCGCCAACACCGAAAACAAAGATTGGAAGGAAATCGCCGAGACGTACATCAACGCGTTCCATGAAGACATGGACGCGCTCGGCATACAGCGCGCGGACTTTGAGCCACGGGCAACAGAAAACATTCAGAATATCATCAGCATCTGTCAGACTCTCGTTGACCAGGGAACCGCCTACGCGACTCCTTCCGGTGACGTATATTTCAGCGTGCGGGCTTTCCCGGCCTACGGCAAGCTCTCACACAGGGATATCGATGATATGCTTTCCGGCGCGCGTGTCGCTCCCGGAGAGGAAAAGAGGGATCCTCTCGACTTTGCCATCTGGAAAGCGGCCAAGCCGGGTGAACCGTACTGGGAAAGCCCGTGGGGGAAGGGACGTCCCGGCTGGCACATCGAGTGCTCGGCCATGTCCAAACCCTACCTGCCCCTGGACATCCACGGCGGCGGCATGGATCTTGTCTTCCCCCACCACGAAAACGAAATCGCCCAGACAGAAGCGAGCTGCCACTGCCAGCTTGCCAAATACTGGATGCACAACGCCTTCGTGCAGATCAACTCTGAAAAAATGTCCAAGAGCCTTGGCAACTTCAAGACGATCCGGGATATCCTCAAAACATGGCTCCCCGAAGTGCTCCGGTATTTTCTGCTCAGCAAGCATTACCGCTCCCCCATTGATTTCACGAGCGAAGGCATGGACGACGCGGAGCGCGCCCTTTCCCGCGTGTATCAGAGCATGCGCGAGGCGGAAAAAGCGCTCACCCGCGCCAAGTGGAAAAAGACCGCGCTTCCTGAAGATCTCAAAAAGGAATGGGACGGCCTGGAAGAGGCTTTCGTCAGCGCCCTTGATGACGATCTGAATACCGCCCAGGCCCTGGGACATGTTTTTTCCATGACCCGCATCGTGAACCGCCTCCTCGATGACAAGGCTCTCAGAGCCTCCGAAGGAACAAGGGAAATCCTTACTTCCTACAGAGAGCGGCTTGGCCGCGTCGCAGGCATCACGGGTCTCTTCGGCGAGGATCCGGAAACGTTTCTTCAGAAGCTGCGCACCCGGCGCTGTGAGAATCTCCACATCGACACCAGGAAGGTTGAAGATCTTCTGGCCCAGCGTCTCGAGGCCCGCAAAAATAAGGATTTCCAGCGCTCTGACGAAATCCGTGCCCAGATTGCCGCCCTCGGCGTTGAAGTCCGTGACACTCCCGAAGGACAGGTCTGGGATCTCGCGTAATTTCTGGAAATGACGTTCCCCGCCGGGGCTTCTCCCTGCGGGGAACGTTTCAGAAACTTTTCTTTCAGAGGTAAGGTTTAGCATGGCCCCGAAAAAAATCTCACGCCTGTTCCGCCTTGCTGCGAGCATCACTCTCTTTGTCTTCACTCTTTCCGCCCTCTGGCAGGCTCCCGCACAGGCGTTTTTCTTTGGCGGCGTCTCCCTGAAAGACGAAAAGGAAATGGGACACAAGTTTGACGTCATGATCCGCTCCAACCTGCCCATCGTGCAGGATCCCGAAGTGAGCGAATACGTGCGCTATCTTGTGGAGCGCATCGCCTCCTCCATTCCTCCGCAGCCCTTCAATTTTCATTCGGCTGTCATCCTGCACAACGCCATGAACGCCTTCGCCGTTCCCGGCGGGTACGTTTACGTCTTTACCGGACTGCTCATGAACTTCACGAGCGAGGATCAGGTGGCCGGCGTGCTCTGTCACGAACTGGCACACGTGACCCAGCGTCACGTGGCCAGCCGTATTGAAAAGGCGCAGATGATTACCCTGGGGTCCCTGCTGCTCGCTATTGCCGGCGTGGCCGCGGGCGCCGGCGGTGCGGCCGCGGCTGCTTCCTTCGGAGCCGGACAGTCGGCGCTGCTGAGCTACAGCCGTGCCGACGAAACGGAGGCCGACCAGATCGGCATGCAGTATCTCATCAAGTCAGGTTACCCGCCGGTGGGACTCGTGAACGGATTCAAAATCCTCCGTCAGAAAAGCTGGATGAGTGGAACCCACGTTCCCACGTATCTTTCCACGCACCCGGACATTGGCGATCGTATTACGGGTATCACCGCCCGCATCAAGACGATGCCGCTTTCCATTCAGAACAAATCCTTCGACAACAGACGCTTCCAGCGCATGCAGGTTCTCCTCTGGGGCCGTTACGGGGACGCCCAGGCAGCCCTGCAGCGTTTCCGTGGCTCGGATGTGCTGTCGCTCATGGGCAGGGGGATGGTTTACTCGCGGCAGAACAACGTTGTCGAAGCGGAAAAAGCCTTTTCCGCCGCGGTCGCCGCAGCACCTTCGGATCCGCTTGTCCTCAGGGAAGCCGGGATATTCGAATACCGCAAAGGGGATTCGCAGAAATCCAATCAGCTTCTCTCCCGGGCGACGGGTATCGATCCCAGAGATTTCATGGCCCGCTTTTTCCTTGCCCGCCTGCTTGATGACAGCGGCAGGCACAGCGAAGCCCAGGCCCAGTTCCGCGATGTCCTGCGCTACGTACCCGAGGAATCCGATGTTCACGAGGCCCTCGCGCGGAGCTACGGCGGCGCCGGCAGACAGGCGCTCGCGTACATCCATATGACGTACGCTGCTCTGTACGCCCAGAGAAAGGAACTCGCCGAACGCTATTATGACAGAGCCAAAGGCCTTTCTTCCTCTGCTCCCGGCGATTTTCAGAAACTTTCCACCATTTATAAGGAACGCGTAGAAATATGGAAAAAGATGTAAACAGCCCCATGGACATGCATGCCACAACCATTCTGGCCATTAAGAAGAACGGGCATGTGGCGATGGCCGGCGATGGTCAGGTTACCCTCGGCCAGACCATGATCATGAAGCACACGGCGCGCAAGATCCGCCGCGTGGGAGACGGGAACATTCTGGCAGGCTTTGCCGGAACCACGGCCGACGCCTTCACCCTCTTCGAACTTTTCGAGGCCAAACTGAAGGAGTACCACGGCAACCTGACCCGGGCCGCTGTGGAACTCACCAAACAGTGGCGCAGGGACAAATACCTTCAGAAACTGGAAGCCATGCTTCTTCTGGCCGACAGGGAACACATTCTCCTGCTTTCCGGCACGGGCGACGTCATTGAACCGGATGACAACGTGGCGGCCATCGGTTCAGGCGGTCCCTATGCCCTGGCTGCGGCCAGAGCTCTTCTGCGCCACTCAGACCTCGACGCGGAAACCATCGCGCGCGACTCCATGCAGATCGCGAGCGAAATCTGCGTTTACACAAACGATCACTTCACTGTCGAAACACTCTAGCCGGCCATTGGCCGCCTGAAGAAACAACAGGGAAACGGACACGTGAACGCGCGCATCTTCTCCGGAAACACGGAAGAAATCAGGCTCACCGCAGGCTGTAAGATCAATATAGGCCTTACCATCACGGGACGGCGGGCTGACGGATTCCACCTTATCGATTCGCTCTTCCTCCCTCTTGACGAACCTCATGATGAGCTTTTCGTCCGGGAGACTGCCGGTGAAACAATACGCGTGGAATGCGCTGAAGAGGGAATTGATACCCGGAACAATACGCTGACAAAGGCCTGGGAAGTTTTCAGAAAACACACAGGGATAGCGCCCGACCTGCACGTCCGTCTGGTAAAGGGAATTCCCTGGGGAGCGGGGCTCGGAGGCGGGAGCTCCGATGCGGCCGTTCTGCTGCTCTTCCTCAGAGACTGGCTGGAAAGACAAAGCGGCGGGCTTCGTGTGAGCGATGGGGAAATGGCTGCCATGGCCTGCGTGGTAGGAGCTGATGTCCCCTTCTTCCTGACCCGTACGCCGATGCGGGTAACCGGCATCGGCGACAGGCTCACGCCCTGCTCTGTTTCCCTCCCCGGCAGTGAACTTCTCCTCGTTACGCCTGATATCCGGGTTTCCACCCCATGGGCCTACAAGGCTTTTGACGGGCTGGTTCCGGGCTTTTCCGCGAAGCCTGCGTCCCCTGCACAAACGGTGCCGGCAGCCTTGACAACGACTCACGAAGAAGATAAGGGAGTCAGTCTATTGTGTACTCCAGGCAACGCGTTCGTGAACGATCTCGAAACCGCAGTATTTCCCCGGTACCCGGAATTAGCAGATATTAAGCGTTCGCTGCTTGAACTTGGCGCGGCAGCAGCCTCCATGAGCGGAAGCGGTTCCAGCATCTTCGGAATTTTCTCCGACGCGGCGGTTGCGCGCAGTGCCGAAAGAGAGCTTTCCACAAACTGGCCCGTACACCATTTGCATATTCGTACTGGGATGTAGCCAAGCGGTCAAGGCAACGGGTTTTGGCTCCGTTATTCGAAGGTTCAATTCCTTCCATCCCAGCCATAACCCCTGAGCTTTTCACCACCGGGCGGGGCAAGGCAGAGCAGCATGATGAACGACTTAAAGATTGTCACAGGAACTTCGAATCCTGAACTGGCCAAGGCCATTTGTGATCACCTTGGCTGTCAGTTAACCCAGACACTGGCCACCACTTTCAGTGATGGCGAACTTCGCGTCGAAATTGGAGCCAATGTCCGCGGCGACGATGTCTTCGTTGTGCAGCCCACGTGTCCTCCGGATGTAAACCGCAACCTCATTCAGCTCTGCCTCATGTGCGATGCCCTGAAGCGTGCCTCGGCCGGCCGCATCACCGCCGTCGTGCCGTATTACGGATATGCCCGTCAGGACCGCAAGGTGAGCCCGAGGGCTCCCATCAGCGCCAAACTGGTTGCCGACTGCATCACGGTTGCCGGTGCCCAGCGCCTTGTCACCATTGACCTCCACGCCGGACAGATTCAGGGCTTCTTCAACTGCCCTGTTGATAACCTTTTCGCCACCCCTGTCATGCTCGATCCCCTGCGCGAAGCCATGGAAGGCGATCCGGTCATCGTTTCTCCCGATGCCGGCGGCGTGGAACGCGCCCGCTCCTACGCGAAGCGTCTGAGCGCTCCTCTCGCCATCGTGGACAAGCGCCGCGACAAGCCCAATCAGGCTCAGGCCATGCACGTCATCGGCGATGTCAAAGGCAAAACGGCCATCATCGTTGACGACATGATCGACACGGCAGGCACGCTGTGTGCGGCTTCTGAAGTCCTGCTCGAAAATGGCGCCACAAAAATTATCGCCTGCGCCACCCACGCCGTTCTCTCCGGTCCGGCCATTGACCGCATCAATGCCACTGAATCCCTCAATGCGGTCTTCGTTACGGACACCATTCCTCTGGGAGAGAAAAAGGAACGCTGCTCCAAGCTCCATGTCGTGGGCGTAGGCTCGCTCCTCGGAAAGGCCATTTCCAATATTCACACCGGCTCTTCCGTCAGCGTTCTTTTTGTCTAGTTCCGCGTACTGCGGACAGGCAAACCTCCGGTACAATTCATCTTCGCGCCCTGCGGCGCTTAAGGAGTAAATATTATGGCTATCGAAAAAACCCTCTGTGCCCAGAAGAGAGAAGGCGCCGGCAAAGGCGTCGCTCACCGTCTGCGTGCGCAGTCCCTTGTTCCCGGCGTCTTCTACAACCGCAAGGGCGAAAACATCAATGTGCAGGTTCCTTCCCTGCCTCTCGAACAGCTCTACTTTGAAATCGGCAACACCACCGTTTTCAATCTTGAGATTGACGACAACGGGAAGAAGACCACATATCCCTGCTTCTTCTGGGACGTGCAGAAGCATCCTTACAAGAAGCGCTTCACCCATATCGATTACTACGGTGTTGATCTCGATCAGGAAATCACGGTTGACGTGCCCGTCGAATTCACCGGCACGGCCAAGGGCGTCAAGCTCGGCGGCTTCCTCGAAACCTACGTGGAGACCATTTCCGTCGCAGCCAAGCCTCTGGATATGCCCCACAAGATTTCCATCGACGTCACCGACATCGATATGAATCAGAGCCTCTCCATCGACAAGATTCAGATGCCCGCCGGTTCCCGTGCCGTGTTCGACAACAACTACACTGTTGTGGCCGTGCTCGAGAAGACCAAGGAAGTGGCTGAATTCGACGCTGCCCAGGCTGCAGCTGAAGCTCAGTCCGCTGCTGCTTCCGCTGCCTCTGCTGCCGCTTCCGCTGCCGCCGGCGCGGATGCCAAGGCCGGCGCCGCCGAAGGCGATGCCGCTGCCGCCGACAGCAACAAGGCTGGCAAGTAACCGCCTTTTCACCAGGTATTCAAAGGCCGGCATCTTTTATCGGATGCCGGCCTTTTTCATGTTTTCTTCCCTTTTATCCGAAGGGCACCGGAAGCAGAGCTTCCGCAAGGTTTCATAAAAAGGAGCGCATCTGCCATGGATTACCGGGGCGCGATCGTGGGACTGGGAAATCCCGGAACAAAATATGACGGCACCAGGCACAACACGGGATTCCTCTTTGTCGACAGACTCTTAAAGCTCGCAGAGGAAGAAGGAACCGTGACCGCGCAGAATGGAGGGCGTTTCACCTGCGATCTCTGGCGCGTAAAACTGGATTCACTGGGCGGGACCTGGCTTGTGGCCAAACCGCTCACTTTCATGAATCTTTCAGGAAACTGTGTGCAGCCGCTTCTGGCCTGGCACCGCATCGATCCCCAAGCGCTCATAGTAGTTCATGACGAACTCGATCTGCCTCCGGGGTCCCTGCGCTTCAAGTTCGGCGGAGGCAATGCCGGGCACAACGGCCTGAAATCTATTACCCAGCAGCTCGGCACCCCGAATTTCTACAGGCTCCGCCTCGGCATCGGGCGTCCCGTCCAGAAAGGCGACGTCATTAACTGGGTTCTGGGGCATCCGCAGGGGACAGACAGGGAACTCTGGCACGACGCCATGGACAGCGGCATACGCGTGCTCGAAGCTTTTGCTGTCAAAGGTTTGGAAAAAGCCGTCTGCGCGGCAAACGAAGCGACGAAAAAGCATCTGAGCTGACGAAAAGCCTCTCTATTACGTAAGTCACACTTAACTACAGCATTACTCCAGCCCCCTTGTCCCGGTACTCTAGGACAAGGGGGCATTTTTTATTCGTTTTGAGGATACACAGAACTTTCGCCTAACAGGTGGCGTTTCCCCCACCAGAAATCTGCAGTTATTTCCGTCCGGAGCAGGCCTAAGCGTATCGTGGCTGTTTAATCAAGACCAAAATTAACGAGGCAATAAATTATTTTCGGGATGAGGCGTCAGGTTATCTGTAAGCCAGCATAGCTCTCTCCTTTTTGTATTTTGGCCGGGTCAGGCCCGGAGCGCCATTTAATGGCGGGGACCCGCTTGGGTAGTGTAAAGAATCTTTCGCACTTTTTAAAAATACAAATGGCTCGCCAATCGGTTAAAGTTTTCGTGCTAACCTAAAACTTCCGACAGGAGAGCCATGTCATGTCTACTAACAAGGAATCCCAGCAAAAGAAAGCTCCAGTCATCCAGATCAACCAGGAAGTCCTCCATAACAACCTCTCGGGCTATGTCCGCAAAAATCTGGAGAATATTTTAAACGAATTGCTCGACGCAGAGGCTGATCGCCTCTGCCATGCAAAACGCTATGAACGTAATGCAGAACGTGCCAGCACCAGAGCTGGATCTTACAAGAGAAATTTTGAAACGA
>ENA-ORSS01002519-ORSS01002519.1-human-gut-metagenome-genome-assembly--contig:-NODE-2519-length-16310-cov-5.266810_pt1 | contig 16310 bp, 10 predicted proteins | sample MGYA00241899_ERZ509162 | MGnify/ENA primary metagenome ERZ509162 (study PRJEB26280, sample SAMEA2338641) | human gut metagenome | biome: human gut; feature: human-associated habitat; material: faeces... | reverse complement strand
AAAGCACTGCGCTGCGGTCGCCGTCGGTGTGACGCTGGGGCTGAGCGCGATCATTTACGCGTTCACCGAGCAGTGCGTGGCGCTCTTCAGTCCGGACGCCGGAGTCATTGCCTCGGGCGTTGCGATGATGCGCATTCTGGCACCGACGTTCTGGATCATGGCGCTGCGCGAGGTGCTGCTCGGCATCCTGCGCGGCTGCGGACACAACTTGTGGCCGACGGTGCTGAGTCTTGTCGGCATGGTCGGTGTGCGGCAGGGGTTTCTGGAGGTCACGATGCATATCGACCGGGCGGTGGAGAACATTTACTACTGCTATCCGGTCGCGTGGGCGGCGACGCTGCTGCTTGTCGCCATCTACTACTTCGCCGTGCGGAAAACGCTGCTGCCGCTTGGAAAAGAACGCTGAAAAAACGGAAAAAGAATGAAAAGATCCCCGCAGTCTACAAGAATGCGGGGGTCCTTTTGCTTATATCAGAAAAGAATGCCACATTTTTGATCTGGAAAAATTTTTATAAATTTTCCGCCGACCCTTACCAGCCAGCATATTGTTTTTGCCCAAACGGGACGACATACTGGAAAAATAGAGAGGCGTACGCCTCTCCTGTTCCCCCCTGAACGGGGAACAGGATGACCTTGAAAACAATGGGGAAAATTAGGATGCACAGTCGAAAGATACGCGTATTCAGCCTGAGCATGATCCTGGTGCTGCTGCTCACGCTGATCCCAGCGCAGGCGGCGGGGGAGACCGGCACCGGCACGGACGAGGGCGAGAAGACGTACATGTAGCCGTCGTCGGCCAGCCAGTTCATCTGATAGTATTGTGAGCGGTTACGTCCGCAGGCGTAGCTTATCTTGTCGGTCTTGATGAGTTTCCAGTCGGTCAGGGTCTGGTCGGTGAAGATGGCCATCCAGCATTCGTCGGGGTATTGGGTCCATTGCAGTTCGTCCTTGTCGTAGGCACCGCTGCCACTACCGCCCGATTCGGTCTTGATGAGGTCCTCGTTGCCGGGCAGCACCCACTTGTAGCTGCCGTCGTCGTTCTTCTGCATGCAGCCGTATTGGCTGAGACCCATGGGAACGGCGGCGGCATAGAGTCGGGTGCCTACCTGTGCCAGTCCGGCCAGGGTGACGTATTCACCGTTGCCCAGGAAGTTTTCGGAAAGGAAGGGCGTCGATGCATTGACCGTGTTGCTGGTGTAGGTCTGGTTCTCCACGTCCAAGTACGAAGCCAGGAATGACTGGGGCACGTAGCCGTTCTCGTCCTTCAGTTCCGTGGGGCCGTCGCCTGTCGAGGTGGTCATGATGTAGCGGTCGTAGTAGCCGTAGGTGGTGAAGCGGTTGACGTAGTATTCCTGCGAACGCTTCTCCAGTGCGCCGGAGCTGTTCAGGATGAACGATTGCGTAGTGCCTGCTTCGCCCTGATTGTAATTGAGTGCGTACAGGTAGCGGTTGGCGTAGAACACCCAGTAGGTGGCTCCTTCGTTCACCAGGCCGTTGCCTTGAGTGGTCACTTCGCCTTCGTCGAGCGAGGGGGCTGTCAGCAGTACGTAGGTATCGGTGCTGCTGCTGGTCACGGTGGCAGCTATCACGTAGTTGCCTGTCGAGGTGTTGGAGTTGTTGTTGCTTCCGCTTTGGTCGTCTTCCGAGCAGGAGGTAAGGGCCATGCCTGCCAGCGAGGCGGCAAAGAGGCCTGCAAGTAAGTGGTTCTTTTTCATATTCTTCTCTTTTTTATGTATTTGTTTTTGTTCGTTCCGATGGCTGCCATGCGGCAGGCTTCCGGCATGCTTTCCCTACGGCTTTGCATGGCCGGAGTATGGAGAGAGGGTACAATCATCCGGGATGATGGCAGGAATCATCCGCATTGATTGTAGGAATCATCCGGGATGATTGTACCCTCAGGTCTGTAGACTGTCGGGCAGAGGTGCTGACGTTGGCAGGCTCAGTCGCCGAAGTGGATGCGCACCTTTCCGTAGAAAGCCCGTCCGGCCTTTTGCAGGCTGAAGTTGTCGTACAGGTTCTCGTCCGTCAGGTTGCGGCACTCTACGGAGAAGTTGTAGCGGCCGCCCTTCACGCTGTAGCTCAGCGTCAGGTTGTGGGCAAACTGGTCGGGGACGATGTAGTCGCTACTGCTGCCGATGACCTCGGAGTAGTAGGAGAACGAGTGCGTCCACTGGTTGTCGTAGGTCAGTGTCAGCAGGTTGCCCCGTCCGCCGAGGTCGCGCCAGTAGAAGTTGGCGTCGAAGTCGGCAAAGCGGTAGGGCACGTTGGGCATTCGCGAACGGTAGCCCAGATTCTCCACCGCGTTGCCTGTGCTGCCTATCTGGTAGGGCTCATTGTCGCGCACGTCCATCTGGGTGAAGTTACCGCCCAGGCTGAGCCAGCGTCCCAGGCTGTAGCGGGCGGAGAGGTTGTAGCCCTTGGTCAGTACATTGCCGTAGTTGATGTAGGTGGCATTCTCCTTGCCGCCACTCAGGTCTTGTACGTTGCGCTGTATGTAGTCGTGCGTGTCGCGATAGACTAATCCTCCCTCTACATAGAAAGAGTGGCTGCCCAGCGTACGCGCATAGCTGAGGCTGAAGTTCACATTGTGGCTGCTTTCGGGGCGCAGGCTTATCTGTCCGCTCTCCAGGTCCTCATCGCCAAACATTTCTTCGATGGTGGGCAGACGGTAGGCACGCTCGTACGACAGCTTGGCTTGCAGTCCCTCGACGAGGAAGTAAGTGCCTGCCGCACCATAGCCCCAGGAGCTGACCGTGCGACTGGTGCGTACGTAGTTGCTGCCCGTGTCATCCTCGGCCATGGGTCCGGCCACATACTGGCTGTAGTGCTTGCCGAAGACGGAGAGGTTCCAGCGTTCCGACGGCATCAGGCGGTACGCCAGTCCGGTAATGTTCTTACGCGTCTGCTTGGCGATGGGGTCGGTCTGTGCCTCGGCAGCCAGCAACGAGGTGTTGTTGCGGCGGAAGGTACTGAGAACGTGGTTCAGGGTGAACGTATGGATGCGCCCCAGACGATAGTTCATCGTGGCTGTGGCATTCCAGTTGTCGTTGTCGGCGCGGCTGTACTGGCGCGACTGTTCGCCGGGCGTGTTCAGGGGCTGGCGCTCGCCCAGCCAGTTGTATTTGTAGTGGGCCGTATCCACGTTGGTGGTGGCGTTGCGGTTGTAGTTGGCCGACAGTGTCAGGTCGAGGCCCTTCACCAGCAGGTTGCGTTTGCTGTACTCCAGTGAGGGGATAAGTGAGTGTCCGAAGCGGTGCTTCTCGCCGAAGACGGTTTTCTGGCGCACACCGGTCTGTACGTCCTTGTACATCTGCGACCAGATGAAGCCCAGCATCAGGCGGTCGGCCCAGGCCTTGTCCACGAAGCCTGCCTTGGCAACGACGGCCTCGTTGTGATACGTATCGTTGAAGCGGCGGACGCGCACCAGCTCTTTGTCGCTGAAGCTGCCCGTCTCGAAGTTCAGTACGGGGGCATCGACACGATAGTCGTTGTCCGAATAGTTTTGGAAAGCGTTTATCTCGTAGGTGAAGCCGTTACGGAAAGTCTGTCCGAAGCGGACGTTGGACTTGTGCGTATTGAACGAGCCGTACGAGTAGGAGGCATCGAGAAACCAGCGGCGACGCTGTTTGCCCGTCACGATGTTGATGACTCCGCCGATGGCGTCCGTGCCGAAGCCTACGGGTACCACACCTTTATATACCTCGATGCGCTCGGCAAAGCCGACGGGGATGTTGTTCAGACCGAACGAGCTGCCTGTGCCCTCTTGCGGGATGCCGTCGATGAACACCTTGACGTGCTTGCCGCTGAAGCCATCCATCATCACCTGCATGTCCGAACCCACACCACCCGACTCGCGCAACTTCATGCCCGGTGCCTTGGCCAGCGCTTCGCTCAGGTTCTTGGTGGTGTTCTGCAATTCTTTGGTATCTACCGCTACGGCGTTGAAAGCCGAACGCTTGACGCGGCTCACACCGGTCGAAACGACGGTCACTTCGTCCAGCTGCTGTACGTCGGGGGCGATGGTGATGTTCACCTCGCGTTCCTCGCCTCGCCGCAGGTCCAGTGTCCGTTCCACTGTCTTGTAGCCTACGGCCGAGACGACCAATGTATATTTCCCCTCAGAAGCCTTGATGCGGAAACGCCCTTCGCCGTTGGTTGTGCCGCCGAAGGAAGTCCCTTTCAGGTAAACGGTGGCGAAATCGACTGTTTCTTTCTCGGTCGAAGTGACTTTGCCCGATACTAGGCATCGGTGACCTTTGCCGTGGAAGTCCTGTGCGCGGAGCATCCCTGCTACTGACAGGCACATCAGGACTGCCACCCATAGTGTAAATGTACTTGTTTTCACGCTGTTTATGTACTTGGTTATCCGGCTGCAAAGTTCCGCAGAAAAAGGTAGTTCCGCAATCGCCAGTTTTTGGTATTTATGCCGCCCGTTCTCTCCCTCCCTCCTTCGGAACGTTCGCGTCAATAACCATTATTAGGTAAAGCCCCCGGAGTGGGAAGGAGTGAGGTGTATAAAAAGAAGTGTTCACATATTTGTGAATGCCCGATGAAGGTAGTATCTTTGTTTTTGTAAGTGGAAATGCGTTGACTGTCACATCCGAAAGTACCCGTTTGCAGGTATTTGACGACCATTTCCGGCTTATCCCATCATTATAAATAAGAAACACTATGATTACCTTGAAAGGCGTTGACCCCCAAATGATAGCCAACAATCTGACTCCTTCGGAACCGATTCATCCTGGAGAAATGATAAAGGACGAGATAGAATATCGTGGCCTGTCGCAACGGAAGCTTGCCGCACAGATGGGTATCTCGCCTACGCTGCTCAACGAGATATTGAACGGCAAACGTGCCGTCTCGACCGAGTATGCGTTGCTGTTCGAAGCCGCATTGGGAATTGATGCGGAGATCTGGATCAGACTGCAAGCCGATTACGACATGCAGGTAGCCAAGTCGAACAAAACCTTCATGGAGAAGTTGGCCAATATCCGTAAACTTGTAGCGGCTCCGGCGGATGGCGGGATGACGGAATGCCGCGCCGCCATCAGGACATGAAAAAGGCACGGGCGGCACCGCCTTTCCTGACCGATGTTGGGAAAAAGGCAATGCCATCCGTGCCTGTTGCAGCGGCGGGAGTAGGAAATTATTTATTGAGTTTCCACTCCGAACCGTCTTTGCCGTCCTTTATCTCGAAACCAAGGGCGGTCAGTTCGTTGCGTATTTTGTCGCTCGTAGCCCAGTCCTTGTTGGCTTTGGCTTTGGCGCGTTCTTCCAGCAGCATGTCTACTACGTGGCCGAAGGCTTCTTCGCGGGCGGCGTTCGAAGCGTTCTCGGCTTTCAGACCCAGAATGTCGAAGCAGAACAGGTGGAAGGTTTCTTTCAGTTCCTCCAAGTCGGCAGCGGTGATGGTGTCGTTACCTGCCAGAATGTTGTTCACCATCTTGGCTCCGTCGAACAAGTGAGCGATGACGATAGGCGTATTCAAATCGTCGTCCATAGCTTCGTAGCATTTCTCACGCAACTGCTTTACGTCCACTGTCGATGCTTGTGCGGGCGTAATCTTGTCCAGTCCGCTGACGGCGTCCATCAGTCGGGCCAGTCCCTTCTCGGCGGCCTTCAGGGCCTCGTTGCCGAAGTCCACGGTGCTGCGGTAGTGTGCCTGCAGGGTGAAGAAGCGGATGGTCATCGGGGTGTAGGCCTGCTCCAGCAGCGGGTGTGTGCCGGTGAAGAGCTGCTCCAGGGTGATGAAGTTGTTGTAGCTCTTACCCATCTTCTGTCCGTTCACGGTCAGCATGTTGTTGTGCATCCAGTAGTGCACCATGTCGTCGCCCTGACTGGCTACGCTTTGGGCTATCTCGCATTCGTGATGCGGGAAGATGAGGTCCATGCCGCCTCCGTGTATGTCGAAGTGTTCGCCCAGATACTTCCGTCCCATGGCCGTACATTCGCAGTGCCAGCCCGGGAAACCGTTGCCCCAAGGCGACGGCCAGCGCATGATGTGCTCCGGTTGTGCATTCTTCCACAGGGCGAAGTCGGCGGGGTTACGCTTTTCGTCCTGTCCGTCCAGTTCACGGGTAGTATTCAGCACGTCGTCCAGGTTGCGGCCGGACAGCTTGCCGTAGTGGTGGTCGTGGTTGTACTTGGCCACGTCGAAGTAGACGGAACCCTTGCTTTCGTAGGCATATCCGTTCTTCAGTATCTCCTTTACCAGTTCAATCTGCTCGATGATGTGTCCCGAGGCTTGCGGCTCGATGCTGGGACGCAGTACGCCCAAGGCATCCATAGCCTCGTGGTAACGGTTGGCGTAATACTGTGCCACTTCCATCGGCTCCAGTTGTTCCAGACGTGCCTTCTTGGCTATCTTGTCCTCGCCTTCGTCCGCGTCGTGTTCCAGGTGGCCCACGTCGGTAATGTTGCGCACATAGCGCACTTTATATCCCAGGTGCTTGAGGTAGCGGAAGAGGATATCGAAGGTAATGGCCGGACGGGCGTGTCCCAAGTGTGGGTCGCCATAGACCGTAGGGCCGCAGACGTACATACCCACGTGTGGGGCGTGCAGCGGCTTGAATACTTCCTTCGTTCGGCTCAGTGTGTTGTAAATCGTCAGTTGATGTTCCATATTGTTAGGTATTTATTTCCGGTTGAAAGCACAAAGTTACTGTTTTTCGGATAAGTAGCCCCATGATGGCCGTGTTTTTTTCAGCGGAGGATGGGAGAAGGCAACGATACCGTAAATTCACTGCCACTGCCCTCGCGGCTCTGCACGGCGATGTTGCCACCATGAGCCTGCACTACCTGCCATACAAAGTTCAGCCCTAAGCCGAAGCCTGATGCGCCGGTGGTGCAGCTGCCCGAGGCTATGCGCTCGAACTTGCCGAATATCTTCATCTGCTGGTTCAGGGGGATGCCGATGCCGTTGTCGCGTACCTTTATGTGCAGGGTGCCGTCGGCAGTGGCTTCGGCCTCCAAGCGGATGCGCACGGACGGGCCGGAGTACTTCACGGCGTTGTCTATCAGGTTGGAAAGAACCTCGCGCAGGCAGAAGGCGTCGGCCGTGGCACAAAGGCTTTCCGGACAGACAATGTCGAACTCCACCGGCTTGGATGCCTTGAGGCGGAACTTGGAGGCGAGGTCGTTGAACAGCGGCAGCAAGGACACAGGCACGGGATGCAGTTCCAGTTCGCCACGATCCATCTGTGTCAGCATGACCACGCGCCCTGAGAGGGTGAGCAGACGGGCACATTCGTCGTTCATGGCCCGGACTATCTTGTCGGCCTTTTCGGGTTTGTCGGCCAGGCGGCCGCTTTCCATGATTTGCGTTCCCATCAGAATGGTTTGCAGGGGCGACTTCATGTCGTGTATCATGGAGTAGGTAAAGTCCTTGCGGAACTGCTCCAGTCTGCGCTGCTGCCGCCAGGCACGCCACAACAGAGCGATGCACAGCAGGCTGAAAGCGAACGTCAGTCCCAGCGGCACAAAGAGATACCACGCCGAACGGAGGATGAGCCTTTCGGGGGCGGGCACTACACCCTGCACGCACACCGCGCCGTCGTCTGTCAGACGCAGGGGTGTAGTGACGAGGCTGCCCCAACGGGGAACGGCGTGTGCCGTCTGCCTGACGACCTGACCCGTGGCAGGGCGCACGATGCGGATGCCGCCCGGTGTCTTCAGCCCGGCATCGGTGAGGGCGGCACGAAAGAGCGAGTCGAGCCGAAGCGTGTCGAGGGGAACGACGATGGGCCGTTGATTGACGAGCTGCTGCGTGCCATAGGCGCGGAAGAGGCGTGTGCCTTCGCTCAGGTTCATGCTTTGGTGGGATACATAAATCTCGCTGACGGAGCCGGGGAAAGCGGGTGCGTAGCTGGTGTTTCCCTTCTCGTCGGTTGTTTTCCGGTAGAGAATGGTCAGCAGCGAGTCCATCTGATGGTGGAAGTAGTCGGTCATCCCCGTAATGTGTGACTTGCGGGTGCCGCGCAGGTGGTTGACGTCGAGCGAGCGGCTGTGGCGCAGGGCATTTTCTTCGGCAAAGGCTTCTTCGATGCACACCTGTACTTCACGGTTCAGTGCCCTCCACTGTTCGTGGTAGATGTATCCGGCCCACAGGGCGGGCAGCACGAAGGCCAGCGGCACCATGCCCCACGACAGGCGGCGCAGCCATGTGGTGCGGCGCGAACGCAGGCGGGCATTCTCCTGTTTGGCGCGGGTCAGGGTGGCTTCGGTGTCGGCGAGCACTTGCTGTCCCTGCTGACGGGCTTCGGTCCAGCGGGAGGCATGCAGGCAGACCTGCATCCGGCGGACGGGTTGCGACATCTGTTCGGCCAGCCGGTAAAAGTCCTCGCACTGGCGGCCGATGTCGCGTCGCAGACGTTGCAGCAGGCGCATGCGCAAGGCAATGGCTCCTATCAGCAGACCGGTGATGAGGAAGGTAAGCCCCGGGAAGAGCAGGTTGGACGGGTGGTCGAAGTAATGCAGGTCGGCGACGGCTTCTACGGCGATGCCCTTTTGCGGGTGGAGCAGGACGTGGGGCGAGGTCAGCACGCCGATGCCTTTGTCGGGCAGCGGGACTCCGGCGGGCGATGTCTGAAGGGTGCGACCTGTGGCGGCATCCAGCTTGCGGATGTAGATGCTGCCCGTCACGCCTTCGCGTTGCAGGACGGCGGTCAGCGTCAGGCGCAGCGAGTCGAGCGAGGTCTCGGGTAACCCGTAACCATCCTGCAGCACGGCCGAAGTCTGTTCGGCGTAGTGAAGCTGTCGGTCCTCGATGTCCAGATGCAGGCTGTCGGGCGCATAGACGATGTGGGTAACGGTTCCTTCGGGATAGGGCAGGCGGTTCACTTGGGCGTCCGTCACCAATGTAAAGGTTTCCTTGAAGCACGCAGCCAGTGTGGCCTCGGCCTTCTGCATCTGATTGCGGTAGGCAAACCATACGCCTGCCCGCTGGAAAAGGCTGATGAGCAGCAGGGCGAGGAACGAGAGTAGAAGGACGTTGCGGACTTTCACGGGCGGTGAGGGTTATGCTTCGTTGCTGAAAAAGAGCTTCTCGACAGCTACGGCCACGCCGTCTTCGTCGTTGCTCAGGGTGATGTAGTCGGCGGCTTTGCGTACGGGTTCTTGTGCGTTGGCCATGGCTACACCCATGCCGGCAAAACGTATCATGCTGAGGTCGTTGTAGCCGTCGCCCATGGCTACCATCTCTTCACGCGTCAGTCCCAGACGTTCCAGCAGTACGGCCAGCGAGCGGGCCTTGTCGATGCCCAGCGGAACCAGTTCGAGGAAGTAAGGCTCGGAACGGTAGACGCTGATGCGGCCTTGCAGGCGTAGCGACAGTTCGGCTTCGGTCTGCATCAGCCTGTCGGGGTCGCCCACAATGAGGCACTTGGGCAGTGGCAAGGGAGCATCGCGCAGGAAGTCGTCGGTAGGGCGTATCTGCATCTTGTTAAGGAAGGCTTCTTTCAGCACATACTCGTCGTCGGGCTGTTCGGTGAGGATGTATTCGTTGTCGTAGGTCAGGATGGCCTGCCCGTTGCGGACGGCGGCCGTGTAGAGGACAGGCAGTACGTCGTCGGGCAACAGGTTCTTGTAGAGCAGTTCGCCCGTGCTCCAGTCGATGATTTCACCGCCGTTGTACGACAGGATGCAGCCGTGATGCTTCTGCATCTGCAAGGCTTCGGCCAGCGGTGCGATGCCGTAAGTGGGTCGTCCGGAGGCCAGCACCAGTCGGACGCCGCTTTCTTGCAGGCGCAGCAGTGTCTGGAGGTTTCGGGGGGAAATCTCTTTCTTCGAGTTGGTCAGTGTGCCGTCTAAGTCGAGCACAAGCAGGCGGTACGTATGTTTCATGTGTCGGAATTTGAAATGGATTGTTTTTCGGCTGCAAAGGTAATGCTTTTTCGTGAACGGTGACGGAATGTGTGCCGATTTTGCCGTCGGATGGAAAAAGCGTCGTATCTTTGCCTGCTCGGGTGCACTTCGCAGGGCCGCGGAAAGCGGTGCTTGCAGGGCATTTGTGGGACACTTGTACGGCTCGCGAGCAACACTTGCACGGCTCACGCCGGATTTATGTCGAATGCTATCAAGCTGATTATCAGTGATTCACATAAATCCGCTCAAAGGGCATTGCAAAGCCGCCGGGTTTGGGTTGAAAACCCGCCGCGTTTTGACCGGAAGCCTGTGGAGTTTTGGCTGAAAAGCCGTGGGGTTTTGACCGAAAAGTCGAGGCGTTTTGACAAGAAAACCGAGGAGTTTTTGATGGAACAACCGTTGAATAACGATAGAATGATGAAGGAACAAGTATTACTGGGCATGAGTGGCGGGACGGACAGCTCCGTGGCCGCCATGCTCCTGCAGGAGGCGGGCTACGAGGTAGTCGGGGTGACCTTCCGCTTCTACGAGGCAGAGGGGGGCGAAGCGCACTTGGACGACGCCCGGCAACTGGCTGCTCGGTTGGGCATCCGCCATTGCGTGCGCGACGTGCGCGACGAGTTCCGCCGCCGCATTGTCCGCTACTTCACCGACGAGTATCTGGCGGCCTGCACCCCCGTGCCCTGTACCTTGTGCAACAATCTGCTGAAGTGGCCCCTGCTGGCACAGATGGCCGATGAGCTGGGCATCCCTTACATCGCCACGGGTCACTATGTGCGCAAGGTCTGCCGCGAGGGGAAGTTCTACCTCGCCCCTGCCGCCGATCCCGACAAGGACCAGTCTTTCTTCCTCTGGGGGCTGAAGCAGGACATCCAGCGGCGCATGCTTTTGCCCATGGGCGACCTGACGAAAGCCGAAGCCCGTGCCTATGCCGCTCGCCGGGGCTTCGAGCGTGTGGCGGAAAAGAAGGACAGTCTGGGTGTCTGTTTCTGCCCGGGCGACTACCGTGCCTTCCTGCGGCGCGAACTGCCCGCCTCGGCCTTGCCCGGACGGGGACAGTTTCTCGATGAAAAGGGCGATTTTTTAGGGTGGCACGAGGGCTATCCTTTCTATACCGTCGGCCAGCGGCGCGGACTGGGCATCCACCTGAACCGCGCGGTTTATGTGAAGGAAATACGCCGCGAACGGAACGAAGTGGTGCTGGCACCGCTCGCCTCGCTCTATCGGACGAGGATGCTGCTGAAGGATTGGAACCTGGTGGACGAGGCCCGTGTGACGGGCGGCGCAGAGGTCATTGTGAAGATACGCTACCGCAAGCAGGCCAACCGCTGCCGGGTGTCGGCAGCCGATGGAGGTCTGCTCCGCGTCGATTTGCTGGAGCCGCTCGAAGCCATTGCCTCGGGTCAGGCAGCTGCCTTTTACGATGCCGAGGGGTTGCTGCTGGGCGGGGGGATTATTGTATAATGATTTTGAGAGGCTCCTTGTTACTGGTTCAGCTTCAGCATCTCTTCTATATACTCGCGTGTATTGCTCAGGCGGGGAATCTTGTGCTGCCCACCCAACTTGCCTTTCTGGTCCAGCCAGTCGTGGAAGAGGCCTTGACGGGCCACGATGACTTCCAGCGGTTGCAGAGCCAGGTCGTTCTGGCGCTTGGCTTCGTAGTCGGAGTTGACTTCTTTCAGCGTATCGTCCAAGATGCGGGCAAACTTCTCCAGACTGTCCGGCATTTGGGCAAACTCGATGAGCCACTGGTGACGGCACTTGGCATGCTCGTCCATGAAGACCGGTGCGGCGGAGTAGTCGGTGATGCGGGCACCCGTCTCGGCACAGGCGCGGGCCAGACCTTTCTCGGCATTGTCCACGATGAGCTCCTCGCCAAAGGCATTGATGAAGTGTTTGGTGCGGCCGGTGATGACAAACTTATAAGGATTCTTCGACGTGAACTTCACGGTGTCGCCTATCATGTAACGCCAGAGGCCGGCCGAGGTGGAGATGACCATGGCGTAGTTCTTGCCCAGTTCTATTTCCGTCAGGCTATAGACGCGCGGCTGTTCCTTGCCTACGTCTTCCAGGGGGATGAACTCGTAGAAGACGCCGTAGTCTATCATCAGCAGCAGCGACGGGTCGGCGGGGTCGCTCTGGGTGCCGAAGTAGCCTTCGGAGGCGTTGTAAGTCTCCACATAGTGCATGCGGGGGCTGCGGATGACATCTTTGTATTGTTCGCGGTAGGGCGTGAAGGCCACTCCGCCGTGGAAGAACACTTCCAGGTTGGGCCACACTTCTTCGAGGCTTTGCTTGCCCGTCTTCTCTAAAATGTGCTTGATGAGCACCAGCATCCACGAGGGGACGCCGGACAGGTTGGTAACGTTGGCATGGATGGTTTCGCGTGCGATGGCCTCCATTTTGGGTTCGAAGTGCTCCATTAGTGCCGTCTGCTTGCTCGGCACACGGATGTAGTTGACCAGCGGGTTGAGGTTTTCCATCAGGATGGCCGAGAGGTCGCCTACCAGGCTATGGTTGGTATTCAGGTTGGGTGCGTGACTTCCGCCCAGTATCAGTCCCTTTCCCGTAAAGAAGCGGCTTTGGGGATTCTGTTGCAGATACAGTGCCACGGCATCGGTGCCTCCGCGGTAGTGCGTGTCTTTCAGCGACTCGCGGCTGACAGGCAGGAACTTGCTCTTGTCGTTTGTAGTGCCCGACGATTTGGCAAACCAACGTATTTCGCTTGGCCAGAGCAGGTTCTGTTCTCCGGCTCTCAGTCGTTCCACGTAGGGCTTTATCTCTTCGTAGGTCTGTATGGGAAGTCTTTTCTTGAAATCTTCGTAAGTACGGATGGAGGCATAGTCGTATTTCTTTCCCCATTCGGTGCCGGCGGCTTTGTGCAACAACCGCTGCAACACTCGTTGCTGTAGTTCTTCGGCACGGTTTGCATAGAGCTCAATCTCTTTATAGCGAGGAGTGAAATATATCTTATTCAATAAATTAGTAATATTCATCGTTCTTGTTGAGATCAGATTTTCAAGGCGCAAAAATAATCTTATTTATCGTCTTCTCTATCTTTTTTCTGTTTTTTTTCTACCTTTACGTCCATATAGATGAAAAGAAAGGAAATTTAAACTAATACGTTATGAAGATTGGAATTCTGACCTCGGGAGGCGACTGTCCCGGCATCAATGCTACGATTCGTGGTGTATGCAAGACAGCCATCAATCACTATGCAATGGAGGTGATCGGTATTCACAGCGGTTTTCAGGGACTGCTGACAAAAGATGTGGAAACGCTGACGGAACAATCTCTGTCGGGGTTGCTCAATCTGGGTGGTACCATGCTGGGTACTTCGCGCGAGAAGCCTTTCAAACGCGGCGGCATTATATCGGACGTCGACAAGCCTTCACTGATCCTCAGGAATGTTAGTGAACTGGGCTTGGATTGTCTGGTTTGCATCGGAGGAAACGGAACGCAGAAGACTGCTGCCAAACTGGCGGCTATGGGGCTGAACATCGTTTCCATCCCCAAAACAATCGATAACGACATCTGGGGAACAGACTTCTCATTCGGCTTCGACTCGGCTGTCAGCATAGCTACCGAAGCAATCGACCGTCTGCACTCTACGGCCAGTTCGCACAAACGCGTGATGGTGATCGAAGTAATGGGGCACAAGGCAGGCTGGATAGCTCTGTATTCGGGCATGGCCGGAGGTGGCGATGTGATTCTGATTCCGGAAATCCCTTACAACATCCATAATGTAGGCGAAACGATTCTGAACCGCCTGAAGAAGGGAAAGCCGTATTCGATTGTCGTAGTGGCCGAAGGTATACAGACAGACGGACGCAAGCGGGCGGGCGAATACATTGCCCAGGAGATAGAGTACGAGACGGGCATCGAGACGCGCGAAACAGTGCTGGGATACACACAGCGGGGCGGTTCGCCTACACCGTTCGACCGCAATCTGTCCACCCGCATGGGAGGCCATGCCACGGAACTGATAGCCAACGGCCAGTTCGGACGCATGATAACGCTGAAAGGCAACGAAATATCGTCGGTACCGCTGGACGAGATAGCCGGCAAGCTGAAGCTGGTGACCGAAGACCACGACCTGGTGGTGCAAGGCAGACGGATGGGGGTCTGCTTCGGATAAAGCAGGAAAATTACCTGAAACTTGAGTATAATGGAAGTGGAACGGGGCCTATGGCCTCGTTTCATGCTTTAGAGGCGGAAGTGTCGTCGGACGATTCCGTCAGCAGGTTGTCTGTCGTTTCCGGAGCGGATGCGTCGATTTCGGCTTCGACGGTTATTGCAGTCTCGATGACGGCAAGCGGTTCGCTCGCAGGAGCGATGCTGTCCGCTTGTGCCGGTTCGGCTTCGGTTGCTTGAGGCTCTTCGGCGGCTTGGACTGCAGCGGCAGTGGCTTGCGCTTTGAGTGCTTCGAGGCTTTCCATGAACTGCGGGTCGCTCTTCAGTTTCTTCAGAGCCATTTGTGCAGCGTTCTGCTGCGATTCTTTTTTCGAATAGCCTGTACCTTTTCCGGCCGAAAGCCCCAGAATGCGGACTTCGGTATGGAACATGGGATTGTAGTCCTTGTCCAAAAGCTGTTCGATGAGTTCGAAAGATACTTCCAGTTTGTTTTTCTGGCTCCACTCGATAAGTTTGGACTTGAAGTTGACTTCTTTGCGCGACATCTTGTCCAGGTCGATGTAGCTCTTGAATATTTTCTTCTCCATGAACTGCTTGCAGCGGTCGTAGCCCTGGTCGATGTATATGGCACCGATGAAGGCTTCGAAAGCATTGCCGTACATGTAGCTGTTGTGCGACGACGAGCGGGTGGACGACTTTACCAGTTTGTCCAGTCCGATGTCTACGGCCAGCTTGTTCAGTGTTTCGCGCTGTACGATTTTGGAGCGGGTATTGGTCAGGAAACCTTCGCGTTTCCCTTCGAAATGACGGTAGACGATGTCGCCTACGATGGCGTCGAGGATGGCGTCGCCGAGAAATTCCAGCCGTTCGTTGTTCAGGGGACGGCCTTTTTCGGAACGCAGGGAGGTGGATTTGTGCAGCAGTGCCTGCTGGTAAATTTGTATGTTGCGCGGGTAGAAGCCCAGTATCTTATAAAAACAAAGATAAGACTTCCTGTCTTTGTGAAACAGGAGCCTTATCTTGTCTATTTGATTGCGTAACACGATGCTGAATTATTCTGCGTACTTCTTGAAGATGACGCATGCGTTATGACCGCCGAATCCGAATGTGTTGGACAAGGCAACGTTTACTTCGCGCTTCTGTGCTTTGTTGAAGGTGAAGTTCAGGTCATAGTCGATGTTTTCGTCATTGTCTCCTTCTTCGTGGTTGATGGTCGGGGGAACGATGCCGTTCTTGATGGCCAGAATACTTGCGATGGATTCTACCGCTCCGGCAGCACCCAGCAGGTGTCCTGTCATTGACTTGGTAGAGCTGATGTTCAGCTCGTAAGCATGTTTTCCGAATACTTCCTGGATAGCTTTCACTTCCGAGATGTCTCCCACGGGAGTCGAAGTACCGTGTACGTTGATGTAATCTACTTCTTCAGGCTGCATGCCTGCATCTTCCAATGCGTTTCTCATCACGAGCTTGGCTCCCAGGCCTTCAGGGTGGGAAGCTGTGAGGTGGTGAGCATCGGCAGACATTCCTACGCCGGCTACTTCTGCATATATTTTAGCGCCGCGTGCCTTGGCGTGTTCCAGTTCTTCGAGAACCAGACAGCCGCCGCCTTCACCCATTACGAAACCGTCGCGGCTTGCGCTGAAGGGACGTGAGGCTGTTTCGGGCGAATCGTTACGCGTGGATAATGCATGCATGGCGTTGAATCCGCCTACACCGCAAGCGGCGATGGCAGCTTCGGAACCTCCGGTTACGATGGCATTGGCCTTACCCAGACGGATGAGGTTGAATGCATCGGCTATGGCGTTAGTAGAGGTGGCACATGCTGAGCAGGTTGCGTAGTTGGGACCATGGAAACCGTACAGGATAGAAATTTGTCCGGCAGCGATGTCCGAAATCATCTTGGGGATGAAGAACGGATTGAACTTAGGACCCATTTCCTTGCCGTTGATGGCATAGTTGCCTGCTTCTTCTTCGAAGGTACGGATTCCACCGATACCGGCACCAAAGATGACGCCGATTCTGTTTAAATCCTCATTTTCGACATCAAGACCGGAATCGCTTACGGCTTGTTTGGCTACAGCGATGGCATATTGTGTATACAAGTCCATCTTGCGGGCTTCCTTGCGGTCGATATAGTCGCTTGCATTGAAGTTCTTCACTTCGCATGCAAATTGGGTCTTGAAAAGGGATGCGTCGAAATGAGTAATAGGTCCAGCTCCACTAACCCCATTCACAAGGCTATCCCAGAATTCCTGAACGTTGTTGCCAATGGGAGTAATGGCGCCGAGACCTGTTACTACAACTCTTTTTAATTC
>ENA-ORSS01002514-ORSS01002514.1-human-gut-metagenome-genome-assembly--contig:-NODE-2514-length-16338-cov-3.059571_pt1 | contig 16338 bp, 11 predicted proteins | sample MGYA00241899_ERZ509162 | MGnify/ENA primary metagenome ERZ509162 (study PRJEB26280, sample SAMEA2338641) | human gut metagenome | biome: human gut; feature: human-associated habitat; material: faeces... | reverse complement strand
AGCCGTCAGGCGCGCAGCCCGGAGCGGAATGCATGGCCTTGCGGTCAAAGACGGCAAGGCGGTACGGCATGGCCGCCCGTCCGAGACAGGAGGTCAGGCAGAGGTCGGTGAAAAGCTCCCCGTCCGCGTCCCTGAGCCTTCCAGCGCAGGAAAGGGCCAGCTTCTGGAGCTGATCAGCCGACGCCGCGGAAAGCGTGAACACGGAAAGCTCTTTTGAAGCGTCCACGGAACGTTCAGCCGGCAGGGGCGGCTCGCCGAGAATCACGTGCACATTGGTGCCGCCGAATCCGAAAGAGCTGACACCGGCCAGACGGGGATGTCCTTCCGTCCGCGGCCAGGGCGCGGCTTTCACCGGAATGGCGGACGGAACAGCGGTTACGTCGATGGCCGGGTTGAGTTTCGTGAAATGAAGCGTGGGCGGAATGGATTCCGCGGCGAACGAAACAAGCGCGCGGCATACGCCGGCGAGACCGGCGCAGGCCTCAAGGTGGCCGATACTGGTCTTGACCGAGGAAACGATCAGGGGGCTTCCTGCCGTGTGGCTTCCCGCGTACACGTCGTTGATGGCTCCGAACTCGATGGGATCGCCGAGAGCCGTGCCCGTGCCGTGCGCCTCTATGGCGTCAATGTCCGAAGGAGAAAGTCCGGCCGCGTCGAGGGCGCTCTTCAGGAGGGCTGCCTGGGCGTGACGGCTCGGCGCCGTAAGACCGCTCGTTCTGCCGTCCTGGTTGACGGCGGATCCCCTCACGACTCCCAGGATCCTGTCCCCGTTCCGTTCCGCCTCATCGAGTTTCTTCAGAACCAGCACCACGCAACCTTCCGAGCGCACGTAGCCGTTGGCGTCAGCGGAAAAGGTCTTGCACCGGCCATCCGGCGCCATGAGATGCGCGTCATCAAGGACATCGTTTCCTACAGGGGAGGCGAGAAGATTTACGCCGCAGACAAGAGCCAGATCGCATTCGCCGTTCTGGAGGCTGCGGCAGGCTGTGTGCAGGGCGAGAAGCGAGGACGAGCAGGCGCTGTCAACGGCCATGCTCGGTCCCCGGAGTCCGTAAAACCAGGAGAGCCGGTTGGCCGCTATGCTGTGAGCCGTGCCTGTGCCCACGTAGGCGTTGAGGGGAACGGCGGAAGAGAGGCGGAGATTCTCAAAATCGGTTCCGCTGATGCCCGTAAACACGCCAGTCATGCTGCTGCGCAGGGAGTCCGGCGCGATGCCGGCCCGCTCAAGAGCTTCCCAGGAGACCTCCAGAAGCATGCGCTGCTGGGGATCGATTTCCCCGGCCTCGCGGGGGGAGATGCCGAAGAGGGCTGCGTCAAACGCCGCGGGATCTTTTACAAAACCGCCGAAACAGGTTTTACCGCCAATTCTGCGCCCGGAGATCGCGTCCGTTCCGGCGAAAAGCATCTTCGCGAGCGCTTCCGGCGAGTCGGCGCCGGGAAGGCGGCAGGCGAGCCCGATGATGGCCATGGGTTCGCATTTCGCTGCTTTTGCGCCGTTTTTCCCGGCAGATTCCCCGGAGAGGAACGCGGCCAGTTCGGAGACATCGGCGCAGTCATAGAAGAGAGTGGGGGAAAGCTGGCGCCCGAGAATCTGCTGCAGTTCCCCTGTCAGTGACACGGCGGTGGAAGAGTTCATGCCCATGGAACTGAAGGGCGTGTGCGGCGTGACCGCGTCCGTTCCGAGACCGAGCCGGGAAACCAGGCCTCTCATGAGCCAGGCTTCCCAGTTCTGCCGGAGCGTTTCGCCTGCTTCGGCCTCAGGCGGCGGCGTCATGCCCCATTTTTCGGCACCGGCCGCGCTTTCCTTTTCCTGCCACATGGCGAGCACGGGGAGCTCTCCGGCAAGATACATTTTCCGGCACACGGCCTGCTGGATTTTGCCGCTCGTGGTCTTGGGCACGCCGTGGCGCTTCACGAGCACAATGGCGTGGGGCAGCACATCAAATTCCTCAGTCAGCGTGGTGCGGATGGCCGTGAGCGCAGCCTCTCTCTTTTCGGGAGGAAGCTTCGTTTCGAAGACCGCGACAAGCCCTTCGCCTTTCCCGGTTTCCACGCCGAAGGCGGCGGCGCCGTTTTTCTCAAGGCCGGGGACGTTCTGGGTGACGCTTTCCTCCATGTCCTGGGGGAAGAAATTGCGCCCGTTTACAATGATCATTTCCTTGCGGCGTCCGGAGACGTAGAGGCTCCCTCTGTGCATGAAGCCAAGGTCTCCCGTGCGGAGCCAGCCACCTTCGCCCGTATCCGCGAGGACGGCTTTGAGGCTTTCCTCTGTTTCCTTCTTTTTGTGCCAGTAACCGGCAGCCACGCACGCGCCCCTGAGCCAGATTTCGCCGATCTCGTCCTCTCCCTCTGCCAGACGGGTATCCGGATTGACAATGCGGATTTCGGTGTTTTTTACCTCGCGGCCGCAGGTGACCAGAGGCCACGCGTTGGGATTATCCTCCGGGACAGTGACGATTCTGCCGGCCGCGTACTGTTCACGGTCAAGACAGACGGCATATTCGCCTCTGCCAATCCATGTGCCGCTTGAGAACAGGGTGTTCTCGGCAAGGCCGTAGCAGGGATAAAACACTTCCCTGGAAAGTCCCGTTCCCGCGAAACGCTCAAGGAACCGCTTTACGGTCTTGAGGCGTATGGGCTCGGAGCCGCAGTAACAGACCCTGACTGAGCTCAGATCAAGTTCCTTCAGCTGGGCATCGGTGATGCGCTCGCAGCAGGAATCATAGGCAAAATTCGGCGCACCGGTCAGATAGGCGTGATAATGCGAACAGGCCCTGAGCCAGGCAAAAGGACTGCGCAGGAAGGCCATGGGCGGCATGGTGATGCATTCGCCGCCGCAGAGTATGGGCGTGATGATGCCGCCAACGAGGCCCATGTCATGGAACGGGGGAAGCCAGCTCATGAAAATCACGCCGTCAGGCAGTTTCATGCCGCTGCAGATGCTCTGCCAGTTGGCGATGATGTTGCCGTGTGTGACAATGACGCCCTTGGGATCGCTGGTGGAGCCGGACGTGTACTGCAGCCAGCCGGGCGTGTCCGGAGAAAGCGGCAGATATTTCCAGTCAGCTGCCAGCCTGTCGTCAACCTCATCAAAATTAATGATGGACATATCCTCAGGCATGTCCATGCGCGCCCGCAGTTCCTCAACGGCTTTCATGAGGCGCGTATCCGTGATGATAATCTTCGCGCCGGAGTCATTCACGATGCGGGCAAGCCTTGAGAACGTGCGCGCCATGCGCGCGAGTCCGGGGGGCGTCATGGGAACCGCGATGGCCCTGGCGTACAGACAGCCGAAGAAGGACGAAATAAATTCCAGTCCTGGCGGGAGCATGAGCAGAACAGGGCAGCCGTCGCCTTTGCCCGTACTCCCAATGGCCGCAGCCACGGCTTTGGCGCGGGTGGTCAGCCGCGTATAATCCCACACAATTTCATGAGCCGGATCGCCATCGGGCAGGAAACGCAGAACCGGTTTATCCGGCTGCGCCGCGTGCAGTTTCTGCACAACATCGACTATCGAGACAAAGGTTTCTGAACTGGAAACGCCGCTTTCCGCTAACTGTTCTGGCATAAACAAGTCTCCCCAAAAATTTCGCTCTTCTTCGCCCTGATAGCTGCCAGCCGCGCAAAACAGGACGGCTGCGGCGGCAGATCCCGCCAGCATGGGCATGAATGTCAGTAGCTTTTTTGAAATTGAATGTTAATTTCAATTTATAAAAAACACAAGTCTCCTCACGCTGCCCCGGCCGCAGCCGGCGGATCGAGACCTCGCGCGGGACTGTCCGGCACCATGTACCGGGCTCTGTGACTCTCCGGGACCATGATGGAAAAGTTCCGGCAGGAAACCCTTCTGGGCTGTCCGGATTCACTGCGGAACACTTTCAGAATGTCTGCGCCCAGGGAAAGCGGTCAGCACGGACTTCTGAACTTCCGGCCTGGCCGGTTTTGGGGAGGAGATGCTCACTGTGAAGAAGTTCCGGCTCAGGATAGTGACGCCATCACAGGCATTTTCCCGAAACCCTCAGAGCGTCCGGACCTTTCACGGGTCAGGGCCGCGCAGGCAGCGCCGGAGGCCTGAATGCCTCTGAAAGCCGCCTCGCCGCGCTGCCAGGCCTGTTCATGACACTGGGAACGCCGGGGATTTGTGCCCAGGCCCCTGACGGAGGCTGCCGGATAGGGGACAGCCAGACTGGAAAAGGAAGGAGACAGCTGATGGCAGGTCTCACCGGCAAAAAGCCTGCTGCGGCCCCGGGCTCACCAGGAGAGACCTTCCTCCGGAAGAGATCTGCGGTACTGGCAGCAGGTGAGCGCTCTGCCGTGGTCCGGGGCGAAGAAGATCCCCGGTGAGGCAGGGGGGGGAGCTTTCTATGTGAGCAGTCTAAACAGAAAGACCCCGCAGATCTTGTTCGCGGAAGCATCAGTGACGCCTCAGGAAAATGGCCGGCGCTTGTATGTTTTAAAACGTCCACAAATAAGGACATATCTAATATAAGAGATGGAGTGACAGCCGGACAGAGCCTGTCTCCCGCACAAACAGGCAGCCTGCCACGATAGACGGCAATGAGCTTTACGTGACGGGCCTGTGGAAAATAAGCTGAAAAAATGAAAAGAGAGCTGCAATTGCCGGGCGTTTAAGAAAGAACAGATTGTCGGGACGGATGGTGGGCCCCCCCAATGCGTGAGTTTACAGGCTTAGCGGATTCATCCTTCTCGACTTTCACGCGATACCGGCTAACCGGCTATGAACCCCACATAGCGCGCACCTGGGACGTCTCCCTTCGGGCGACGGCTGGGGGAATGACACCGTGTCGCATCCGTCTGAAAAAATTTAGGCCAGCTGGGATACAAGTCAGGCAGGGAAGAAAGCCCCAGCTCCCCTGTCCACAGACGCAAAAAAGGCCGCTCCGGATAACCTCGGACGCCTGCGTTTTTTATCTTTCCTGCTCCGGGAGCTGAAGCCACCCGACCTCACTCCCGTACGCGCTGCGGCAGTGAGCTTGCTGCCAGAAGAGAAGGCATCGGTGACCGGGGAGAATCGGCCGCATTGGAAGTATGGATAGACAGATGGTGTGCCATGCCGGGATCTGTATGGAGGCTTTTCCCGTGGCAAGGCGCGTTCGTACTGGCAGTACCTGGCCATTATTGCCTGCGGATATATGCGGTGGAAGGTCCTGCGCCGATTTTTATGATGAGCCCGTTTTTTACCAGCTGAGTCAGGGTCCGCTCTACGGTGACTTTACTGATATCAGGACAGCTTTCCATAATTTCTTTTTTTGTTATAGAACCTATTTTTTGATTTATAACAGCTTTGATTCGATCGGGTTTCGACATCTTTTTGGTGACTAAATAGTTCACTCTGGTTTCGAATTCATTGTATGCTTTTACGATAATGCCCAGATAATATTTTATGAAAGGTCCGTAAATATTTTTGTTTTCATGCCACCCATACGAACTTAACTGAAGAGTTTCGTAGTATGTTTCTTTTGTTTTTTCAATCAACATTTCAATACTTATGTACTTCCCCACGATATATCCAGCCTTATAAAGGAGAAGTAATGTAAGCAGTCTGCTCATACGCCCATTGCCGTCATTGAAAGGATGAATACAAAGAAAGTCAAGAATAAACATAGGGATGAGAAGAAGCTTATCCCATTTCCCCTGCTCCCATGCTCTGGAAAAGGTGGAGCACAGCGAATTCATCGCTTCTGCAGTCTGAAAGGCCGGAACCGGGATAAACCGGGTCCTCTGATGGCCTGATGCATCTGTCTCTGCAATAATATTATCCGCATTTTTATATTTTCCGCCAACAGTACCAGAGGAATAAGAGTATAGATTTCTGTGCAGCTGCAGAATTACATTAGGGGTAAAGAAAATGTACTCATAACTTTCATGTATAGTTTGGAGTACCTCACGGTATCCGGCGATTTCCTGTTCAGAACGATTGCGCGGTTCTGCCTTGTGACTGACTAATTCTTTAAGGCGCTTGTCGCTGGTAAATATTCCTTCGATGCGGTTGGAAGCCCCTGTGCTTTGGATCATAGCCGCATCCAGTAACGTGCGTAATTCGTCAGTCTTTGCTTCCAAAAATAAATCCTGACGTCCTTTGTGCTCGTGAATTGAGGCGAGCAATTGAAGAATTTCGGGGGTTAAAAGCTCATCAGGTATTTTATTGTCATCAAAGGTGTGCATAAGGGGTTCCTTCATTCTGAAGCTATCTCAATCATTTTGGCATTAAATGATGGAGATAGCAATAAAATGAAGGAGATAAGGTGAGATTGAAGGGGACATCTCTCCGGACAGAAAATCAGGCGAAAAATAATCCGGCCAAAAGCGCCGTTCCCCCCTGATCGGTAGTTTGCCTGATGGAGTCCATTGATGGGAACAATGTGAGCAGTCCTGATTGAAGAAAGCCATCAGAAGCAATCAGGCCGGGCTCTTTTCAGTCCCAAAATTTTCAGGGAGTGCATGACACCGGAAGTCATAAAGACGCTGATCGAAATCGCGAACGGGCCGCAGCGGGTGATTTACACACTGGCTGGACTTTTCTAAGGCAATCCCAGGAGGCGTTGCAGATATACGTGCGAGATTAACATACTAAAGGTAAAAACCGCCGGCAGCCAGCACCGGCGGTTTAGGTGCGCGGGCAGCCGGCCCGCACTGCACGGAGGAGTTCTGAAATTCAGAGGAGGGAGAACAGCAGGCAGGATCTGTTCTCCCGGCCGGGGGGTAAGACACTGACAAGTACAGGAGGACGGAAATCTGTTCAGGCCTGGCAGCTGCCGTTCATGATGGCCTTTCTGACAAGGGCGTTTGCGGCGAGGTCAGCGGGCGTCTTTCCCTCGTCATCCCGGAGACTGGGGTCGGCTCCGGCCTGCATGAGCGCTTCGGCCACGCGTTTGTTTCCCCGTCCGGCTGCAAGGTGCAGGGCTGTCCAGCCGTAGACGTCCCTGGCATTGGGATCCGCGCCGGCATGGACGAGCAGGGCGGCCACCTCGGGGAGGCCGCGATCCACGGCCAGCTGCAGGGGAGAGCGTCCCTCTCCGTCTTCGACGTCGACGTCAGCGCCGGCATCCAGGAGAAGTTTTACGCGTTCCGTGATGCTCTCATCGCAGGCATAAAAGACTGTGGCCGTAAGCACGGACATGCCGCAGTTGTCGCGTATTTCAGGATTCGCGCCGCTGTCGATAAGATATGACATCATCTCTGTCGTCCTGGCCCAGTGCAGCGGCGTCATGCCCATATTGTCCTGACTGTTGACATCACATCCGCCATCAAGCAGTTCCTTCATTTCTCCGATATTTCCCGTAAAGGCGGCTCTGGTCATTCTGGTCCAGCCGCGGCTGTCGCATGCCTCAGCCTCCCTGATGGTCTTTTCGCGCATGACGTTCTCCTTTTTCTCCCCCGTCAGGGGAGATCGCCGTATTTCTTTTTCTTTCTGACGTTCTGCACTCTGACAGAGCCTTTCGACAGGAGAGCTTCGCTCAGGTGACATTCGCGTTGCGCGTCTTTTTCCCCTGCCGGGGCTGAAGAAACAGAAGGCCCCCGGGCTTTCGCCGGAGGCCTTCTGTTTCTCACGCAAAAATCGAATCAGGCCAGGAAGCCCCGTACCCAGGGAGATGCCTGCTCATAGATCAGGGAAGCGCCCACAAAGGTCATGACGACACCGGAAACACGCCCGGCCAGCACAGCGAGCGAGGCGCGGCTCCTGAGCAGGAATTCCGCTCCGAAGCCGACGCCAAGATAGACCAGCGTGCAGGTGGCGAGATGGACGGCTCCGAGGACGAGCATCTGCGTCTCTGGTGAGAGCGGCAGGGAAGGCCGTACGAACTGCGGCAGGAGGGCGAAGAAGAGCAGAAAGACCTTGGGATTCAGTCCGCTCACGCAGGCGCCCCTGAGCCACCAGCCCTTTCTGGTATCTGCCCCGGCGCCGCTGCCCTGCGCGATGCGGCCGGGATGGCGAAACATGCCTACGCCGAGCCAAAGCAGATAAATGGCGCCAGCCGCGGTGAGCGCCGTCATGAGAGCCGGGCTGCCCGCGAGAATCCGGCCTGCCCCGAAGGCGACATTGAGCATCATAACCGTGTGTCCGGACATGAGGCCGGCCACAGCCGGCACCACGCGGCGGCCTTTCAGGCCGGCTGCGATGCAGAATGCCCAGTCAGGACCGGGCGAAAGGATGAGCAGAAAGGAAACGCACCAGAACGCGCCAATTACCGTGAGATCCATATGATGCCTCCGCTTCCGCGGAAAAAATCCGCATTGTGCTTGATGGGAGGCATAATATGCCGTATGTCCCGCAATGTGCTTCCAAATTTTCATTCTTTTGGGACGTATTTTAGGAGATTTTAGCAAATGGATGAGATAGATCGCAAAATTCTTGCTGAATTACAGCACAACGGGAGAATTTCTGTCTCCGATCTTGCCCAAAAGATCGGCCTGAGCGACTCTCCGTGCCACCGCCGGCTGAAAGCTCTTGAAAAGGCGGGTATCATCACGGGCTACAGGGCTGAAATCAATGCCGCGGCAGTGGGGCTGGGGTTTTCCGCGATAGTTTTCGTCACGCTGAAGGAATGCACGGCCCAGCTGGTGGAAGGGTTTGAGGAGGCCGTGCAGAGGGTGCCTCAAATTACAGACTGCCGGAGGCTCTTCAATACACCAGACTACATCGTGACCGTGGTGACCAGAAGCATCACGGAATATCAGGAGCTTTATGATGATACGCTGAGCCGTCTTCCGGGTGTCTTAAGGCTGAATTCGACCATCGTCATGAAGGATGTAATTCCCGGCCGCGGGCTTCCCCTGTAAAAACGAAAAAGCCCGCCGGCTCCGGAAGAAGCAGGCGGGCGGGATGTTCAGCGGAAAAAGGAAGGACTAGTAGCGTCTGAAATCGAGGCGGGGTGGTAGATGGCAGGGATGTGGCGGAAGGTGCCGGGAGGGCTCCTCGGCCTCATGGCTGGAGGAGCTGCTGCGCCGGAAGAGGCGGAAGCCGTAGCTTTCCCTAACGGGATAAGAGATCTGGAGCGTTTCCTGGTCAGGAGTCCGGATGGCAGTCTGCCTCAGCCTGGCGGCCTGCAATATCGGGGGAATGGGTTTCGCAATGACGTAGGGACAATGGAAGACAAAGCTTTTCAGGCGTGGAAGGCCCTCGGGCAGGCTCCGTCAAATGGAAGCAACCTGGTTGAGAGCTCCGCTCATCCTCTTGTTCACAGATACAACAAAAAGCCCCGCCAGACGTTAAGTCAGACGGAGCAGGATATGATGGATCTTCTGAACGATAAAGAGGCTGCTCTGGTTACGAACTATAACAGGCAGCCAGGGCAATACGGCCTCTTGGGGACAGCAAGGGATGGAGCTCAAATCTTTGCTCCGCTCCAACACGGGCAACAAAAAACTTATATAAAAACTGTCTTCCGCCCAAATAATGGGCAACTGCAACGGATGAACGAAATAGACTCTGCCGGGAGGCGGCTGAACCCTCCATGTATGAACACGCAAAATGCGCTCATTCCGCAGCCGGTGCCTATTTCTGCTGTCGGCAGAGTTAAAAGAACTTTACCACCAGCCCTTATAATTGCAAGCGGTTCAGAGGGCTCCGGGCATGGAAAAAATCAGCCTGAATATATCGGCAGCCCAGATCTTCCCCTTGAGACGCCTGTTTTCGACCCCATAGACATTCTTGCGGGAGGATTTTACGGGGGTGGCAGAAATTTGATCAGCAGGTTGGCGGGAATGGCAGGGGACGCAGCGGTAAACCTTACACCCGGTCTCTTGGATTTCATGATGAACAAAATTTTCCCACCTAAGGACGGGGAGGAGAAAAAAACAGATGTCAGTCGCAGACTACAATACGGCTCCTGATCAGAACACCAGCATCAGCGGCATTAACGTAGCAGAGGGGTGTCTTCCGTCTAACGTCAACAACGCCATCCGTCAGCTCATGGCGGACATTGCGCAGGAGCACGCCGATGTGGCGGCGAAAATCGAATCAGCGCTTAAACAGATATCCGACGTCTCCGGTGATCTCGACAAGCACAAGGTTCCCAAGGGCACGATCGCGCTCTGGAGCGGCACAATGGCGGATATTCCCACGGGGTGGGCCCTCTGCAACGGGCAGGCGGGTACAAAAGACCTGCGCAATCGTTTTGTTGTTGGTGCAGGAGGCGAATATAAATTCCATGTTCAAAATTATAAAGGGGATTTGCAAACCGTCTGTGGATCTTTTGCAGGTCAGAATAGTGCATCGAAAGCTAAAGCTCTTATGACTAAAGGAGTTACTGAGCTAATAGTCAAGGCTGGTTCTGCCATGAATACCTTCTATTCTGGTTCTGGTAACCCCATAATATACGGCATGTTTAAAGCTCAGAATGCCGATTACACGCTTCACGCTGTATAGCGGGAGAAACAGAAAAGCCCCGGGGAAACCCCGGGGCTGTGCGGCGGACCCTCTGCACCTGATGCTTGGTGCACCGTGGTGCAGGTTAATATTTAACTTATTGTATTAATTGAATTTTATTTAGTAGCGGTAGTAATCGGGCTTGAAGGGGCCGTCGACGCTGATGCCGAGGTAGTCGGCCTGCTGCTTGGTCAGTTTTGTCAGCTTCGCGCCGATGCGGCCGAGGTGCAGGCGGGCAACTTCCTCATCGAGATCCTTGGGAAGGGTGTAGACCTTCTTCTCAAGAGTGTTGTCGCTGGCGAGGCGGATCTGGGCGAGCACCTGGTTGGTGAAGCTGTTGGACATGACAAAGCTGGCGTGGCCGGGGGCGCAGCCGAGGTTCACGAGGCGGCCCTCAGCGAGCACGATGATGGAACGGCCGGAGAGGAGCTTCCACTTGTCCACCTGGGGCTTGATGTTTGTCTTCACGCAGCCCGGGGTGGAAGTGAGGTAGTGCATGTCGATTTCGCTGTCGAAGTGGCCGATGTTGCAGACAATGGCCTCGTCCTTCATATGTTCCATGTCATCGCCGGTGATGACGTTGATGTCGCCGGTGCAGGTGACATAGATATCAGCGATGGGCAGGGCGTCCTGCACGGTGCAGACTTCATAGCCTTCCATGGCGGCCTGCAGGGCGCAGATGGGGTCGACCTCGGAGACGAGCACGCGGGCGCCGAAGCCGCGCATGGACTGGGCGCAGCCCTTGCCCACATCGCCGTAACCGCAGATCATGACGACCTTGCCGGCGATCATGATGTCAGTGGCGCGCTTGATGCCATCGGCCAGGGACTCACGGCAGCCGTAAAGGTTGTCGAACTTGGACTTGGTCACGGAGTCATTGACGTTGATGGCCGGGAAAAGCAGTTTTTTGGCGGCTTCGAGCTGATACAGCCTGTGGACGCCGGTGGTGGTTTCCTCGGAAACGCCGCGGACATGGGCGGCTACGTTGTGCCAGTGGTGGGGATCCTTTGCGTAGCGGTTCTTCAGGCGGGCCAGGATGACGGCCTCTTCCTCGCAGGAAGCGGGCTTGTCGAGCAGGGAGGGATCATCCTCGCAGTCGCAGCCCTTGTGAATGAGCAGGGTGGCGTCACCGCCATCGTCCACAATGAGGTCAGGTCCTTTGCCATCCGGCCAGGTCTGCGCCATTTCGGTGCACCACCAGTAGTCCTCGAGGCTTTCACCCTTCCACGCGAAGACTTTGGCCATCCCGTCGGCGGCGATGGCCGCGGCGGCGTGATCCTGGGTGGAGAAGATGTTGCAGGAAGCCCAGCGGATGTCGGCACCGAGCTCATAAAGCGTCCTGATGAGCATGGCCGTCTGGATGGTCATATGCAGGGAACCGGTGATGCGCAGTCCCTTAAGAGGCTTGCTCGGGCCGTACTTTCTGATGCATTCCATGAGGCCGGGCATTTCACGCTCGGAAAGCTGCATTTCCTTGCGTCCGAAGTCTGCGAGATTCAGATCCTTTACTTTGTAATCCAGGGAAAGGTCGAGTTCCTTGACCATGTACAGGGTCCTCCATTGAAAAAATGCGGCGCCTTGTAACGCGCCTGGTTATTAATCACTATATGCGAATTACCGAATATAGTTTTCCCCAGTCCCTGTCAAGCACTTCACCGGAGGGAAAAATTTCCCGGAAACAGAAAAAGCCCGGACGCGCAGAATCCTTTCCGCCAGAGATACGGCGGAAAGATCCGGCTGAACCGGGCAGAGAAAAATGAGGGGGCAGGGGATTACTGACAGCGGAGAGACGCGTTGCAGCGGCTGTCCATGATGAAGCGGGCCGCGTGGCGGGCAAACCCCGTGCTGTAGGAGCGGTTATTTGAGAGGCTCTGGGAGCGCGCGTTGCCGGCCATGGAAGGCAGCCGGCGGCCAATGCCGTTGAGTGTGCCGCAGATTTTTTCCACCGCTCCGGGCACAGGCTTGAGAGGGATACCGGAATCATAGCAGAAGAGAGAGGAGGAGACTCTCACGCGGTAGACGGATACATCCTGATCGCGCAGAAGGTTCTCCTTTTTTTTCTCTTCCGCGGCCCGTCGGACCTCAATGCGCTCCTTCATCTTTTCCAGAGTGCCGGGTGCCGTGCTTTTGCGCCTTTCCGCGCCGTGCCGCTGCCTGACTTTCGCCAGACAGACAGACGGCTGAGCGCCGTCCTGTATCTCCTGATCGTCCATCGTGTCTCCCTGTTGTTTTGAGAGGGCTGACAAAAAAAATAAAAATGCCGGCAGCGGACGCGGGACGCCGTCCGCGGGTGAAGCCGCGCTGTCAGACATTTCCCCGGAGGTAACGGCCGCATGTATTCTTCAGGGCAGCCGATATGCCACACGGGGAAAACTATAGTCAGGGGAAAAGGCCTTGGCAAGGACTTTCAGGAACGTTGCTGCCGGAGAGCCGGTGACGGACAGAAAAAATTTTTTGGGAAAAATTAACAATCCGCAAAAAAAGCATTGCCTATTTTTCCAAAAAGGTTAGTCTTCAATTTTGTGGAGGCTCCCTCTGTGTGTGTCACCGTATGTGCGCAGTGCGGTGGCACACGAGCCCCACGGCCAGGCTGCCCGCAAGGGCGTCTCGGCTATTTCCCGGGGACCCTGTCCCCGGGATTTTTTTTGTATGGGATCAAAAAAGAGGCCTCTTTCCATACTGCGCCGGGAACCGGCGCCGGAAAAAAGCCTCTGAAAAACGATACCCGCCCGGGCGGAAGAAACGGGCTGCCGCGTGGAAGAAGAAGCGGGCCGGCCGTCCCCAGTCCGTCCTGAGTATGGAACCGTGCGGTGGAACTGCCCAGGGGAGTGACGCGCCCTTCCGGAGCAGCGCTTATTCCGGGGATGACTCCGCGCTCGCCGTGCGTTCATCCCCGGTAAAAGGGCAGGGGGCCGGAGCTCTGGCTGCCGGGTGTCACGGAAATCATCCCCGGATTTCCCCGGAGGAAAACGTTACTGCTCAGCCCCTGCCAGCAGATTCCTGGAAGGAGCGGGGTTCTCCCTCGCCGGAAAAAAGCGCGATTTGCGGCCTTCGAGGTGTTTCCAGGCCGGCCGGTCCAGGAAATTGCCGGACATGCTGCGTACGTTCTCTTCCATCTCCTGGTACAGCTTCCAGGGTATGGAGAAGGCGAGCAGATCGTTATCGATGAAGCGCCTCGCGAAGAGATCGGTCATGGAAATGATGGCTCTGGGGAATTCCCTTCTGTTTTCCTCTTCGGTCAGGAGGCAGAAGGTCACGCAGGCCGAAGCGCTTGGCACAATGACATTGTCAAATCCCGCGCGGCCAAAGTTGGCCATGGCCGTCAGAGCGGAGAGCTGATCGCAGTCCGCGTACATGACGACCATGCGCGGCGTCTCGTTTTCCTTCACAAGGGAAAGAGGACGGAAAATCACGTATTCCTCGGGGATATTTCTGTAGGGCGTATTTTCCCTGTCCGCGGCGGCGAATTCCACGGTCTTTTTGAGTCCGAGAGGCTCCCGGCCCGGCATGGCCTTCACGCCGGGGACACCGCAGGTCATATGTCCGTCAACGCGCGCCGTACGCTTATCATTGAGGCACAGCCCATGACGTCCGCCGTGACAGACGCCCGTACTGTGCCCGACGGCAAAGGTCCTGCCGCGCATGGCCGCGCTCAGCATGGCCGCGGCGCAGACCCACTGCCCATCGGGATACGTCCTCGCGTCGGAGGGTTTCTCGCCGCTGAAAAGGATGGCGGCGGGCTCGTAGCGCAGGTGCAGTCTCTCAGCCAGTTTGCTTTGCATAACTCTTCTTCTCCCAGAATAATGTAAGCCGGTCTCTTTCCGGCAGACGCATATTCCGCCCGCGGAGGGAAAGCGTATGTGATGAAAATCAAATCTTCCCGAAGCGTGGGCCTGTATGTCGGAATTTCTTTACAAGGTGCGCGTTCGGCGATATACAGACGGAGAACTTATATCAATATAGCTGGATATAATGATTTTTCCAGTGCGGCATGGCCTCCCGCGGGAGCGCCGGCCGGAAGACAAACTTCAGCGCGTATCCATGGAGGAAACGCATCATGCAGACCAAAGGCACCTATTATTTTACCTCTGAGTCCGTCACCGAAGGTCATCCCGATAAAGTCGCCGACCAGATTTCCGACGCCGTCCTCGACACTCTTCTTGAGCAGGATCCCGACGCGCATGTGGCCTGTGAAACGCTCGTGACCACGGGCATGGCGCTCATTTGCGGCGAAATCACCACCAAGGGGTACGCTGATCTGCCAACCGTAGTCCGCAGCACCATCCGCAATATCGGTTACGACAATTCCGAAATGGGCTTTGACTGGCGCACCTGCGCTGTCATCTCCACCATCGATCATCAGTCCCCTGACATCGCCCAGGGCGTCAACCGCGAGAAGCCCGAGGATCAGGGTGCCGGCGACCAGGGCATGATGTTCGGCTACGCCTGCGACGAGACCGCCACGCTGATGCCTGCTCCCATCTACTGGGCCCATCAGCTCTCCATGCGTCTCGCCAAAGTGCGCAAAGAAGGCATCGTTGATTTCTTCCGCCCCGACGGCAAGACCCAGGTCTCCTTCCAGTATCAGGACGGCCGCCCCGTGCGCATCAACAACGTGGTCGTGTCCACCCAGCATGCCGAGAGCGCGTCCCAGGCCGACATCATCGAGGCCGTGAAGAGCCAGGTCATCCGCCCCGTGCTCGAACCCTCCGGCTTCTTCGATGAAAAGAACTGCGACATCTTCATCAATACCACCGGACGTTTTGTCGTGGGCGGCCCCATGGGCGACAGCGGCCTCACCGGACGCAAGATTATTCAGGACACCTACGGCGGCACCGGCCATCACGGCGGCGGCGCCTTCTCCGGCAAGGATCCCTCCAAGGTTGACCGCTCGGCAGCGTACATGGGCCGCTACATTGCCAAGAACGTTGTGGCTGCCGGCCTCGCAAAGGTCTGTGAAGTCCAGATCGCTTACAGCATCGGCGTCGCCGAGCCCGTGAGCGTGCTTGTCACTTCCCAGGGTACAGGCGAATATCCCGATGAGGTTCTGACTCAGGCCGTACGCGACGTCTTTGATCTGCGCCCGTACTTCATCACGAAGCGCCTCGATCTCAAGCGCCCCATCTACTCCAAGACTTCCTGCTACGGTCACTTCGGCCGCGAACTTCCCGAGTTCACCTGGGAAAAGAAGGACGCCGTGAACGATCTGCTCACCGCGGTCCAGAAGCACTAGCCGGGGGAGCGCATGGCCATTTACGTTTCCGGTTCCCTGGCTTTTGACCGCATCATGACCTTCCATGGGAACTTCCAGGATCACGTCCTCATGGACAAGCTGCATATGCTCAACATCAGCTTCATGGTGGACAGCATGAACGAGCGCAGGGGCGGCTGTGCCGGCAACATTGCCTATACGCTGGCTCTCCTCGGGGAACACCCTGTGGTCGTGGCCGCTGCCGGCAAAGACTTCGGCGGCTACCTCGCCCATATGAAGGAAGTGGGCGTCGCGACAGAGGGGATCCGTATCGTGAACGATCAGTTCACGGCCCTCTGCTACATTACCACAGACCTTAAGGGCAACCAGATCACCGGCTTTTTCCCCGGCGCCCTGGCCGAACCCTGTTCCTACAGCTTCCCCTTTATCTGTTCCGGTGATCTCGCCATCGTCTCTCCAGGTAACATGGACGACATGGCCCGTCTGCCTGACCTCTACAGAGAGAAGGGCGTGCGCTTCATCTTTGACCCCGGGCAGCAGCTGCCCGTGTTCACCGATCAGGCGCTCATCCGGGGCGTACAGGGTTCCCTGGCCTATGTCTGCAACGACTACGAGCTGGGCATGACCTGCAAGAAGCTCGGCATCAGTGATACCGACATGTTCAGGTACACCGAGTGGCTCATCACCACCGAAGGCGAGAAGGGCTCCCGCGTGCGCGGCCGTGACGGTACGGATG
>ENA-ORSS01002513-ORSS01002513.1-human-gut-metagenome-genome-assembly--contig:-NODE-2513-length-16338-cov-4.719216_pt1 | contig 16338 bp, 15 predicted proteins | sample MGYA00241899_ERZ509162 | MGnify/ENA primary metagenome ERZ509162 (study PRJEB26280, sample SAMEA2338641) | human gut metagenome | biome: human gut; feature: human-associated habitat; material: faeces... | reverse complement strand
TTCGCCGCAGGCGGGAAGCCCCTCGGTGATCTGATTGTAGATGTGGTGCGGCATACCGCAGAAAAAGCCGCTTCAACCTGATAGCCCATCATTGATAACACGCCCACGCTTATGATATAATTGCCATAGAGCAAAAGTATTGTAAGCGTGGGTTGTTTCTTTAGAAGGAGGATTTTTAACGGTGAAACAACCTTACAATACTACGATTTACAACACGGCGCTTTATATGAGATTGAGCCGGGACGATGAAAACTATGGTGACAGCGTAAGCATTGAAACACAGCGGACAATCCTGCAACAGTACGCAAAGGAACAGGGGCTTCATGTAGTCGGTGAGTATGTGGACGATGGCTGGTCGGGGACGAACTTTGAACGCCCGGATTTTCAGCGCATGATGGACGATGTGGAAGCCGGAAAAGTAAACTGCATTGTCACGAAAGACCTTTCCCGTTTCGGGCGGGAACATGTGATGATGGACTACTATCTGGAATTTCTGTTCCCGGAAAAACGGGTGCGCTACATCGCCGTTGCGGAGAATGAGGACACAGAGAAAGGGCTTTCCGATTTTGTCCCGTTCAAAAACCTGTTCAATGAATGGTTTGCGAAAGATACGAGCCGCAAGGTAAAGGCCGCTTTCAAAGCGAAGTTTGCCACAGGACAGCGTATCGGCGCCTATGCTCCCATCGGGTACAGGAAACACCCGGAAATCAAAAACAAGCTGATAATCGACGAGGAAACCCGCTGGATAGTGGAGAAGATTTTTGACCTTGCCATTCATGGCAGAGGGGCGGCCAGTATCACAAGAATACTGATTGCGGAAAAGGTTCCCACACCGGGATTTATCAACTTCCAGCGTGACGGGACTTTTGCAAACATCTATGCGGGTGCGCCGGAGGAAAAAAGCTACGCATGGACGATAGCCCAGGTCAAGAGCATTATGAAAGACGAAACCTATATCGGCCATACCATTCATTACCGGGAAACGAACATTTCCTTTAAGAACAAGCGGAGGGTACGCAAGCCCCAAAGTGAATGGGTGCGGGTGGAGAACACGCAGGAGCCGATTATCAGCGAACAGGTTTTCCGGCAGGTACAGGAGCAGATAGCAAACCGCCGCAGAAAATGCAAGGACGGTACAACACAGATTTTTTCCGGATTGGTAAAATGTGCGGATTGCGGCTGGTCGCTGTCCTATGGGGAGAACAGGCAGAACAGCAAGCCTTACGGCCATTATCATTGTAGCAAGTACGGACAGGGCACACGCCAATGCTCCATGCACTATATCCGCTATGATGTGCTTTACGCCTATGTCCTCTCCCGTCTGCAATACTGGTCGGGGCTGGTACAGCATGATGAAGAACGGCTTTTGAAGCGGCTGTTAAATGCCACTGACAAGGGACAGGCCGCCGCAAGAAAGAAGCAAGCCGCAGAGTTGAACAAAGCGGAGAAGCGGAAAGCCGAAGTCGATACCCTGTTTGCCCGGATGTATGAGGACTGGGCGGCGGGGCGTATCACGGAATACAACTTCTCTATGCTGTCCGGGAAGTACCAAAGCGAACAGGCTGAACTGGACACAAAGATTGAACAGCTTCAATCCGCTATCGCCACTGAAAGCCAGAACGCCGCAGACGCAGAAAAATGGATTGCCTTGATGAAAGAGTGCGTCAATCCAACAGAACTGACCGCCGAACTTTTGAATACGCTGATTGAAAAAATCGTTGTCCATGAAGCGGTCAAAGGTGAGGACGGAAGCCGGGAACAGGAGGTAGAAATCTTCTACCGCTTTATCGGCAAAATTGATTGAATGATACCAATATCTTTAACTATGTGATACCGGATTTTCTATATTTGAGACAAACTCAGACGTTTTATTGAATTTTTTCAAACTCGCCGTTGTAACGGGCATTTTCCTTATCATAGGCTGCAGGATCAGCATAGCGGTTAACCTTGCTGTTCAAAGTACAAGCCTCTTTGATGCAGTCATTAACAGCATTTTTGGTGTTGATGCGCGGGTCATCTTCACTGGCAATAACATAACCTGCTACACGCAGCATGCTGCTGTCATATTCTTTGATACCATAATCATAGCTGAAAAGCTTACCGTCTACAACGGTGCTTTCCTTCAGCGCAACCTTCACAGTGCTGTATTTGCCAACCAGCTTTTCACCGCTGCCAACACCGGCCAGATCAAGCTTCACAACAATCGGCACCCAGTTAGGACGGGTAACCAGGGATACATCTGCAGCAGTCAGTTCCTTATCCGGAGCAGCCTGCTTAATCATCTGTACAGGAAAACGCTTGCCGTAATTTGCCATGAGGAAGGCTTCAAATTCCGTCTTACCTTTCTCAACATCATTTTCAAGATTCTGCGCTTCCAGAACAGCCTCCGGAACCTGATACCACAGCACTACCTTTTTTGCAGGGGCAGCAGCGCAAACGGAACACATTAACAGACAGAGAATACAAAGAAACAGTTTTTTCATGAACCTTTCCTCCTCGCTATATTCATTAACTATATTGTAGCAAGAAAACAGCCAGCTGAAAAGAGTAATTGATAATACCTTCCTGATAAAAAACGAAAAGAGAGCAAGGCTTTTCCCTGCTCTCTCAGCAAATGACAAAATTTCTTACAGTGTTTAAAACACCAGCAAATCTACAGCCATCCAACCGGCAAATAAAATCAATATCGGGTATAAATCCTGCATAAAGCTTACCTCCTACGCATATCGCAGACTTAATTCATCTTTGTTATACATAGTATAGCCTCTGAATATTAAATGCAGATTAACCTTAAGGTAAAATCCGGGTAAACAATATTCGGTTCCGTTAAGTGCTTTTATTTGTTAGTCATAACCTGTTATAATTTATAATCCTCTTTCAGCTCTGCAATATGCGCTTCCAAATCCTTGGTATTATTAAAGCCGCAGCAGTATTCAAATACCTGCGTGGCCTGCGGTGCATATTTTTTAACAGCGCCGAAATAAGCCTTCCAATCAATATCACCCTGTCCTACCGGCAGATGTGCGTCACCGTTGCCATCGTTATCGTGAACATGGCAGGCTGCTAAACGCTCACCCAATGCCTTTACTACCGCAGGAATATCCCAGCCGTTGACATGCGCATGTCCTGTATCAAGCAATGCTCCTGCCTGCGGGAAAATATCAAACAGAGCAACATATTCCGGCAAATCAAAGAGCACATTATTTTTAGTACGCAGGCCGACGTTTTCAATAAGCACCTTTACGTCATAACGTTTTCCCAGATTCATAACCTGACGCAGACGGCGGATAACACGTGCCCTCAAAAGCTCCTTGTCACCCTCAATAGCTTCATTTGTATGCACTACAACAAAATCTGCCTTGCATTTTTGCGCATAGGCAAAGGTCTTTTCTATAACACGGGCATAATTTTTCTGCTTAGAATCAGCAAGATTCAGCGCAACACAGGGAGCATGAATCGAAAGTGCACGCTCGCCCCATTCCTCAACCTGCTGTTTCCAATAATAATCCTTGCCAAACTCATAGAAGAATTCAATACCATACTGCTTATCAAGCCTCTTCATTGCATCCTTCGTAAATCCAGGAAAGAGTAAATCACTTACTTCAAATTGCATATAACTTCCTCCCTTCAAGGCTTAGCGTACCTTCGCTAAGTTTTCACCTCTTTCGGCATCAAATAAGCAAACATTTTGCCAATCAAAATTAAAGCCGCGGATATCCTCCATTTGCAGGCCTTGGTCGCTGTCCTGCAGATAAAAGCTTTCACCGGTTGCCAATTTAAGTGTAGCAGTTTTCAGGTTGCCTGTATTTTCAACAAAGTCTACCTTACTATTAATCATAGCACTTTCAAAGCTCGGTGTGCAAGCCTCCGGGCGTAAACCGAAGAGAACCTTGCTGCGGCCGCCAAGCTCCTGCAAGCGCTCATGCGGCAGCTTTAAAGCGCAGTCACCGACAATAATTTTACCGTCTAAAATCTCAGCCTGCAGAATATTCATTGCCGGAGAACCGATAAAGGTTGCCACAAAGGTATTGGCAGGATGATGGTAAATATTTGCCGGAGTATCAATCTGCTGAATCCTGCCCTGATTCATAACAGCAATACGATGCGCTACAGTCATTGCTTCAATCTGGTCATGGGTTACATAAACCATCGTCGGCTTGAACATTTCATGGATTTTTACCAGCTCGGTACGTGCCTTCTGGCGCAGTTTGGCATCCAAGTTAGATAACGGCTCATCCAGCAGGAAGTATGACGACTGCTTTACTAAAGCACGGCACAGGGCAACACGCTGCTTCTGGCCACCGCTCAATTCATGCGTCTTTTTATTTTCATATCCTTCAAGATGCAGAATTTCCATTGCCATACGCGCACGCTTTTCCATTTCAGCCTGCGGCAGCTTTTGCAGCTGCAGGCCAAAGGTGATGTTGTCCCAAACGCTCAGATGCGGGAACAGGGCATAGCTTTGGAAGACCATAGCAATATTGCGCTCACCGGGAGCGATATCATTAACCACGCGGCCGTCCATGTACAGCTCTCCCTTGGTGATTTCCTCAAAGCCGGCAATCATACGCAGGGTAGTTGTCTTGCCGCAGCCGGAGGGTCCAAGCAAAATCAGACGCTCTCCCTTTCTGATATTCAAGTTTAAATCGTTAATTACGACATTGCTGCCATAAGCCTTTTGTACATGCGAAAATATAATGCTGTAATCGTTTTGTAAGTTATCCATCTTCTTATCCTTTCACGCCCGATTGCATAAATGTGTTGATAATAAATTTCTGGCAGAAGCCGTAAAGTACTAACGGAGGCAAGCTTGTCAGCGTTGCTACAGCCATCGCGATGCCCCATTCACTGCCACCTTCGGCACTGATAAACATCTGCAGTGCCAACGGCAGTGTCAGATTAGCTTTATCCTGCAAAATCAGCAGCGGCCAGAAATATTCGTTCCAACTGTTAATGAAAAATAAAATCGAAATAGCGAGTACCGAAGGCTTAATCAAAGGCATAATAACCTTGAACAGTACCTGATGCGGTTTGGCACCGTCCAGAATTGCTGCTTCCAGCAAAGGCTTGGGAATACCACGCATAGTCTGACGCATCAGGAAGATACCCATACCGTCTACAAGACCGGGAAGCATAACGCCGTAGGGAGTATCTAAAAGGCCAAACTTAGACATCATCAGATAGTTCGGCATAATTAAAACAGTGATGGGGATGAAGAACGTCAGCAGCATACCGTTGAAAACAGTTTCCTTGTATTTGAAGTTGTAATACACAAAGGCAAAGGCTGCCAGTACGCTTGTCGCAGCCTTGCTGGCCGTAACCACGATAGCAATATAAAACGTATTCCATATATAGGTCAGCAGCGGGAAGTTGTGTAAAACCGTAGTGTAGTTGTCAAAGGTCGGCGGGAACGGCAAAGGATTCAAGGTAGATTCAAAAACCTGATTCAAATCCTTCAGCGAGGTCGAAAGCATAAACACTATCGGCCACAGCATCAGGAAAACCGCAATGAGCAAAAATGCATGCCAATACCATTCATTCTGCAGCTTAGTTTTCATAGTACACCTTCTTTTCCAGATATTTATTCTTCACAAAGAGGAAGGCAAGGTAGCAGACCATGGTGATAACTGCATAGGCTGCACTGGTGCCTGCCTTGAAGAAGGTGAAGGCATATTGGTAAATAATATATACAAGGTTACTGCTGCCCTGATCCGGACCGCCCTGCGTCAGCATATTTACAGGCACAAGAACGTATTGCAGACCAAAAACTACCGTTATCGTAAAAACGTAAATTGCGGTAGAAGATGTCATCGGCAGAATAATTTTTTTGAAGATAACCCAGTTGGAAGCATTTTCCAACTTGGCAGCTTCAATCATCTCTTTGGGAACCGCAACCATGGCAGCTAGCATAACGATAAGATTATAGCCGAAAACCTTCCAGCCGATAATCGTACAGATAGCGAAAATAACCAGATAGTTTTCCTTAAACCAGCGCGGTGAAGCGATATCAAACTGGCTGAGGATAATGTTAATCGGTCCGGCCAGCGGATTATAAATCCACAGGAACAAAATACTTGCTACCGCCAGCGATAACGTTGACGGCAGAAACAGCGCGCTACGGTAGAATGCCGTCCACCGATGCACTAAATGTCCCAGGATAAACGAATAAAAATAAGGCAGAACGAAATTCAGCACCAGCATAATGGCTACAAACAAAACGGTGTTGATTAAAATTTTAATCAGCTCGGCAGAGCTGAAGATAGTTATAAAGTTTTCCAGGCCCACAAATTTTTGATTAGGGCTGATCATATTCCAGGAAAAAACACTCAGATAAATATTCTGCAGCAACGGCCAGTAATAAAATACCAGAAAAAGTACGGCAGCAGGCAGCAAATAAAGTATTGCTTCCTTGTTGTTCTTACTCATAGCAACCTCCTTTGCGCTATTAGCAAAATAAGCTGCCGCAACTGCGATAGCTTATTTATCAGACTAATTACAGCAGCTTGTTAATTTTTTCTGCGGTTTGATGTAAAGCATCCTGTGCACTCATTTTGCCGCTCAGGATGATATCACGAGCATCAATCAGCAGTTGTTCAGCCTGCAGACCGTTAGCACCCGGGAAGCTAGCCCATTTGGTAACCTTGGTCATTTCCTGCAGAGCCATTTTAATGTTGGGGTTCTCATCAGCAAGCTTTTTGAAGCCCTTCGGATCATCAGCTACGCCCTTGCGAGGAGGCAGGTAACCGGTACCGGTGCTCCATTTAGCAAGAGCTTCCGGAGATTCCAGATATTTGATGAACTCAACAGCAGCTTTTTGCTTTTCAGCATCTTTTGAGAAGACCATCAGAAAGTTGCCGCCTGCAGGAATCTTGGTCGGTTTGTTGCCGAAAGCAGGGAACGGAGAAGCCATTACTTTGAACTTAGCGCCTTTTTCGAAGTTAGCACGTTTACCGATGGTGGTGCAAACCATGCCCAGCTTGCCGCTCAGATAAGCCTGGAAGCCTTCTTCGTTAGTTGCATGCAGGCCGCTGCCGTTTTTAACCATATCAGCTACAACCTGATAAGCTGCAGCAGATTCCGGAGTATCAAAACCGGCTTTAACCTTGCCGTCAACCTTAGTCAGCATTTGGCCGCCGTTGGATTCGATCAGAGCCTGTTGAGTCCAGTTATCGGCATACTCCTGCATGAAGAAGCCCATGTTGCCGGTTTTATCTTTAATTTGTTTAGCTGCCTTGCTAACCTCTTCCCAGGTTTTAGGCGGATTTTTCGGATCTAAGCCGGCTTTTTCAAAAATTTCCGGATTGTAGAAGAGTACAGGAACACTTACGGAATACGGCAGACCGATTTGCTTGCCGTCTTCGGTTTGTGCCAGCTGCAGTACGTTCGGCAGATAATTGTCTTTCATAAAGTTTTCATCGCCGGCAGCTTTAAACGCTTCGTTCAAATCGGTGTATTTAAAGTTTTCAGCAGCGTAGTTCAGGAAGGAATAACCCATTTGTACTACGTCCGGATTCTTGCCGGAAGCCATAGCAGCCTGCAGGTTTTGTGTCAGGCCTTTGTACATATCCGGGTTATATTTTTCTACTACTTCAATGTTCGGGTGAGTTTTGTTGAAGTCAGCAACCAATTCCTTTACGGTTGCGCCGCCAAAGCTCTCAGCAGCAACGTGCCAGTATTCAATCTGCACCTTTTTGCCGGTGTCGGCACTTTTCTTATCGCTACCACAACCAACAAGTGCAGTAGTTGCCAGCAGGGAAATCATTGCTGCTGCCAAAACTTTTTTCAGTTTCATTTTCATTCCTCCGTTTACTGATATTCCACAAAAATTATTGTTGTCATTTCTACAACGTGCTTTTATTGTAACGGATGAATGTAAAATCCAAAGTAAGCTTGCGGTTAAATCTGTGTTAAAAAGGTTACAGAAATGGAAAAAATATTCTTGAGCTTACTCTATCGCCAAGCAATTCAACTTATTGAAATCACAGTACTGCTTAATAAGCATAAAAGCTTTGACTATCATAAAGCTTTATAAACGTCTTACATTTCGAAAAACAACTGTATCATCCTCACCAATATCCGCATACACTTCTCTTTATATAAAACTCTGCATTTGCGATAACTTTAGTTTTTAAAGTTATTCTTTTATACATTGTTGCATTTGCAGTTGACAAGAAGAATTTTCGCTTTGTAAAATAAATTAAGAGGAGTATTTTTATTTTTATTGCTTTGACGGAGGTGAAGCCATGTTACGAAAATTATTAGCCGTCCTTTTCCTCATCCTGACCTCACTTGGATTTATAGCAGGCAATGTCAACGCCGCTAATGAGCAAGCAAAGCAAAAGGTTGTTTTCGCCGACGCCGGCTGGGACAGTGTCAAATTTCACAACGCCGTTGCTGGTTTCATCGGCACTCACGCCTATAACATCACGCCTAAGATTATCAGTGGCTCTACACCTATCATCCAGACGGCGCTGCTCCGTAGCGACGTAGATGTGCATATGGAGCTGTGGACCGATAACGTGCCTACCTTTGAAGCTGATATGAAAACCGGCAAGCTGCTCAATCTGGGCATCAACTTTGATGATGATAAGCAGGGCCTTTATGTTCCCCGCTATCTTATTGAGGGTGACGCCAAGCGCGGCATCAAGGCACTCGCTCCGGATTTGAAAACCGTCAAAGACCTGGCACGCTATGCACATCTTTTCAAGGATCCTGAAGATCCCTCCAAGGGCCGTCTTTACGGCGCTATCCCCGGCTGGAGCATTGATAAGATACTTTATTTGAAATATGAAGCCTACGGCTTAAATAAAAATTACGTCTACTTCCGTTCCGGCAGTGAGCCGGCGCTGAACAGCGCCTTCCTCGCCGCCTACACTAAGGGCGAACCGATTGTAGGCTACAACTACGAGCCGACATGGCTCACCGGCAAGCTGGACCTCGTTCTGCTGCAGGACGAGCCCTACAACGAAGTCGGCTTTCAGCGCGGCCTGACGGAAGCACGCTCCGTTCCCGTCTGCATCGTTGCCAACAAACAGCTGCAAAGCAAAGCACCGGAGTTTGTTGCCTTCCTGCAAAAATATCACACAACCAGCGCACTCACCGCGGAAGCGTTGGCGCACATTGCAGATACCAAATGCACCTATGACGAGGCTGCCATCTGGTTCATGCAGCGCCACCCCGAGCTGCTTGCACAGTGGCTGCCTGAGGATAAGCTGCAAAGCATCAACAAAGCACTCAAAGGAGATAATGCTGCTGCAGCCAACTGGCTTCTTAGCTTTCCCGAAGAAGTTCAGGTGGACTGGACTAAGCCCATCGACAATTTCGTCAACTACATCAACACCACCTACGCCAGCTTCTTCAATAAGGTGAGGGATATTCTTACCTGGTGTATTCTTTCTATCGAACGATTGCTGAACTTTATTCCCTGGTGGCTGACTATCATCGCTATTGCTGCCTTGGGCAAGGTGCTTACCGGCAAGCTGTCGCGCGGTATTATCTATGGGATAGGACTGTTCGCCATCGGTGCCTTCGGCTACTGGAGCATGATGAACGAAACACTGGCAGTAGTTATTTCCTCGGTTATCATCTCGCTGCTTTTAGGCCTGCCCATCGGCATTCTTGTGTCCACCAGCAGGCTGGCAAACAGCCTGCTGCGTCCTCTGCTTGACGCTATGCAGACTATGCCCACCTTTGTCTATATGATTCCCGCGGTTATGCTGCTCGGTCCCGGCAAGGTGCCTGCTGTTCTTGCTACGGTAGTTTATGCCATTGTGCCTGTAATCCGCTTAACCAGCCACGGTATTCAGCAGGTTGACCCCAACGTTGTCGAAGCCTCCGCTGCCTTCGGCGCTTCGCGTTGGCAAACACTGTTCAAGGTGCAGATTCCGCAGGCCATGCCCACTATTATGACAGGCATCAACCAAACTATGATGATGGCTGTAGCGATGGTTGTAACCTGCGCGATGATTGGTGCCAACGGCCTCGGCATGGAGGTGCTGATTGCCATCAACCGTACCGAATCCGGTCGTGGACTCATCGCCGGTATTTCTATCGTTATTATCGCGATTATCATTGACCGCCTGACGCAAAGTCTAGCTGACAAGAAAAAGGAGGGAAAATAAATGACTGTACCCGTATTACAAGTAAAAAACCTGTACAAGCTGTTTATTCCTCTGGAGCATTCGCAAAACGAGAAAAAAGCTATGGCCATGCTGGAGCAAGGCGCATCCCGCACCGAGGTGCAGGAAGCCACCGGCATCACCGCAGGTCTGATTGATATAAATTTTACCGTCAACAAAGGCGAAGTATTTGTCCTCATCGGTCTTTCCGGCAGCGGCAAATCCACGCTTATCCGTTGCCTGAATATGCTTAACCCACCAACCTCTGGCACAGTTTACCTTGAGGGCGATAACATTACCGATTTCAGCAGCAAACAGCTGCAGGAGCTGCGCCGCACTAAGGTTGCCATGGTGTTCCAAAACTTCGGACTTATCAGCAACCGTAATGTTTTGGAAAACACCTATTATGGTTTGGAAATACGCGGCGTACCGCTGAAGGAACGTACCGAAAAGGCTATGCAGATGCTGGAAATGGTTGGCCTGCAAGGCTGGGAAAAAACTCGCATCAGTGCGCTTTCCGGCGGTATGAAGCAACGCGTCGGCATCGCCCGCGCACTTGCCAACGATCCCGATATCCTGCTGATGGACGAAGCATTTTCCGCGCTCGACCCCTTGGTACGCAACGATTTACAGTTCGAGCTGTTGCGTATTCAGGAAAAAACAGGTAAGACCATTGTTTTTATCACGCATGATATCAACGAAGCCTTCCGTCTGGGAACACACGTCGGTATTTTGCGCGACGGCCGCATGGTGCAAATCGGTACGCCGGAGGAAATGATTACCAATCCCGCAGATGACTATGTGCGCAGCTTTATCAATAATGCCGATTCCAGTAAGATCTTCACTGTACGTAACGTAATGAGTACGCAGACATGTATCGTGCGCAATATCGACGGTGCTGCCGTTGCTCTGCGCAATATGAAAAACAGCGGCGTGTCCAGTGCTTACGTAGTTGACGAACATCTGCGCTTTATCGGTATCATTACCTTGGATAGCGCTATGCAGGTGCTTTCCGGCTATACAACCTTTGATAAAAGCATTCTGCGCAATGTGCCTGTGATAGATAATCTTGATACACCCGTGGCAGATATTATGCCGCTTTCGGCAAGCACGCCCTTCCCTCTGCCTGTAATTGACGATAATAAACTGTTTTGCGGTATTGTCACCAAAGCTTCCGTGATATCCTCCTTTGTCACCAACTGAACTCTCATCCTCCCGCAAACAGCAAAAAAGCTGATGCTCCGGCAGTTCCCTGCCTTAGCATCAGCTTTTTATTTGCATTTATTATTCAACATGTACAACGTTAGTTGCCTGTTCGCCACGGTCGCCCTGGATAACGTCAAATTCTACGTTCCAGCCTTCTTCCAAGGTTTTAAAGCCTTCGCTTTTAATACCGGAGAAGTGAACGAACAAATCCTTGCCGCCTTCTCTTTGGATAAAACCATAGCCCTTTTCTGCATTAAACCATTTAACCTTGCCTGTCATCTGTAGGCCTCCCTAATTACTATTTGAGCCTCTAAAACTCACTTAGCTTATTATAGCCTATATGTACAGGAAAAGCAAATATTTGTCTGAATCTTTATAATTTTATTCTGCAATGCGAGCTTGCCATGTCTGCAGCAAAGCGAGCTTCTGCTCCCGGCGCAGCTTTTTTATGGCACACTCGCGCCGCAAAGCAGCTTCCTTATCCGGCAGCTCTTCGCTGTAGACCAGCTCCAAAGGACCGCGTCCACGCGTATATTTGGCGCCGCGTCCGCTGTTATGCATTGCCAGACGGTGCTCCAGATCATTAGTCCAGCCTGTATATAAGCTGCCGTCCTTGCAGCGCAGCATATATACAAACGCCGCCATTTATTTTACAACCTCTACCTTTTCCATGGTCACAGCTTCGCGCGGACGGTCACGGAAATCAGTCGGTACTACGCCGATCAGGCGAACAACATCCATGCCTTCAACAACTTTGCCGAAAATTGCATGGTGGCCGTTCAGCCAAGGAGTCGGTGCCAGAGTGATGAAGAACTGGCTGCTATGCATGTATTTGCCAAACATGTGGCACTGGCTATTCAGAAGGCATTCCCTTGTCGTAAAGTAGGTGAGGCTGTGATTGGTCTGGAAGTTCCCCATGCTCATATTCATCTGATTCCCATGCAGAAGGAATCGGACATGCTCTTCTCTAATCCGAAGTTGAAATTGAGCGATGAAGAATTTAAGGCCATTGCCGAAAGTATTCGTAAAGCCTGGGAAGGCAAAGCTTGATACCTCCTCCTATAGATATACACAAGAATAAAAGCCATCCTTCTTTACAGGATGGCTTTTTTGATTTATAAAATACCCTAAAGAAGATATTATGACGAAAAGAACAGTTACTTTCTTCATGCTCCTAGCTGTTTGTATGCTGGTGCATGCTCAGACCTACCGGATAGAAGGTACGGTTATCGACAAGACAAGCCGAAAGCCGCTGGAGTTTGTCAATGTGCTGGTAGTCGGCTTGGGAATAGGCTCGTCTACAGATGCCGAAGGACATTTTGCGGTCGAGCAGGTTCCTCCCGGAATTTACCGTCTGCAAGCCTCTATGTTGGGGTATAAAACGGTCTTTACTTCCGAATACCGTGTCAATCACCGCACTCCGCACATACAGATAGAAATGGAGGAGGAGGGAACGCAGCTGGAAGGAGTAACCATCACAGCCTCTCCTTTTCAGCGGGTACCCGAGAGTCCGGTCAGCCTTCGGGTTATCGGCTTGCAGGAAATAGAGAAAGCTCCCGGGGCGAACCGTGACATTTCGCGAGTAGTGCAGAATTATCCGGGAGTGGCCTTTTCGCCGATTGGCTATCGAAACGACCTGATTGTACGCGGAGGCGGACCGTCGGAAAACCGTTTTTATCTGGATGGCGTAGAAATTCCGAATATTAACCACTTCAGTACGCAAGGAGCTTCGGGAGGTCCGGTGGGACTGATTGATGCCGATCTGATACGAAATGTGAAGTTTTACAGCGGAGCTTTTCCAGCCAACAGAGGAAACGCACTGAGTTCGGTGCTCGATTTCAGTCTGCGCGACGGTGATATGGAACACAACTCCGTGAAGGCAACACTGGGAGCTTCGGAAGTGTCACTTACTTCCAACGGACATCTGGGCGACAAAACCTCCTATCTGGTATCTGTCCGTCAGTCGTATTTGCAGATGCTTTTCAAGGTTTTGGGCTTGCCGTTGCTTCCGGCTTATACGGATGCTTCGTTTAAGTTGAAAACCCGTTTCAACGATCGGAATGAACTTACCCTGCTCGGCTTGGGAGGTATCGACCGCATGAAACTGAATTTTGACATCGAAGGTGAGGATGCCGAATACATTTTGGGGTATCTGCCGAAGATTAATCAGGAAACCTTTACGCTGGGAGGTGTCTATCGCCATTATGCCGGACCACATGTACAGTCGGTCACTTTGAGCCACAGCTACCTGAATAACCGTAACCTGAAGTATCATAACAACGACGAAAGTTCGGAAGATAACCTGACCCTCCGCCTGCGTTCGGTAGAACAGGAGACAAAACTGCGTATGGAAAATACGTCTACATGGAACGTATGGAAACTGAATGCCGGCATCGAGTTGAATTATTCACAATACTCCAATACGACTTATCAGCGAGTCTTTACCGATGAGGTACAGGTATTCGACTATCGTACGGCCTTGGATCTGTTCCGTTGGGGGCTCTTTACTTCGATGGACTATACGGCACCCGACGAACGTTTCACGGCATCGCTCGGCGTACGTACCGACGGAAACAATTACAATGATAAGATGAAGGAACTCTGGCGACAGCTTTCTCCGCGCCTGTCGGTGTCTTTCCGCCTGATTGATAACTTGTTTCTGAGCGGACACATGGGCTTGTATTACCAGCTTCCGCCTTATACGGCACTGGGATTCAAGGGAAACGATGGGACGTACTTGAACCGTAACCTGGATTATATCTCCGTATCGCAGGAGAGTGTCGGACTGACATGGCAGCCGAATGAAAACATGGAACTGTCGGCCGAAGGGTTCTATAAGTTCTATCACGATATGCCGCTGTCGGTAACCGACGGCATCCCCTTGGCCTGCAAGGGAAATGACTACGGCGTGATTGGTAACGAACGTTTGGTATCCACAGCCGAGGGCCGTTCGTATGGCGTGGAACTGATGTTCAAGTGGCTGCTGGTACAGCGTCTGAACCTGTCTTCGTCGTTGACCCTTTTCAAAAGTGAGTTCCGCAACGGCAAGGAAGGCAGTTATGTTCCGTCGGCATGGGACAACCGTTTCATCTTCAACGTGAGCGGTACCTATAATTTCCCTAAGCAGTGGAGTGTAGGAATGAAAGTCAGTTGCATAGGAGGTTCCCCGTATACACCCTACGATGTAGAGAAGTCGTCGCTGGTAGAAGCGTGGAATGTACAGGGAAAAGCCTATTACGATTACGGTCGTTACAACACGGAGCGTCTGCCCGCATTCGGTCAGTTGGATTTCCGTGTCGACAAAATGTTCTACTGGAAGAAGTGTATGTTCGGAATTTACCTCGACATCCAGAACATTACGGCGAGCAAGCTTCGTCAGCCCGATGTGCTGATGAGTACGGGACAGATAGAAAATCCGTCGGCACCCCTTTCCGAACAACGCTATGTCATGAAGTCTATCAAGCAGGAAAGCGGAACATTACTGCCTACTATCGGCATTACCTTCGAGTATTGATACGGTTCCGAAATCATCCTGCGGACAATTGCTAAAAAACGTGCCCACGTTCCAAATGAAACGTGGGCACGTTTTTGTTTATTTGTCGGGACGTTTTTTTATTTTTTGTACAAAAACAAAAAATCTTTGTACAAAAACTTTTTAAGTCCTCATTATTCTCTTTTTCCCATATTACCGCAAGCAAACGCAAAGTTGACGGAAAGGTATGTACGGTGCTGGGATCAGGAATATTTCTCTTCGAACTTCATCTCTACGTCATTCACGAATTTCCGGATGGAATCCTGGTCGTCTTTCTTGCAGATAAGCAAGACATTGTCGCGTGACGCAACCAGATACCCGTCCAGATCCTGCACGACGGCAAGCTGTCCTTCAGGTACCAGTACGATGCTGTTCTTGCAGTTGTATAGCAACGTATTGCTGTTGATAATCACATTGCGGTTCATATCCTTGGGTGAAGCATCGTAAAGCGCATCCCATGTACCCAGATCGGCCCATCCGAAGTCGCACAACTGAACATATACATTGTCGGCCTTTTCCATGATACTGTAATCGATGGAGATATTGGGGCACGAAGTAAAGTCGGGCACATCGCATTCCACACGCGGACAGATTTCCGACATCATTTCATGGAAAGCCTTCAGAATCGTATTTACATGCCATACAAAGATACCCGAGTTCCAGTAAAACTCATTGCTTTGCACGAATATTTCGGCGAATTCACGTGCAGGCTTTTCAATGAACGTCTTCACCTTATAGAAGTCTCCCTTCTTTTCCTCGTCAATCTGTATGTATCCGTATCCTGTTTCGGGGCGGTTGGGCTTGATGCCCAGCGTGACGAGCTTGTCGTTTTCGGAAGCGAACTTCAGTCCCTTCAGGATAGCCTCCTTAAACTCGTCCGCCTTCAGAATCAGGTGATCCGACGGAGCCACTACGATGGTCGCATCAGGATTTATCTTCTGGATGACGTGCGACGCGTAAGCGATAGACGGTGCGGTGTTGCGCCTTTCCTCTTCTACAATGAGCTGGCTTTCCGTTATCTCCGGAAGCATGTCGAGAACGATTTGTTTATAGTCTTTATAAGTTGTAATATAGATATTGCTTGGAGGAACTATTTTCTTGTATCTGTCGAAGGTTTGTTGCAGTAAGGTTTGTCCGGTGCCAAAAAAATCGAGAAACTGCTTGGGCAATGCCTTGCGACTGTAAGGCCAGAAGCGGCGTCCCATTCCTCCGGCCATGATGATACAGTAGTAGTTATTATTCATGATATCGGCGTAACTTTTAATGTTTATGCTAAGATAACCTTTATTTTTCGAACAAAGGTTGGAAAGCGTTCTAAATAGTGTTAGATAAAATTTTTTTCACTTTTTTATCACAAATGCTTGTTGTTTTAAAATATTTGCCTACCTTTGCACCGCAATTAAGGGGAAACATGTCCCTGATGATAATTGCCCAGATGGCGGAATCGGTAGACGCGCTGGTCTCAAACACCAGTGGAGTAAC
>ENA-ORSS01002511-ORSS01002511.1-human-gut-metagenome-genome-assembly--contig:-NODE-2511-length-16356-cov-4.769278_pt1 | contig 16356 bp, 6 predicted proteins | sample MGYA00241899_ERZ509162 | MGnify/ENA primary metagenome ERZ509162 (study PRJEB26280, sample SAMEA2338641) | human gut metagenome | biome: human gut; feature: human-associated habitat; material: faeces... | reverse complement strand
TCCGTCAGACGGGCGAAGCTGTCATAGGCGAATGCGTAGGTGTTTTCGTCCCGGCCGGCGTGTTGCCAAGTCCATTCGGAGACATTTCCCGTATAGGAGGGCGTTGTGGCGCTCATTTCCGGTTGGTAGTAACTCAATCGGGCCGAGAAGAGCGGCTGCTCTCCGAATCGGCTCACCTGTCCGGTTTGCCAGCCCAGCAGGTTGTATAACAGCGATGTGACGAACTTGCCGTCTCCTGTTGTCCTGCCGACGACCCGGCCCAGCCCATCGTAGGCATAGCGTATTTCGACGGGTGTACCATCGTCGAGCGTAGAGTTTTCGGCGAGCAGCCGTCCCCGGCGGTCGTATTCCCTCCGTGTTCTGAGGGTGTGCGTCTGTCCCTGCATTTCGTGCGATTCGACTGCCGCGAGGATATTGCCGGTGAAATCGTATTTACGGCTCGTGCGGCTGATTCCTCCCAGCAGATTTTTTTCTACGGTTTGGACGACCCTCTTTTCGTAGTCGTAGTAATAGGCCCGTTCGACATAGGCGATATCGGTGAAGTCTTCGTTGTTCAGGACGGCGAGGCGGTCGTACGTCTTCAGCCCGCAGGTCCGGCCGTCGATGTCGGTTGCGGGATCCACGGTTTCCGCAACGGCTGCGGGGGCCAGTCCGGCAGGTATGGTGAATCCGTCGCCTCCGTAGCGGCTTTCCGCAAGGATTGCGAGGAGCGTAAAGGATCCGTCGGAGAAGGGAATGGCCGGGTCCGGACTGCCGCCCAGCGTCGGATAGGAATTGTCGAATCCAGCAGCGTCGTAACGGTCTTGAATGGCTTCGCGGGTCAAGGCGGACTGTTGGGTGACGAGGCTTGAGATACGCCGGTTGCCGAAATTGTCGTAGACGTTGTAAACCCAGCGGTTTCGCTCGCGGAGATTTCCGTCCTGTAGCAATACGAGTCGGTTGCCCTTATCATAGACCAGATAAACGGGTTCTGCACCGGGGAGTTTTTTCGAGACCATTCGGTTCCGGGCGTCATACTTATATATGTAGGCGAATTGCGTTACGGCGTCGGCTCCGTCCATTAATTCCGTCGTATTGCCAAGCGATACGGAAAGTGCCGGTGGCAGAACATAACACAGATTCCCCGTATCGTTGTAAATATAGTAGGTGTCGAGTATGGTCGTTCCGTCGGAGCTGCGTGTGAGGATCGTGCGTTTCTGTTTGTCACGGAACGTTTCGGTGATGCCACCGTCCTCGTCGGTTGCCCGCTCCTTGAAAAGTTGACCGGCAGCATAACATCCGTTGATCGTCAGCCCGTTTCGGAGCGTGTTCGGTACGATGCGCCTCACCTCGTCCGCAGCATTCGAGGCATACTCGAATCCGATGTATTTCTCCTGTGTCCGGAATATCTTTCCGGGCGAGTAGCTACGGACGATGCGGTTCAGCGGCGAGGCTTCGAACCGGTTTTCCGAATAGGGAACCTCCAAGGAGCCGTACAGACCGTCGAAATAGGCCTGTTGCTCGGCGAAAGCCGTTGTGACCATTTCACCCGTCTTCGACGGGGAGACGTAGGGCATATAGCTGCGGGCGTTGTCGCGCCGCATTTCGTCGTAGTAATAGGGTGTCACGAGATTCGTGCCTTCGGGGGAGGCTTTGACGCTCACTTCCTGCATCGGAAAGCCGAACCCGTCGAAATAGGTGACGTCGGCGACGGATTCGGCGCGGTTCGGCCGGACGAATCGTTTCGTTCGGATCCGGTTGCCGTCGGAAAGGGTGGATGCCGTGTCGAAGACCTCTGCCGTGCCGTTCATCCGGACGGTCTTTCCGGCGATCACGGCGTATACGTTGTAATTGCCCTGCGTGGTCATATTCCCGAATATCAGGGGATCGCCCGTTCCCGTGGCTTCGCCGCACGTCGTTTCCCCGCGTTTTACGACATAATTCGTGCCGGGTTGCGAACCGCTCAGCGTGATGTTGAAACGGGAGTAGTCGTCCCGCAACAATTCATAGTCCACATCGAAAAGGGTCACGCCGCCGCCTGCAGGCTGCGAGAAGGTGATGTGTGTCAGCATGCCGCCTACCTGTACGGCGAACGCTGTGGTCTGCGACAGTGCCGAACTGTCCGTATTGGGCCCGTAAGAGAGCGAGAATTCGACTTCGGAGGCGTCGTATCGTACCAAAGCGAGGCGGAAGTCGCCTGTCCAGCCGGGACATTCTCCCCGGGTACATTTCCGGACGATCTCCTCCAACTCTTCGATGACGGTCTCGCTGTCGCCGATACGCGGACAGATCAGTCGGAATATACCGCCGTTCCCGTCGAGTTCGATCCGGTCGGTGTGATAACTCAAGGCCGCCGTCGTATTGATATCGTAGGATTTGACCGTGACGTATCCGTTCATTTGCGTACCCGACGAGGTGTGGATCGCGTAGGTTCCAGGCACGGCATCGGTGGTAAATCGTACTCCCGAGTTCCCGGCGAGGATGGTTCCGTTTACCGAAAGCCGCATGCCGTCCCTGTAAAGATAATAGGTCGTCCCGGAAGTGTATCCGTCAAGCGTGATTGTCAGTGTTTCGCCAGGCAGCACCTTGTATGTGCCGGCTTCGTTGATCGAGTGCACGACTTCGCCGGTCGGTTGAATTACGGTCGCCGTATTGCCCGATGCCGTGTAGAAGACCAGCTCCCGGGTCGATCCCGATGTATTTGCCTTGAGTGTGAAGTTCGCCATGAACTTGTTCTGACCCGGATAGACTCCGGATAGCGAGAGCCAGGAGGAATATCCCTGGGAGCTGATCCGGTTCCGGATATTGGTCTGAAGCGTCTGGGCATCCCCGGTCGTGGGAGTAGAAGGGGTATAGAACACGACTTGAATGCTTCCTCCGGAATAGGGCATGTCGTAGGTTTTCGATGCGTCGTGGTAAAACTCCACGGTGGTCGTGTTGAACCATTCGATTTGCAGTGGACACCAAGTATTCCCAGCGGTCGTCGGAATGGTCCAAAGCAATACCAGACAAAAGGATAATATCTTTCCCATGATTTCTGTTTTATTTTCGTGGTATTCCGTCGTCGTATTTCCCGGTGCCGATGAAGCACTCCGGAGCGAACGACCTGGTCCGAATGTATCGAAACCGTCTCGACGAAACGACGGGAACACGATTATCTTTACTTTCTATATTTATAGTCGTAGGCTACAACCGGGTTTCCTGCGTCGTCAGCGATCTCCTTTATCCGCCCTGTTTCGTCGTAGAGATAGGAGGTTCTGACACCTCGCGGATCGGTTCGACTCGTGACGCCGAATATGGGATGATGCGTATAGGTAGTGATCTGCGTATCGCCGAGAGCCGCGGCGGACCGCAACCCCTCGAGGGCAGCTATGTCGCTTTCGGATAGTGTTATACGATCGGTCATGGCATCTATCCGGGCCTGTCCGAGTACGTTTGCGACCTGTTGGTAGGCGGCATTCCGGATTTCTGCGACCAGACGGGTTCCCCCGTATCCCCATAGATAGGTCGTGGAAATGCCATTCGGATCGGTGGATTGCAGCAAATTACCCCGTTCGTCGTAACGGTCCAGAGTGAAAAGAGTTGTCTGAGGGCCCTCTCCGAAAGACCTGCTGACCGATACTGGCCAAATCGTATTACCGGAGTAATGGTATGCCAGGCTTGATGTCTGACCCGTGCCCTTGAAGGTCCGTGTCCTGATCCGATTGAGCAACATGTTCGAAAGGACCAGCCCGTTGGCCAGCGTTGCATCGGGATAGGTGTACTCCTGCGCTATCAGGGTATTGTCGCTGTCCGTCTGCGTCGCACGTACAAGCCGGTTCCGGTCGTCGTATTCGAATGTCCTGGACACGACGACTGAATCCGTCCCGAAATAGGAGATGTCCTGCTGGGAGGAAAGAACCTGAGTCCCCGTGTGGATTGTCGGATAACAACAACTTATCACTCTGTTGAAGGCGTCGTACGCGGAATATCGGTCATGATCTGGTTGTTTCTTTTTCAAATAAACGTCAGGAAAATTTCCGATCTGGGATGCTTTGATCCCTTCGAAAATATGATCGTTGACCATTATATACTCATACCGGCTCTTCCGTAATGGCTTGGACTGAGCATCGTAATAAGTCTGCTCGTATAATACGGGAAACATACCAGGTCTATACATATCTACGGTCCGGGATGCCCATTGGGAATGCAATAGACTTCCGAACATATTCGATCGGATATTGGAAGGCTCGAACGTATAGGTCGTATGAAATTGTTCCGGAACGAGGTAACGAGAAACGACTTTACCGTTTGAAATATCACCGGTTTCTCTGTATCTGTATTTTGCGACTGAATTATATTGTACCTGAAAATGAGAGACCTCCGGCAGAGTTGGTTCTCGATAAAATGTTTTAGTAAATGTATCCACATGCCCGAATTCTACATTGCTAATGAAAAATGTATTGGTATTCGATTCTGCTCCCATGAAAAATGCAGGAGAAATGTCGAGATTGGCTATACCCAATCCAGATTCGTTTTCTCCGTACTTATATTCGGTAGTCAGTCCGGGATCTGCTTCGGATTCTCGGAGTATGATTTTTCGAATGCGTTGTCCTCCGGCTTTTACGTCTCGACTCAGTGCCGATGATCTGTACTCGTTGGGTTCGTAAATGAATTCCGACGAACCTCCTGTCGGGTATGTAATTTTTTTGAGAGAGAATGATTGTGGATATAAGTTGTCTCCTGTACGATCGGCCTGATATTCCGCAAAATTTCTTGCAAAAGAAGCCGTTTCCAAAGCACCGATCCTGCATGGAATCTTTGCCATTGTTCCTTCTGTTACGATATTTTCTTTAGCAAATTCTTCATGAATGAACGGTTTGGTCAGATCCCATGCCGATAGTACGGATTTATAATATCCCCATTGATCTGCAATATTGAGCCCGAATACGTTCCCTTTCGGGGCATAATACTCGAATTTATATTTTTCCTCATCGTAAATACTTTGGGCTATAGTAATCTGTGCAAGTAAATTGTGCCATCGGTTTTTATTTGTTTCATAATATGAAAACTCAATATGTTTGATTGTTTTGCCCGCATAGTCTTTAATCAATATTTTTTGAATGACATTTGAGGGTGATTCCTTTCTGATTATTTCGATAGTCTCGTTTTCTGTTTCTACTTTTTCTAATAACAATTCTCCATAGTCGGGATTTGGAAATGTCACTCCTGAAGTTATATTACCGTGATCTGGGATTGTTACCGTTTCAGGATGAGGCGTATATACATTTCCTCCTGTTACGACGACATAGTTGGATAGAGATTGATTCGGTGCAGTATGATTGCAATAGGAGAAAGTCAGTGTTTCTCCGTATGGAGTCGATATTTGCGTTAGCGGCCAGCCAATCTCAAATGCCGGTGCGGCAGAGCCTATATTTACAGTAGCCATTTCGGCTTGCGATATGCCCGATTCGGGGTGAAAGCCTAAATAGAACGTATTCCCGCCGGTGTCTGTCAATGTAATATTATCTATGCTTCCTTCGAAACTATCTTCAGTAGCCTGAGTTACATCCAAACTTATTCTATCAAGCGATGTCCCGATCTTTATGGGTGAGTAGTTTTCGTCGAGGATGAATCGGCCGTTCGATGTCGGGAGGTTATAGAAGAAGAAATCGTATTCTCCATCGAGGTAGTCGGTTTGATAAAATGGGGATAAAAATCCTCTGTCATGATAAATGCGGGATAAATATTTATCGGTTTCTTCCGCGTCTGTCAATGTTTTGAGATACGATGGCGACGCTTTGGGGCGCATTTCGTCCGCTTTGCCGTTGATCGTCCGCATCATGCGGTAGCCTCCGATCGAAAGCGTCCAGCCTGCACCCAGCTCACCGTCGTGATAGGTATATTCTGGATGCGAGCCGTCGGCTACATAACCGTAGAGATAGTTGTATTTGATCCCCGAGGCTCTGTATGACAGGATGACGGGGATCGTAAATCCTTTGGTTTTGATCTCATAGAGCGGAATCGTGATTTCGGGCAGTCCGTTGTATTCGCATACAGGGTAGTCGATCTGTGCCTGAAACAACTGGGAGTGCGCGGTCGGCAGAATGACTTTGGGTAATTTATTTGTCGGATCTTTGATCTGGCCGTACGATCCGATAACCGGCAGACCGATGAACAATAGTGTGGCTAAACGGTTCATATAATAGTAGAAATGAGGTTAGTAATTCGGGGCTGTTTGGCATATTCCGAGAGATGCCGCTCTCTGTCCGGCGAATTGTCTCACCGTCGATAAATGTCCATGACGCAGGTCTCCTTTCTTGATATAAGATTATTAAACGGTTATCCGGATGCAGGAAACGGAATGGACCGTTATTCCGATTCTTCCTATGCAGTTGTTGTAGACAAATGTAATGTCCGAAATTCTGTTATCCAACGGATTTTAAGATTAAATAAATCTTACATATAATATGCAATACGCTGATAATTAAATATTTACCACATCGCGTTTATATCAAATGCTATCATACACCTTACGCTGATTGATAATACATTAATTATCAATAAATTAAACACAATTATCCCGGACATCCATTGCAAAAAGTCCGGGATAATTCATTCAAGGGTTGATTTTCTTATAATAATATCAAATTTCGTACAGGGTAACTTGAATTGATAAAATCGAAGAAAACGGGATTTGCTGGCTATTGAGAATTGCTGTGCCGTTCGATCGAGGGTCCAAAGAGCGGCAGAAAGGATAAAAATCATCCGGAGAATGTCTTGCGCAATAAAGTGGATGCAAAAAGTATCATTATTTGATGATAATTGCCCGGAATACGTTTTGTATAAAAAATCAACCTTCTTTATATATATTACATCGTTTATCCTTCATCAGCTTCCCAAGCTGAGGGTCGCGGGTTCGAATCCCGTTTTCCGCTCCGAAAGCCGAGGAAAAAAGCGACGATAAAGGGTAAAGTCTTATGTATTATGCAAGGCTTTCCCGTTTTCGGAGCCTGCGGAAAATGCATTCGAAAGCAGGTTCATACACCCCGGTTCCTGCACCGTCCGATTCCGTTCCGATATGTTATGACCAATGCCGACCGGCTGGTACATTCCGCGATTTCTCCGATCGACGCCCGGCGGATATTTGGTCGGGAAAACGGATAAATCGGAAAACTGGAGTCGGAAAGATGGTGCACCGGCCCATACCCTTCGCGGAACGCCGGATAAAACAAACCGTCGGATGAAAAGCCCGAATCAATCCGTCTCGCCTTCGGTCTTTCCGTCCAGCCAGTCTCGGACAATCGAGAGCACCTGCGGACCGTATTTGGCCATGAAAACCTTTCCGATCCCTTTTATGTCGGACAATTCCTTTTCGCTTCGTGGAAGTACCCGGCATACCGTCACGAGAGCGATCTGCTGCATGATCACATAAGCCGGCACGCCATCGCGGGTCGCACATCGCTTGCGCCATGTTCTGAGCCGTTCGAAAAGTTCCGGATTCTCGATGTCTTCCGAAACAGGCTCCGTTGCCGCTTTTTTGTTATTCGACCGTCTGGCCGCAAGGTCTTTTACGGCTGCCTTGGCCCTCGTGTCGAGGTAATTGCGGATCGTGAAGCCCGAAGAATTGTCCATGCCGAGTACGGCCGTCTTTATGGCGAATGCCTCCTGCAATTTTCCGACGGCCTCGGATACTTTCTTTTTAATATCTTTATTGTCAATGACGATGTCGCTCTGATTCATCAGAGGCATGACGATCTCCTCGCACTTCGCAAGAAAATACAACTGGGCTTTCACGATACGGTCCGTCAACTGCCTGTCGGTCTCCGGATCGGACGATGCGGTCAGGAGCGCATCCAGTTGATATTGGAATTTTTCGCTTATGGCGACGATTTCCGAGATGAACCGTTCCGAAGCGGCATTCCACATTCCGGTCGATTTCGGGTAGATTTTCGCAAGGTGTTCGTTGAATGCTTTTCGCACCGTGAATATTTTGATTTTCAAGGATGTGAAATCGAACATGTCGGTCAGAAGAGAGCGGTAGTATATCCGGCGCTGTGCGGCGAAGAGGGTTTCGTCGGGCCGGTCGGTCTCCATGTTCCTGTTGAAATCCGCAACCGCCGAATCGTTGATGATCGCGTTTTTCTGCAGGGGCGTACGGAGTACGAGCCCTTCGAAACTCCGGCAACGGCTCAATGCCACGTACACCTGGCCGTGGGAGAACGAATGCGCAGCGTCGATAATGACCCGATCGAACGTCAGCCCCTGGCTTTTGTGGATGGTTATCGCCCAAGCCGCTCTAAGAGGGTATTGACGGAATATCCCTTCCACGGTTTCGCTGATTTCCCGGGTCTGCGGGTCAACGGTATACTTCACGTTCGTCCATTCCCCGGGTTCGACTTCGACGGGCTCGGCAAGATCGTCGAGTGCAACTTCGATTTTCGACTCGCCGATGCGTGTTATCCGGCCGATCTTGCCGTTAAAATAGCGCTGAAGTCCTGTGGGATCGTTTTTTACGAACATCACCTGGGCTCCCGCCTTGAGCGTAAGTTCGCGGTCTGTGGGAAAAAGATACTCCGGGAAATCGCCCTCTATGTCGCAAGAAAACGTATGCGGCGGAGTGTCGAGACCGGCCATCCTCCGCTCGTTGATCGCACGGGCCGTATCGTTATGCGATGTCAGCGTGATATACCCGTCTTTGTCGTCGGGGACGAATCCGGGAACATATCTTGAATTCAGCCTCTCCAGTATGTCCGGAGTGACGGTGTTTTCCCGTACCCGGTTGAGAATATCTATGAATCCGGTATCGCTCTGCCGATAGACATGTTTCAATTCCAGAGTGATATATTTGGCTTCCCGCAGCGCCGCACTGTCGAAAAAGTAAGGCGACTCGTAATATTTGCCGAGCAGTTCCCATTCCGGTTGTTTTACGACAGGAGCGAGTTGCTGGAGATCCCCGATCATCAGCAACTGTACGCCGCCGAACGGTTTGTCCCGGTCCCTGTATCGCCGCAAGACGTCGTTCATCGCATCCAGCAGGTCGGCACGCACCATGCTTATTTCGTCGATGACCAGCAGGTCGAGGCTTCTGATGACGGCTATTTTTTCCTTGCTGAAATTCATTCGCTTCTCTCCTCCGGTCCGGAGCACGCCAGGCAGGTGAGGTCCGAACGGAAGCTGGAAGAAAGAGTGAATGGTAACTCCTCCGGCATTGATCGCTGCGACGCCTGTCGGCGCTACGACAATCATTCTTTTGGGCGAGCTCTGTCTGAGATCGCGCAGGAAAGTGGTCTTTCCCGTACCGGCTTTTCCCGTGAGAAAGACATTGATTCCGGTTTGCTCGAGAAATTTCCGGGCAAGATCCATTTGAGGGTTGTCAGACATGTTCTGTACTCGTTTTACGACTTAAAGATACCTATTTAATCCGACATTCGAAATTTACGATCCGACACCCGGGGCTTTCCCGTCCGTCAGGTCGCCCTCCCGAAAGTCCGTTTTTCACACGGCAACCGTCGGGGCCGATACCGTTCGGGACGACGCATCGCCGACGAAGCGGCAGCAAGGACCTTCCGACCAGCAGAATGGCATCGAATTTGCCCGAAATGTTTTCATACCTGCCGATTATCCGCTTTCTTGCCGGCCGCCGGAGACAATGTCGTTTCCGGAAAACAAAGAATAATATGATAGTGGCTTATTTAAGGGTCAGTACGGGCAAACAGAATCTGGCCAATCAACAGGACGAAATCAGACGTTTCGCCGAAAGCAGGGAGTTGGTGATAACCAACTGGGTGACCGAGGTAGTCAGCGGCAAGGCGAAAGAGAAGGACCGCAAGCTCGGACGGTTGCTGAAGCGCATGAAGAGGGGAGACACGCTGATCGTGACGGAAATATCCCGCCTGAGCCGGACGCTCACCGACATCATGGGAATCATGGGCAAATGCCTCAAGCGCGGAATCAACCTGTACACCACCAAGGAGAAGTACTCCTTCGACGACACGATCAACAGCAAGGTGCTCTGCTTCGCGTTCGGGCTCGTGGCCGAAATCGAGCGCAACCTGATCTCCATGCGCACCCGCGAGGCGCTGGCGCTGCGTCGGGCCGAAGGCATGGTCCTGGGACGGAAAAAGGGAAGCTACACCAAATTGCAGGTGCTCATCGAGAACCGGACCGCCGTGATCGAAATGCTGAACGAAGACCGCTCCATCGGCGACATCTGCCGCCATTTCGGTCTTTCGCGGGACACCTTCGCCAAATTCAAGGCGAGATATCCCACCGTGCAGAAAGCGGTGGAGGAGAAGGAGGCCCGCCGTACGGGGACATGCCCCGGAACGTAGTCACGTCCCCCGAAAGGAGGGATCCGCAGCCGCGCGGCCGCGACACGGCAGGACTGCGGGAGCGAAACGCCGGAAAGAGGGGAGGACCGGACTGTCGAAGTCCGGTCCTCCCCGGTTTCTTCCGGGAGTGTTCTCCGCATAAGAGACGCCGGATCAGAGCTCTGTCAGGCGGTAGTCGCCGGCCAGCTCGTCCACGGCCCGCTGCAACGTCTCCACGGGGACGGTATCGCCGGCGAAGACGACGGCGGCGACGGGCGGCGAGAGCGTCACCGAAGCCGAAACGCCCGCCACGGAGTTCAATGCCTTCTCGACATGCGCGCGGCAATGGTCGCACATCATGCCCTCCACTCGAAATCGTTTTTCCATAGTATGTCGTTTTTGGGGTTGTCCGATCTTGCGGCGTTTGAGCCGCAGGCTGTTGGCGACGACGCTCACGCTGCTCATCGCCATGGCCGCTCCGGCGATCATCGGGTCCAGTTGGAATCCCCAGAGCGGATAGAAGAGCCCGGCGGCCACCGGTACGCCGATCAGGTTGTAGATGAAGGCCCAGAAGAGATTCTCCCGAACGGTCCGCACGGTCAGCCGCGAGAGACGGATCGCCTCGGGAATCTTCCGCAAATCGGGCGAAAGGACGGTCATGCGCGCCGCCTCGATGGCGATGTCGCTGCCCTCGCGCGCGCTGTGCGCGTTTTCGGGCAGGTGCGGCCAGGCGACCGTGCAGTCGACCTTGCCAAGGTCGATGTCGATGACGCGCTCGTATTCTGCATCGGGGTCGGCCTCGAACGCTGTCCAGGGGCGGTCCACGCGGCCCTCAACATAGGCGCGCGTCACGTCGTCGACGGGGAAGATGCCGTTTTTGCCGCCCGCCTCGATGGCCATGTTGCAGATCGTCAGGCGGTCGTAAATCGTGAGGTTCTTGACGCCCTCGCCGGAAAATTCGATGGACTGGTAGCGTGCGCCGTCCACGCCGATCATGCCGATGAGCGTCAGGATGACGTCCTTGCCGGAGACGAACGGGCGGAGCTTGCCGGTGAGATTCACCTTGATGGCGGACGGGACCTTGAACCACGTCTCGCCCGCGGCCATGGCCGCACCCATGTCGGTCGAGCCGACGCCGGTGGAGAACGCGCCGAGCGCGCCGTAAGTGCAGGTGTGAGAGTCCGCTCCGATGACGGCCTCGCCCGGGGCGACAAGCCCCTGCTCGGGCAGCAGCGCGTGTTCGATGCCCATCGTGCCGACATCGTAGAAGTGGTCGATGTCGAAGCGGCGGGCAAAGGTGCGGCACTGCTTGCACTGCGTGGCGGACTTGATGTCCTTGTTCGGTGCGAAGTGATCCATCACCATCGCAATGCGGCTCTTGTCGAAGACCTTTTCAAAGCCCGCGGACTCAAACTCGTTGATGGCCACGGGGGTCGTGATGTCGTTGCCGAGGACGAGGTCGAGCTTTGCCTGGATGAGCTGGCCCGCGCGCACGCTCTCAAGTCCTGCGTGCTTGGCGAGAATTTTCTGCGTCATTGTCATGCCCATGTCGCGTTTCTCCTTTCAGTTGCCGGATTCCATGATCTTGTTGATGCCGTTGACGTAGGCGCGGATCGACGATTCGATGATATCGGTCGAGAGGCCCGAGCCGGTGTACGACCGCCCGTCGGGGCCGGAGACCTTGACCACGGCCTCGCCGATGGCGTCCTCGCCGTCCGTGACGGCGTTGAGGCTGAAGCTCTCGAGCTTCACGTCCATATGAAGCATGCGGTTGATGGCCTTGAACGAGGCGTCCAGCGGGCCTGTGCCGATGGCGACGTCTTCGATCTGCTCGTCGCCGCACTGGAGCTTGATGCACGAGATGTTCGGCACGCCGTGGCCCGTGTTGACCACATGACTCACGAGCTGGCAGCTGCCCTGCACCGCGGCCTGACGGTGGAGCACGAGCGCCTCAATGTCGCTGCTCGTGATGTTCTTTTTCTTGTCGGCGAGATCCTTGAAGCGGGTGAACACGCTTTCAAGCTCCTCGTCGCTCAATTCGTAGCCCATGGATTCGAGCTTTTCACGCAGCGCGTGCTTGCCGGAGTGCTTGCCGAGCACCATCGTGTTCTGCGGGATGCCGACGTCGGTGGAGTTCATGATCTCGTACGTTCTTGCATTGGCAATGACGCCGTGCTGGTGGATGCCCGACTCGTGCGCGAAGGCGTTCGCGCCGACGATGGCCTTGCTCGGCGGGATGGGCACGCCCGTGATGTTGCTCAGCAGCTTGCTCGAGCGGTAGATCTGCTTGGTGTTCACGCCGGTCTCGGCGTCGTAGAAGTCCTTTCTCGTGCGCAGCGCCATGACGATCTCCTCGAGGCTCGCGTTGCCCGCGCGCTCGCCGATGCCGTTGACCGTGCATTCGACCTGCGTCGCGCCCGCGCGGACGCATTCGAGCGAATTGGCCACCGCCATGCCGAGGTCGTTGTGGCAGTGGACGGAGATGTCGACGTGCTTGACGCCCTCGATGTTTTCACGCAGGTAGGTGATGAGGTCATACATCTCCTGCGGCGTGGAGTAGCCGACGGTGTCGGGCACATTCAGCGTCGTCGCGCCCGCGGCGACGGCAGTGGAGTAGCAATGGGCCAGAAATGCCCAGTCGGAGCGGGAGGCGTCCTCGGCGGAAAACTCGATGTCATCGCAATAGCTCTTGGCGTAGGCGACCATCTCGCGGATGCGGTCGATGACCTGCTCGCGCGTCATCTTGAGCTTGTACTCCATGTGGATGTCGCTCGTCGCAAGGAAGACATGGATGCGGGGGTGGTTCGCTTCCTTCACGGCGTCCCACGCCGCGTCGATATCGCCCTTGGCGCAGCGCGCGAGCGAGGCGACCGTGCAGTTCGTCACCGCGGCGGCGATGGCCTGCACGCTCTTGTGGTCCATCGGAGACGCGATGGCGAAGCCTGCCTCGATCACGTCGACGCCCAGCTTTTCAAGCTGGCGGGCCATTTCGATCTTTTCCGTCAGATTCATGCTGCAGCCGGGGGACTGCTCGCCGTCTCTCAGGGTCGTGTCAAAAATTTTAATGCGTTTCATGGTGTGTTCCTCCTGCTCTTTTTTCTCTCGCATAGCAACAAAAAAAGCCTCCGTCTCTTCCCTTGAAGAGACGAAAGCTCAAAACTTCCGCGGTACCACTCTTGTTGGCATAAAATATGCCCGCTTTCTGCATCGGCTTGAAAATCAAGCGAATGCGCCTCGTTGGTAACGGTGAGGAGATCCGGCTGCGCCTAAACGAATGTCTCAGCGAAGCTACTCAGGGGCCAGTGACATCATCCCGCTCTGCATTGCCTCGCAGCGACCGGCAACTCTCTGAAGCGTCTGTGGGACGAATTTTTCCCCGTCACGGTATTTGTGAACTATGAGATTTAATGATGCTACTATAATCGCCCGCCCCCGCTTTGTCAAGCGGGGAAAAAGAAATTTGCGCTTTTGACAAAAAACCGCGCGGAGTAAAAACATATTTTGCGTACGTTGAACGGAGAAAAAGGCGGGAGAGCAAAAGAAAAGGGAACGCGCAAGCGTTCCCTTTTTTGCCAAAATTTCTTACCTGCCGCCGAAGATCAGGCTGCCGAGCCCCGTGGAGGTCAAAAACAGAATGAGCATGACGACAGGGACGACATACTTCATCATCACGCTGTAGAGCTTGGCGCGGCCAAAGTGCTCGCCGTTTTTCTCGACCTCGGCGATGATCCATTTCGGACCCACGACCCAGCCGACCAAAATGCTCGTGAGCAGGCTGATGAACGGCATCAGGAAGCTGTTGCTGATGTAGTCCATCACGTCGAGCAGCTGCGCGGTCGAGCCGTTGGGCAGCGGAAGCTCGAAGTAGAGCACATTGTAGCCCATGCAGATGAGCACAGCGGTGACGAGCGAATAGACGCCCACGGCGGCGCACATCTCCTTGCGCGACTTGTGGAAAATCTCCATGCAGTTGGCGACAAGCGTCTCCATGACGGACACGCAGCTCGTCAGCGCGGCGAAGCCGAGCGCGAGGAAGAACACCGCGCCGATGACGCGGCCCACGCCGCCCATCGCGGCGAAGACCTTCGGCAGGCTGATGAACGTCAGGCTCGGGCCGCTGGCCATGCCGTCGGTGCCGAGAAAGACATAGACGGCGGGGATGATCATGAGGCCTGCGAGGAACGCGACGCCCGTGTCGAAAATTTCGATCTGGTTGTTGGCCTTGTTGAGGTCGACGTCGTCCTTGACGTAGCTGCCGTAGGTGATCATGATGCCCATGCTGACACTGAGCGAGAAGAAGAGCTGACTCATCGCGTCGAGCGCGATGTTCAAAAAGCGCTGGACGGTCAGGCCCGTGAAGTCGGGCTTAATGTAGACGAGCAATCCTTCGATACCCGTGCGCGTCATGCCGCTCTCGTCGGTGTAAGAGAGCGTGAGCGAGAAGATGGCGATGCCGATGATGAGAAGGAGCAGACCCGGCATGATGTAGCGGGAGTATTTTTCAATGCCCTTTTCCACGCCGCAGTACACGACCCACGCCGTCAGCGCCAAAAAGATCAGCATGAAGACGATGGGCGAGACGGGGGAGGTGATGAACGAGGTGAAGAACCCGTCCTGCGCGGCGGCATCGCCGCTTGAGACGAGGTAGAGGGTAAAATACTTCGTGATCCAGCCGCCGATGACGGAGTAATACGTCATGATGAGCGTGGGGACGAGGAAGGTGAGATAGCCCAAGAACTTCCACTTTTTGTTGAGTGTTGCAAAGGCATTGAGGGCGTTCTGCTTCGTGCGGCGGCCGATGGCTACGTCGGTCGTCAGCAGGGTGAAGCCGAATGTCAGCACCAGCACGAGGTAGACGAGCAGGAACAGTCCGCCGCCGTCCTTGGCACAGAGATAGGGGAAGCGCCAGATATTGCCGACGCCCACTGCGCTGCCCGCCGCAGCCAGCACAAAGCCGAGCGAGCCGCTGAAACTACCGCTTTTTTTCATGTTCGATTCTCTCTTTTTTTTCATGTAAATGGAATGACTAATGCCCCATTATAGCAGAAGAAACCGAATTGGCAAGGGGAGAAGCACTGAAAATGCAGGAATTCTTGCGAAAATGTGAAAAAATATCTCACCAGCGGCTTGCTGATGAGATATTTTATTCATAGCAGGATTAGATTTTGTCATGGCCGGCGGCTTCGTCGGTGAAGACGGCCTCGAATTCCTCAGCGCTCATCGTCTCGTGCGCAAGCAGGAATTCCGCCACGGCGATGAGGTGCTTCTGATCGCGCGAGAGGATGTCCTCGCAGCGCTCGTAGGCCGCGTCGACGATGGACTTGACCTCCTCGTCGATCTGTGCGGCGACCTGCTCGGAATACGGCTTGGCCTGCGCCATCGAGCGGCCGATGAAAATTTCATCGTGGCCGGATTCGAACGAGATCGAGCCGAGCCTGTCGCTCATGCCGTACACCGTGACCATCTTGCGCGCGATCTGCGAGGCGCGCTGGATGTCGTTCGACGCGCCGGTCGAAATGTCGCCGAGCATCAGCTTTTCCGCCACGCGCCCGCCGAGCAGCGAGACGATCTGCTCTTCCATATAGCGCTTGGACTGGTACGAGCGGTCCTCCGTGGGCAGCGAGATCGTCATGCCGCCCGCGCCGCCGCGCGGAACGATCGTGATCTGGTGCACGGGATCGTGCGTCGGCAGCGCGTGCATCACGATGGCGTGACCGGCCTCGTGATAGGCGGTCAGCTTGCGCTCGTGCTCGCTGACGACGCGGCTCTTCTTCTCGGGACCTGCGATGACCTTGATCTCCGCCTCGGAGAAGTCGGACATCGTGATGAGCTTGCTGCCGCGGCGCGCGGCGAGCAGCGCCGCCTCGTTCGAGAGGTTCTCGAGGTCCGCGCCCGTGAAGCCGGGCGTTCCCTTGGCGACGGTGGAGAGGTCCACATCCTCGGCAAGGGGCTTATTCTTGACATGGATCTTCAGGATCTCCTCGCGGCCGTGGATGTCGGGAAGCCCCACGTAGACCTGACGGTCGAAGCGGCCCGGGCGCAGCAGCGCGGGGTCGAGGATGTCGGCGCGGTTGGTCGCCGCCAT
>ENA-ORSS01002509-ORSS01002509.1-human-gut-metagenome-genome-assembly--contig:-NODE-2509-length-16363-cov-3.554574_pt1 | contig 16363 bp, 9 predicted proteins | sample MGYA00241899_ERZ509162 | MGnify/ENA primary metagenome ERZ509162 (study PRJEB26280, sample SAMEA2338641) | human gut metagenome | biome: human gut; feature: human-associated habitat; material: faeces... | reverse complement strand
GGTTTTGTATATACCCCGCCTAATTCAGCCTTTGCAAGCCATGGGCTCTTATTGGATACAACCTTTGTGTAAACCATTTTTGAGATATGGCGGTTGATGGTGTTAAATGTCAGTGTCGGTGACTGGTCGTTCTGTCCGGTAATGGAGCCGTTTGGCACAAGTCCCAGCTTGATTAATGCCTGGAAACCGTTACAGATACCCAGTGCAAGACCATCTCTTTCATTTAACAGTCTTTCAACAGCTTCCTTCATCTTTGCGTTACGGAATGCCGTTGCAAAGAACTTCGCAGAACCGTCCGGTTCATCACCTGCGGAGAATCCTCCCGGGAACATGATAATCTGTGACTGGTTGATTGCCTTTTCAAATTCATCCACAGATTCTCTGATTCCCTGTGCAGAAAGGTTCTTAAATACCTTTACGATGACATCTGCGCCTGCACGTTCAAATGCCTTTGTGCTGTCGTATTCGCAGTTTGTACCCGGAAATACCGGAATAAATACAGTCGGCTTTGCTACTTTATTCTTGCATACATAAACACTGTCTGCCTTGTAGAGCTTACTTTCAACCGGTGTTTCATCCTTTGAAACCTTTGTCGGGAATACATTTTCAAGCGGTTCTTTCCATACGCTTAATGCTTCTTCTGCATTAATTGCCACTTCTTTATAAGTAAACTTTGCTTCATCTGTTACTGTACCAACCGTTGTATACGGTACTGTAATTTCTGATAAACGGCTCTTTTCTACTTCTGCCACAATACAGCCGTAAGCCGGTGCAAATAACTGTTCTTCCTTGAGATCATTATTTAACGCAAAGCCTTTCATATTACCGAATGCCATCTTTGAAAGTGCAGGAATCAGACCGTTTGCATCGCATACATAAGCAGAAACCACTGCTTTCTTTACAATGAGTTCATGAACAGCCGCATATAAAGCCTTTACCTGTTCAAAATCCGGTAAATCATATTCATTCTTTGTAATATCAAACCGTACCAATACATTTCCTGCTGTCTTTAATTCCGGTGTAATAATGTCGCTTTCCTTTGCTACATCAACTGCAAATGAGCAGAGTGTCGGTGGAACATCAATATCTTCAAATGTTCCTGACATACTGTCCTTACCGCCGATTGACGGAAGTCCGAAGCCTAACTGTGCTTCATAAGCACCTAACAGTGCTGCAAACGGCTGGCTCCAGCGTGACGGGTCTTCTGTCATTCTTCTGAAGTATTCCTGGAACGTAAAACGGATCTTGCTGTAATCACCGCCTGCTGCCACAATCTTTGCAACAGAATCAATAACTGCATAAACCGCACCATGGTATGGACTCCACTTTGACAGATATGGATCAAATCCATATGCCATCATCGTTACAGTATCGCACTTACCCTTTAATACAGGGAGTTTTGCAACCATTGCCTGTGTTTCGGTCAGCTGATACTTACCGCCGTAAGGCATGAGTACCGAACCGGCGCCGATAGAGCCATCGAAACGTTCTACCAGACCTTTCTGTGAACACTCATTTAAGTCTGAAAGAACCTTTAACCACTTACCTCTTACATCTTCAACCTTGCCTGCATTTAAGACACAGTCTTCCTTCTCCGGAATGTCAACCAATACAGAAGTTTCCTGATGTGCACCGTTGGTATCCAGAAATGCTCTTGAAATGTTGACAATTTCCCTGCCTCTCCACTCAAGCACCAGTCTAGGCTCTTTTGTTACAACCGCAACTTCTACTGCTTCTAAGTTTTCTTCTGCGGCATATGCTAAAAATGCTTCTACATCTGCCGGATCAATGACAACCGCCATTCTCTCCTGTGATTCGGAAATTGCAAGTTCTGTTCCGTCAAGACCTTCATATTTCTTTGGCACTTTATCTAAGGATACGCGTAAACCGTCTGCAAGTTCACCGATTGCAACGGATACACCGCCCGCACCAAAGTCGTTACACTTCTTAATCAGCTTTGTAACTTCCGGTCTTCTGAATAATCTCTGCATCTTACGCTCTGTCGGTGCATTACCCTTTTGTACTTCTGCACCGCAGGTTTCAATGGATTCTGTTGTATGCACCTTTGAAGAACCGGTTGCACCGCCGCAGCCGTCACGTCCTGTACGTCCGCCGAGTAAGATAATAATATCGCCCGGATCAGAGGTTTCTCTATTTACGGCACTTCTTGGCGCTGCTGCCATAACGGCACCGATTTCCATTCTCTTTGCCACATAATCCGGATGATAAATTTCCTTTACATAACCAGTTGCAAGACCAATCTGGTTACCGTAAGAGCTGTAGCCCTGTGCAGCTCCTGTTACAAGCTTTCTCTGCGGAAGCTTGCCCTTTAAGGTCTGTGAAATCGGAACGGTCGGATCTGCTGCACCGGTTACACGCATTGCCTGATAAACATAGGTACGTCCTGAAAGCGGGTCACGGATTGCACCGCCAAGGCAGGTTGCCGCACCACCGAACGGTTCGATTTCTGTCGGGTGGTTGTGTGTTTCATTTTTGAAGTTTACAAGCCATTCTTCTGTTTTTCCGTCAATTTCAACCGGCACAACAATACTGCACGCATTGATTTCATCAGATTCTTCCTGATCCTGTAACTTTCCTTCTGCCTTTAACTTCTTCATTGCCATCAGGGCAAGGTCCATTAAGCAGACAAATTTATCTTTTCTGTCTTTATAAATTACGGCTCTGTCTGCAAGATACTTTTCATAAGTTGCCTGCATTGGTGCTTTGTAATAACCGTCTTTAAATGTAACGTTCTTTAATTCGGTTGCAAATGTCGTATGACGGCAGTGGTCAGACCAGTATGTATCGAGTACCCGGATTTCCGTCATGGAAGGATTTCTCTTTTCCTCTCCCGCAAAATACTGCTGGATAAATGCAAAATCCTTAAAAGTCATAGCAAGTCCTAAAGAATCATATAATTCCTTTAACTGAGGTTCTGACATTTCATTAAATCCGTCAAAAATCTTTACATCTGCCGGCACTTTAAATTCTGTCACCAGTGTCTTTGGCAGTTCACTGGATGCTTCCCTTGAATCTACCGGATTGATACAGAGTTCCTTAATCTTTTCTTTTTCATCAGCTGTTAACGCACCCGTCAATACATATGTAACTGCTGTTTTGATAACCGGTGTTTCATTTTCATTGAAAAAACGCACACACTGCTCTGCGGAGTCTGCTCTCTGGTCAAACTGTCCCGGAAGATATTCTACGGAAAATACGAAATCATCAGCATCTGCCGGAAATTCCATTTCATATACATCATCAACCGGTGGTTCTGAAAATACCGTTGTCAATGCCTGTGTATAAGTTTCCTCTGAAAGATTCTCAATATCATAACGGATTAAAACCCTTACCTGTGAAATCGTCTTAATTCCCAAATATCCTGCAATCTCATCATGAAGCTCTTTTGCTTTTACAGCATATGGTTTTTTCTTTTCAACAAAAACTCTTTTAACGCCGCTCATCTTTTCCTCCTAAAATTCTGCCGGGTGCAAACTTTACCGCGCCCCGCTTTAATGTATTATTGAAATAAGTATCATTGTAGCATATCTGTCAAAATTAAACAATAACTACTCATGCATTCTTCGTATAATCTTATATACAACCTCATTTCCCGTAACCATCGGTGCCGTATGCGCAAAAAATACGATACCGTCCGTCTGGGAATAGATTTCACTTTTGACTTCTCCCTCATACGGATCAATTACCTGTGCAATCAGATCGCCGTGAAATACCGGGTCTCCCGGATTTTTCAAATGCCTGTAAAATCCGGCATCATATGTTTTTACCGGAAGCAGGTCATATTCATTAATCACACTGGCAATATAGCCGCTGTGGTTGTTATATTTTAAAATGCCCATGCGGGTCAGAAAACGAAGCACCGATGACACAGCCTGCCTTGCTGAACGGTCATCCACCAGATCAGTGCTGTTGGTATAAATCGAAAATGCATTTGTTCCGTTCATCTGCCAGTTATAATTTAGTGTTACCGTATCCATCGGCTTTGGTTTTCGGATAACTACATACTGTAACCCGAACAGATTCGCAAGGCTTGCATTCTGATAACCGGTTTCCATCATGCGCACATGCGGGATAAAATCCCCCGGCATATAAAAGCTTGCAAACTGGATACCGTAGCTGTATCCTTTTACCTTTTCAAACAGTTCTCCCGCAATCTGCTTTGTGGTATCTCCACGCAGATCGCCCGGAAAGGTTCTGTTAATATCTATATTATCCACTGCCCAGAACCGTTTGCCAACATTCATGGAATAACTGTTTGCCGTCGGCACAACCAGAATGCCGTGTCCATGTGTAATCGCCCCGTGTGCTTCCAGCTCTTTTAAAACTTTAATCAGCTGTGAACAGATATAGAGCTGCTGCATTTCATTTCCCCGCAACGCCCCGACGATACAGGCTGAATTCTCCTCTCCGCCGAACCGGTAGCCCTCTACAACAAAATCTTCCCGGTAGAGGCCTTTTAATCTATATAACTCAATCTTTTTCATGCTTTTCCTCCATATACCCGGGCAATCAACGCACCTTTGTATACAACCGGATTTTCCCGCAGGGTAAATATAATTCCGTTTGTCGGTGACTCAATTCTCTGAATCACCTTTCCTTCTATCGGCTCAATAATATCGCCGATATGCGTTCCCATCTCAATTGCTCCCATATGGTCTGTTGCTGCAACAAACACACCGGTCTGAGCAGCATTGATAATGCTGACTTCTCCTTCGGTAGAAATAATTGGCTGTTTCACCTGCGGTGCTTCATCCTCCCATATTCCCATATGAATCAGCATATTAAAAATGCCGTCTATCAGCTGATGGCAGTATGCATTATTGATACGGTGTCCCACACCCATTTCAACCACTAAAGTCGGCACACCCATATTATTCAGGCTGTAGGCAAGTGTTGCTTCCAACACTGTAATAGATGAATAAATCCAGACAAAATCCGCATTGAGCAGCTTTGCATATGGCAGAAGCTTCTCCTCGTTGTCATCATTTAAACGCACCTGCGGCACTTCTTTGACAAAAATATTGCTGGAATGAATATCCAGACACATATCGCTTCCAATAATATCATCAATAATCCCGGCAGCCAGATATTCCGTAATCGCACCATTGTTATCTCCCGGAAAGACCCGGTTCATATCAAGGTCAAACATAGGGATTCCTCTTGAACCTGTATCAAGTCCAAGAGGATTCACATCTGGATATATATCAACAATTCCTTTCAACTTCTCAGGATGCGCATTCAGCTGCTTTACAATCTCATAGCAGACATACTGCCCATCCAGTTCATCTCCATGCGTACCCGTCACAATGGAAATTCGCTTTTCATTTCCTGTAAGCTGTTTCGGTGCAAGTCTGTTTTTTCTCACCGTCAGTCTTTCATGAACTGCCAAATCTACCGATACAACTTCCTCTATCATCGGATTGTTCCTCCACTATTCTTCATAATCCCTTACAACGATACTGTCATTGACCTTTCGGACTAAAACATGTACCAGTGTATCCGCCGGTTCATAAACCTTGGCTTCTATATAAATACGTGCTCCCGGAAAGATTTTGGAATCAACCTTTACAACAGCTTTTCCGGACTCTTTAATCAAATCGTATAGCCGCTTGCTTTCCTGCTCACACTTAGCCTTCTCCGCACTCTTTATAATCTTGGACTGACAGATTTTCGTATAAGAAACGCTGTCAAATGCCTCAGGTTTCACATCCCTTACCATCGTCAGTTTCTTCAATGCACTCTCATACATTTCAATCTGGGAATCAATATCCTTTAACTGTACAATAATATTGGCATAATCCATACGGAGTTTCTTTGTTGCTCCGATTCTTAAATTGGTCGGTGCATAAGATGCATTACCGGCATTGGAGGTTTCAATCCCCATAACACCTGTTACATCACCGCCGTGAATCGTTCCTCTGCCTCCCTGTACAATGACTTTGCCAAGTGCCATAATCTTACTGCTTAAAATATAGCCTGCATTGACATCGCCTTCCGCATAAACAATCGCATTCTCAAAAAAATGTGCCGATATATTCCCTTTGGCTTCAATCTGTCCGATGCCATTGGCGTTCACGCCTTTATTTAAAACGATATCTTTATTCGACTTAATCACCGCACCCTCTACATAGCCACCGATATAGATGCTGCCCATTGCCCGGATTGTTACACCGGTAATAACATTTCCGGTGATATTGACATCCCCATTAAAATCAATATTACCAATATTCAAATCAACGTCACCGCTGATGTCCAATACATTCACGATACGCAAATCATAGTTACAGTATTCAACTTTACCGTCAATGGCTGCATAATAGGTATTACCGTCCTCTGACACGGTAAATCCTTTGCCGCGCAGATTGGATTTTGGTTTGCCCGCCTTCGGTGCTAAAAGTTTCCCCTTTACATCAAATCCAAACACACCTTTCGTCGGCGGATAATACTGTGCAAGCTTATCACCCTCACTCACCTTTTCATACAGCTTCATATTATAATAGTCAACCGAGCCGTCTTCACGCACAGACGGTTTTGCCTTCAAATCCGTTTCAAATTCAAATTCATAGTAACCGTCTGCGCCATCCTGCACCATCTTCCCCTGTGCAACGACTACCGCCGTATTATAAATCTGCTCCTCCACCATATGATGAATCCTGGCATCATCCAACCCCATCTTTACGCCGGCATTAGACAAAGCCCGCATCACTTCTTCATATGTATAGGGGTCTTCCTCTTTTGCAGGTTTACTTAAAAAAAGAGTCGCAGACATATTGTCATCGGCTATTATGACCTGAATATCTTTTTTATTAAGTTGTCCCATTTCATCAAAAAGTTCAGGTGTTCCCATATGTACCTCAATTCTGCCCCAAAAGGCCTCATATCCTATTTCATCAATATCCTACTTTTTTAATGCTTCTGACTCAAGCCTCATATTCATCATAACATCACTTGGTATCAGCGGATTGAGCAGCTTTGTCACATCAATCCCATGTTCCAGCCCAAGTCTTATCTGCTCCATCTGTTTAAAATCATATGCTGCATCTGCATAGAGATTAACATTCACACCGCTTTCCAGTCCCAAAAGGACTTCCTGGCTCTGCAATTCATCCAGCCCGCCGCCTTCGGATTTGCCCTCAAGCTTTAACCTCATATCTTCCATTTCCAGTGCATCGATAAACGGATCTGCATAGCCTGAAACATCAATTCCGGCTTCCAGTCCCAGCCGTACCTGTTCCATCTGGGCGGATGAAAATCCAACCATCGAATACCAGCTGACATCAAGACCAGCCTGTAATCCAAGCCGCAGCTGCTTCATCTGGTCCCCCGTATATTCATGCAGCAGATATTTTGTAATATCTACACAGTGTTCAATACCAAGACGGATTTCCCGCAGCTGATATTCATCAAATCCTTCATTGACAAAGAACGATAAATCAATCTCTTTTTCCCTTGCCTTGCGGATCTGTCTAAGAACATTCCCTGAGAATCCCCGTTTTGCGTATTTTGTAATATCATAATTCATCCGTTCCGATAAACGGATTTCTTTCATGACCGAATAATCATATGCCGGATTGCATACCGCATCTAAATCCATATGTTCCCTGATAACCGCTTTAATTTCCTCCATCTGCATATAATTATAACGGTTATCCGCAAACGGCGTGATATCCATGCCTTCTTCGAGCGCCAGCCGGATAGACTTCATCTGCGCTGCGTCATACTTTTTATCCGCATATTTTGTAATATCCACTTCATTGTTCAAGCCTTTGGCAATCTCTACGGACTGCAGTCGGTTAAACCCCATCCCCTGAAGTGCTTCCTTTAAAGTACCATCTTTTCTGCTTTCTTCTAATTGATTCTTAATACTATTCTCCATATGCTATTCTCCACTCACTGCCAATTATTTTGTCAGACGTTCCTAATATTGCGTTGGATTTTTCACTCACGAGCCACACTTGTATATACAGCTTACATTAATTCTTTTAATTATTATACAATATATTTAACTTTATTGCACTAAATTTTTCCAAAAATCTGCTAATATATTTTTAAAATTGTGCTTTGTTACCGGATAAACCTCATTCCACTCCCTCGGATACAGCTTTTCATATCCGGGTGTCAAGAATCTGTCATCGAGTAAAATAATCACTCCACAGTCTTCCTCCGTGCGGATAACGCGCCCTGCCGACTGTAATACCTTATTCATGCCGGGATAGATATAGGCATACGCATAACCATCCTTTCCACATCCGTCAAAGTAATCCCGCAACAGATTTCTTTCCTTTGATATCATCGGAATTCCCGTACCGACAATAATCGTTCCGATAAGACTTTCTCTTTTTAAGTCAATCCCTTCTGAAAATATGCCGCCCATTACACAAAATCCTAAAAGGCTTCCGCTTCCCTGCACATTTTCAAATAAAGACAGAAAATTTTCTTTTTCCTGTTCTTTCATCGACGGAAGCTGCACAATTAGATTCTGTTCTGCTGTAAGCTTTGGTGTACCGCCCTCTGCGCCCATGATGATTTCATCCGGTTTATACATCTGTTCATAGTTTTCTTTTACCTGCTGCAAATATCCATATGATGGAAAAAATACGAGATACCGTCCCGGATGCACCTGTACCGTTTCGGCAATGTAGCGGCATACTTTCCGGTATTCCCCTGCATTTCTTCTTGTATATCTGCTGCTGACATCTTTTCCGATAACAATTCTGCGCTTTTTACTGTCAAACGAAGACTGTGCATACACTGCATAATCCTGTGTATCTGCAGTCAGCATTTCTTTAAAATAATTGACCGGAAGCAGCGTCGCCGAAAAAAACACGGCACTTCTTCCCTGTGCCAGTCTTTCCGACAGATTCGTTGACGGGTCTACACAGAACAATTTCATATAAAAATGATTGTTCTCATCATGCTTTGTATAAATCAGATATTTTTCATCCATGCAGTCATACATATTCAGAAAATGCCGCAGTGTAAAGAAAAACTGCAAAATTTCCTCCTGCTGCGGATGATTTTTATGATGTTCCAGAAAATGCTGTAATCTTACATAACACCGTTCCAGTGCCGCAGGAAAAGTTCCCAGATAATCAATCACATCTATTGTATCACATTTTCTTTTATATTCCAACAATCCGGCATTGCACTTTTCAAGGCTGTTATACAATGCCCTGTCTGTATCTTTTACATATTTTTTTATTGTCAGAAAATCCTCTTTTACAAGAATAGCACTGTACATCTGCCTTGCCCTGTCAACCAGATTGTGTGCTTCGTCCACCAGAAAAATATACTCGCCCCTGTTTCCTTCGCCAAAGTAGCGCTTGAGTGCCACATTTGGGTCAAAAACATAATTATAATCACAGATAATGCCGTCACACCAGTATGAAATATCCAGCGACATCTCAAACGGACAGACACAATGTTTCTTTGCATATTCCATCACTTTTTCACGGTCAATTACCATTTCATGTGTGATCATGTCATAGACCGCATCGTTAATCCTGTCAAAATGTCCTGCTGCCCTCTCGCATTTAACAGGATTGCAGTTTCTTTCCTCCAGAATGCAGATTTTATCTTTTGCCGTCAGTGTCACCGTACGCATAGAAAGCCCCTGCCTGCGCAGAATTGAAAAGGTTTCTTCGGCAACGGTTCTTGTAATCGTCTTAGAGGTCAGATAAAAGATTTTGTCTGCCTTACTCTGTCCCATGGCACAGACTGCCGGATAAATAGTGGAAATGGTTTTTCCAACACCGGTTGATGCCTGAATAAAAAGATTTCTTGCTTCCCCGATGCAGTGATAAACACCTGTTACCAGTTTTTTCTGTCCTTTGCGGTATTCAAACGGAAAGGACAGCTTCTTAATCGATGCCGTCCTTTTTTCACGTTCGCAAAAGACAAAATCTGACCACCGTTTAAAGCTGTTGATCAGCGTTTCAAACCATTCTGTCAGTTCTTCTTTTGAATATTCTTTTGTAAAACGCTTTATTTTTTCTGTTTCAGGATTGGCATAGGTCATCTGTACGCCGATACCGGAAAGATGGTTCTGTACCATATAAATATAGCCGTACACCTTTGCCTGCGCTTCATGTACTGACACCGGCTGGTCTAACTTTTCCACATCGGACTGCATGGTTTTAATCTCATCAATAATAACCTTTCCAACCGGTGTCTTACTGCCGTCCGCTTCTTCGTGGAAATCACTGATAATACCGTCCGCCCTGCCCTCCAGACGTATGATGTAATCAATATTCTCCACCGTTTCCGGCAGTTCAATTTTTAACGGAACTTCCGCCCTGTAAGATGCGCCCATGCTTTTTTGTATTTTTTTGTGCATGCGCGTACCCTCCTGCATCAGACGCACATCTGAAAATCCGCCGGTTCTGTTATCAATATCACCGCTGCGGCAAATAAATTCAACCAGTCCGCGGACTGAAAGTTTAATTACGTTGTCCTTTATTACATACATCTATTGTTTTCCTTCACCTCGTAAAGATACGACCTGCCCTGCTTTCCTACTCTTGTAACCGTCTGCGTATCCTTTAAAATATTAAGCGTTATCCTTGCCGTATCCACCGGAATATGGGCAGCTTTTGCAAAATCCGCTGAAGTAAACGTGCCATCCAGTTCATACGGCACAAACTGCATATAGTCTTCAAGCTGCTCAATTGTCACTATCTCCCGTATGCCTATCGGGATTCTGTCCTTTTTTTCGCCGTGCCTGCGGATTCCTTTTTTGGTACGAATCCGCTGCTGTAACGTCTTATACTCCTGCATATCCATCAGTACCAGTTTGACCGTCAGCTGTGGGTGATGCAGATACTGTTTGATTTTATACAGCTCCGTAAAAGCATCGTAGACCGTGTAGTGGCGCGGTGATTTTCTTGGTTCACTCACCTCCCCTGTCTGTTCATCAACCCAGAACACCCATTTGTTGCAGGGCATCGGATAGACAATTGTTACCGGATAGTGGTTCAAAAAGACTGCCAGCTTTTCACGAAGCCGCTCAAAGCTTCTTGTCTGGATTTCAATAACCCCGTTTTCATTGTAAATATCCGCAAAATAACCCTCAAGCGCAACTTCATGGTTGTCTTCTTCCGGCTCAAAAAATTTTTTCAGTACACTATGTACCGTCTTTTCGGAAAGTGTTCCAATCCCTTTATTATGCCTATTTGCCGAGAGTACTGCTTTCTTCGCCTGCTGGAAGCGTTCCTGCTGTATGTACTGTATCTGCTGTATCTGCTTCTGTTTCATTTACAATCCTTTTTTCTACGACATAACCTTCTGTAATGGTATATTCTGTATCATCAAATTTCACTTTTCCGCTAAAGTCATATCCGATTCTGCCCTGCTGATAATACCATTCACCGTAACTGTTTGCGCCAATACCGGTATATTCCTCATTTAACAGACCATTTTCAAAATACCACCAGCCGTATTCATTGTGCGCCATTCCCGTATATTCACGATTCAGTTGACCGTTTTCAAAGTACCACCAGCCATATTCATTTAACGCCATTCCCGTATAGGCATCATTTAAATTGCCATTTTCAAAATACCCCCAGCCATACTCATTCAACGCCATTCCCGTATAATTCAGGTTTAAAAATCCATTTTCAAAATACCACCAGCCGTATTCATTCAACGCCATTCCCGTGTAATTCCAGTTTAACTTTCCGTCTTCAAAGTACCACCAGCCATACTCGTTACATGCCATTCCCGTATAGGCATCATTTACATAACCGCCCTGAACATAGTACCATTCTGCTCCGTCACAAAGCATTCCGGTATAATCCATGTTTACAACACCGTCCTGCATATACCAGCGGCCATACTCATTTTCTGCAATACCTGTATAAGAATCATCTATTTCACCGTCTGTAACATACCACCAGCCATATTCATTGACCGCCATTCCTGTGTAATCCGATACTTCACCGTCTTCGTAATAATGCCAGTCACCGTATTTATCCGTACATAGACCATTTTTCTTATGCAGTCCGAAATAATCTGCAATTCCGCTGGCATCTGCCTGTCCCATACGTACCAGCATGTTGTCATTGGACAAAAATACATGTGTATCCCCCGCATCTGAAAGATAAGCATGTTCTACAATAATTCCCGGTACACCGTTGTACTTGGAATTTCTGATGACACTGTAATAATCCGCGCGGCTTCCATCCGGATACCAGTTGGTATCATCATCTTCTTCGCCATCACTATCTCTTGTATACAATCCATTCCGGTATATGCCCATTTCACTCAGGTAACCCGCAATATGCTCAGATACCGCATATCCTATATCATTAAATTCTGATACATAGTGATTATTGGGATAATAAATTTCATATCCGCTGTCATCGCCCGAATTGTTATGCAGACTTACAAAAAGGTCCGCTCCGACTTCTCCTGCATATTCTGTCCGCTGTATTAAGTCCTGTTTGGTTGTACTGCCTTCAAACGGACACGCAATGGTATCATGTGTCATATAAACGGTTATGCCATCGTATTTTTCAAGCTCTGTACGGCACGCCAGTCCGATTTTTAAATTTAATTGCTGCTCTTTTAAACCATATGCTGCCGCCCCTGTATGTGTACTGTCATGTCCGGGATCTAACATCACTACAACATTGTCTGCCGCTTCTGCCCTCTGGATGCCGTTTAAAAAAAATGCCGCCGTCATTGCAAACGCAGCTGCCGCCAGCACTGCTGCCTTTCTTTTTTTCATACTTTTGTGCCTCACTTTCCACTTATTCTAAACTAAAAACAGTATACCATACTTTTCCACATTGTGAAACTTCCCGTTGACAGTCTTCCCACAAAAATGTCATACTTACAGTAATAAAAGATTTGGAATATATGCCGTTTGGCAGATAGGAGTACGTTATGATTTCAATCAGTCTTTGCATGATTGTTAAAAATGAAGAAAAGTTATTAAAACGCTGTCTGGATTCGTACCGTCCGGTCTGCGATGAAATTGTTATCGTAGATACCGGCTCAACCGACCGCACCAAAGAAATCGCCGCCGGATATACGGATTTGATTTATGATTATCCATGGAACAACGATTTTGCCGCCGCAAGAAATTTTGCCTTTTCAAAAGCAAACTGCGACTACATTTTTTCTGCCGATGCGGACGAGGTCTTAGACGAGGAAAACCGCCGCCAGTTTTTAAATTTAAAACAGGTGCTTGTTCCGGAAATTGACATTGTACAGATGATTTACGTCAACAGCAAATCGCACAACACCGTTTATAATTTTGAAGAAGAATACCGCCCGAAGCTGTTTAAGCGCCTGCGTACGTTTGAATGGATTTCTCCGATTCACGAAACCGTACGATTAGAGCCGGTTGTATTTGACAGTGATATTAAGATTTTACATCTGCCTGAACAAAGCCATACCAAACGGGATTTCGGTGTGTTTGCCGATGCTGTCCGCCGCGGTGTGCGCCTTGAAAATTATGTCGTGATTATGTTCTGCAAGGAACTTTTTATTTCGGGAACAGATGAAGACTTTTTAAGTGTCCGTGAAATTTTTGAAAATGTGCTTGCAAAGGAAGACCGTCCCGAAGACTGCCGCAAAAACATTGCCTGCGTGCTGGCGCGCATTTACCGCCTGACAAATGCATACAATGAATTCTTTAAAATCTGCTTAAAGGATATGGCACAGAATCCGTGTGCGGAAATCTGCATGGAACTCGGACACTATTTTTACGGATTAAAGGATTATGAAGAAGCTGTTCTTTGGTATTTAAACGCAGCTTCCGAAACACCGAGCATTATCGACATCCACTCGTCCGGCGATGCGCCGCTTGCCTGTCTTTCAAAATGTTACAGCACGCTTGCCGCACAAGCCAAACAGGATAAAAATGCCGAACTTTCTGCCGCTTTTTTAGCACAGGCTGAGGATTATCAGGCGCAGGCAGAACACTGGCAGGCGGCAATCTAATATTTGTATTATATATATTTCAGTAATATATTCAGTAAATTACACTTTATACCGAAAAATGTCAAAAAAAGAACAGGCCACCGCATTTCTGCAGCAGTCTGTTCCTTTTTCTGTTATGTCCGTTTCACATCATCAACGTCATCTACATCCTGAATGTCTAACACTTCCAGATCATCCTCATTTTTTTTCAATGCTTCTGAAATCGAACGTACGACCTCATCTTCATCGTCTTCCTGGATTTCATCTTCTTTATCTGCCAGCACGTCCTCCGATAAATCTTCATCATCATCTTCTTCATAAGAATCAAAATCATATTCATCGTCATCATATCTGTCATAGCCGTCATCTGCCGCCGCTGCAAATGCCCGCTTACTCTTTGAAAGCTTCACTGCAAGCATTACAATCGCAATGATACAAAGAACCACAACTGCCGAAAGCACCAGTGCCACTACTTTCCACATTCTGTCAGAAGCAGCGCTTACTCCCTGTGATTCGGTCTGTGTCGTGAGATTTGCCGCCGGAGCGGACATCACACTGTATACCTGTATTGTATTGTCATTGCAGTCATAACGGAACCACCCTGTAACGCCCAGCGAACTGACACCATAGAACAGACAGTAACTGCCATCCTCAGACATTAATACATCTGCCGGCTGTCCGCCAATCGTATAAGTCGTCTTTTTATATCCATCCGGTTTTTCCATGGAATCCGTAATCGGAAGCACCGCATAAGTAATATCCGGTTCACTTGCTTCTATATATAATGAAAATGTTTTTGCAACTGAATCATACACATAAAAGCCCGATGTGCCTTTGCCGTCCGTATTTTTCAGATACATCAGAATAAGCTTCGTATTCACGCCTTTTCCGGCTTTAACGGTAATGCCGTTATATTCATAATCCACTTCATCATAACCGGACGGAAGCGGATTTGCCGTATAGTCATCAGCCAGTTCATACTGTGCACCTGCTACCTGTATACTGCGGATTTGTTCCTCACTCTGTGTCGGTTCTTCCGAACTGACAGTCGTTGTTTCCTGCTCTCCGGCTTTGGTCGTTTCCTGTTCGTCTGCTTTGGTTGTCGCCGCCGCAGAATCGTCCTTTGTTGTTGAAATCGTATAGACCTTTTTAGAGCCGTCCTGTGCCGTTACCGTAATCGTTGTCGTATTACTGCCGGGGTCCATGCGCGTTCCGCGGACAGATACCGAAGCATTTTCATCATTTGCAACCGCACTGACAACCAGCTGTGAACAGTCTGAACCGACTGTCGTCGTATACGATGTGACATTCGGTGAAAATGCCGGAGATAACACGCCCGGACTGATATCTAACGATGCAAGCGTATTATCGGTTGAATAGCTGACCGGTGCTTTTACGGTTACTGAACCCGAACCGGCACTGACTGCCATATAATCCTCATCTGCCGAACTGATAATCGTATTGGAAGTGCTTACAGAAATCGAAGAACTTCCCGCCGATACTGCTTTAAACCGCACGCTGAATGAGGTACTGTCAGTAGAGAGCAGGCGCACACTGCCGCCGCCCCCACCGCTGTAGCCGGAAACCGGCTGTAGCACACCTGAATCATAACTGAGCCAGATGTCACACATATAAATGTCCACACTACTGCTGACACTGACCGATATCGTCACTTCATCACCAATATCACAAGAGCCTGAGCCTACGGATATCTTTGCTGTTTCTTTTGCATACGTTGGCAGCGGTACCAGCAAAACTGCCATTACTGCTGCCAGCAGCACTGCGGCTGCCTTTTTCCATTTTCCCGTCATTTTTCACCTCAATCACATTTCTTTGGCAACTCCCACTACTGTCTGAATCCTACTGTTCAATGTACCGGATATCCAAAATGTGTCTTTTAATATATAACAAGTCTATTGATGTAATGCCGTCATTTCCACGGTTTGCATCTGCCGCCGTCAGATACGGTTCTTCCAGCAGCTTTGTTCCTAAAATGTGGCGCTTCACATACAGTAAATCCATGCTCGTCACCGCTCCGTCGCCGTTGACATCACCGTAGAAGTTAGTCTTCAGAGAACCCTCGTCGCCGAAGATCTTCTGGCCGTCATCGCCGCCCCAGTTGCCGCTGAACATAACGCCCAGAGTGGAGTTGACAGCCTTCTGGAAGAAGGAGTTGCTGATCAGAGTGATCAGGTTGGTGTTGAACTGCTTGACGTTAGCAGCGCCCCAGACAGGAGCGGCGGTGTCAGCCAGGATGGTGAACAGGTCAGCGCCGCCGTAGACGACCTCAGAGTTAACAGCAGTAAAGTTTGCAGGCATCATCATAATGAATTACTCCCTTCAAATGATTGAAAAACAAATTTAGTCGGCTCAATTTCCGGATGCGCATCCAGCCAAAAAGCCATTTATGTAACTG
>ENA-ORSS01002492-ORSS01002492.1-human-gut-metagenome-genome-assembly--contig:-NODE-2492-length-16472-cov-5.331425_pt1 | contig 16472 bp, 10 predicted proteins | sample MGYA00241899_ERZ509162 | MGnify/ENA primary metagenome ERZ509162 (study PRJEB26280, sample SAMEA2338641) | human gut metagenome | biome: human gut; feature: human-associated habitat; material: faeces... | reverse complement strand
TATTCCTCGAAAACGGCTTTCCGAAGGCTTCCATGCGTGAAATTGCGCAAGAAGCCCAAGTAGGGTTGAGCAATATCTATAACTATTTCAAAAACAAGGATGATATTTTCTGTACGGTGGTACGGCCCGTAATCAGTGCATTCGAAAGGATGCTGCACGAACATCACGGGCGTTATGGAGCAGATATCATGGAGATGTATTCCACAGAATACCTACGATATGTGATAGAAGAGTACATGACATTGATACAAAAGCATCGCAAATTGTTGGTATTGCTATTTTTCCATGCACAGGGTTCTTCACTGGAAAACTTCAAGGAGAACTTCACCGAACGCTCCACATCACTTGTGAAAGAGTACTTCAGAGATATGAAAGAAAAACATCCGCAAATGAATATTAATGTAACCGACTTTTCTATCCACCTGCACACGGCATGGATGTTCACCATGTTTGAGGAATTGATCATGCATCGAGTCGGGACAGAAAATTTGGAACAGATAGTCACAGAATACATCACATTCGAAGTAACTGGTTGGAGAGAGCTTATGAAAATATAAGCTCTCTCTTTTTTTGAATGAATCTGAATATTGTTCGTTTTTAAAAGTATGATAGATTATGAAAGAGAAACTGAAAAAGAAAAAAGGAATCGCCCGCCTGTTTGAGATTGCAGGCGAGCGGAAAGGGTTGCTGATCCTGGCCGGTATCTTGTCGGCAGGAAGCGCTACGTGCATGTTGGTTCCCTACTGGTCGGTATACCGCGTATTGCAGGAGTTACTGCTTCACGCCAGTGACTTAGAAAAAATAGATAGCGGGATACTGATATATTGGGGATGGTTTGCCTTCTTCGGACTGATCGGAGGATTATTGCTACTTTATGCGGCACTGATGGCCTCACATGTAGCAGCTTTCCGTATCCTATACGGACTGCGTATCAAGCTATCGGAACACATTGGACGCTTATCGTTAGGATACCTGAACGGTACATCTACCGGAAGCATCAAGAAAATTATGGAACAGAATGTAGAAAAGATTGAAAACTTCATTGCCCATACCATCCCCGACCTTGTGAATGTATTGGCTACGGTCACTCTGATGTTTATTATCTTCTTCTCCCTGAATGGATGGATGGCAGCGATCTGTCTATTCTGTATCGCATTGAGTATAGGATTACAGTTTGCCAACTTCTTCGGGAAAAAGGCACAGGAGTTTACTAAAATCTACTTTGATACACAGGAACGAATGAGCGCCTCAGCCGTACAATATGTACGTGGCATGCCGGTCGTGAAAATCTTCGGTCAGAGCGTCCGGTCATTCCGCCGTTTCAATAGTGAGATTGAGGCGTATAAGGAATATGCACTGAAAGTATGTGATACATACGAACCCGGTATGGTGGTCTTCACCATATTACTGAACTCACTTATTACATTCATTCTGCCGATAGGTTTACTATTACTGAGCCATGAGCCACAAAATCTAGCATTAGCCGCTGTCTATCTATTCTTTATTATTATGGGCCCCGGAGTAGCCTCCCCTATTTATAAACTGATGTTCCTCGGATCGGGCACACGGGAAATAGACGAGGGCGTAGAACGTATTGATCGTATCTTTGCCGAGCCGCCCGTATCGGAAGCACAAACACCGCAAGTACCCGTCGGTTATGACATCGAATTCCGTAAGGTTAGTTTCGCTTATGAGAATAAAGCGGAGACAACCCGTACCGAAGCGCTGCGCGACATCACCTTCACAGCACGCCAAGGTGAAATTACGGCACTCGTAGGTCCTTCGGGTTCAGGAAAATCGACAGTAGCCAATCTGATTCCCCGCTTCTGGGATGTAGCGGAAGGCGAAATACGGATCGGAGGAGTCAACATCAAAAATATTCCCACTGAAAAGTTGATGGACATTGTTTCCTTTGTTTTCCAGGATAGCTTCCTTTTCTTTGATACCCTCTATGAGAATATCCGGGTAGGAAACTCCAGTGCAGGACGCGAGGAAGTGATAGCTGCCGCAAAAGCCGCACAGTGCCATGAGTTTATAGAAAGCCTTCCGCAAGGTTACGAAACCCGTATCGGAGATGAGGGCGTCTACCTTTCCGGTGGCGAGTCGCAACGTGTCTGTGTGGCAAGGGCTATCCTGAAAAATGCCCCTATCCTGGTGCTGGACGAAGCGACTGCTTTTGCCGATCCCGAAAATGAATATAAGATGCAGCAGGCTTTGCAACATCTGATCCAGAATAAGACGGTTATCATCATTGCACACCGTCTCTCGTCCATCATTTCGGCACAGCAAATCATCGTACTGAACGAAGGAAAGCTCGTACAGCATGGGAAACACGAGATATTAAGTAAAATGGAAGGATTATATAAGAATATGTGGGACGCTTATACGGATGCGTTCCGCTGGGAACTAAACAGTAAGAAGGAGGTAAAAGAATGAATGCAATAGAAAATATTACGATAGGGCACACCGAACGCCTTCGCAAACCTGTGGGCTACACGATGCTTGCCAACCTGGCAAATATTGTCCCATTCTGCCTGTCCATCGAAGCGATCAACGTGATATTCCGCGCTTTCGATGGCAGTGGAATGCCGCTGGACACTCAACGGCTCTGGACTATTTTTATCCTGCTTGTAGTGTATGTATTTGTCATGGCATTGGCCGAAAGGGCTTCTTACCGCGCCAATTTCCGGGGTGCCTATGAAATGAGTGCCGCAGGACGTGTCAGCCTGGCAGAGCATTTGCGGAAACTCTCATTGGGTTTCCTCTCACGCCGCGATCCGGGTGATCTTTCGTCCATGCTGATTACAGACTTTACCATGGCGGAAACAGGTATTTCGCATCATCTGCCCCAATTGATGGGTGCACTGGTGATGCCTGTACTTGCCTTCCTCGGCTTGCTATGGATAGATTGGCGAATGGCCGTTGCCATGTTTATAGCCCTGCCACTTGCCGTAGGAATATTGCTGGGCAGTACTTACCTGCAATACAAACTGAGCGGCAAACAGATTGCCGCCAAAATCAATGCAGGCAATCGCCTGGAAGAGTACTTGCAGGGAATACGGGTAATGAAAGCATATAATCTGCTGGGCAACAAGTTTGTCCGTCTGAAGAATGCCTTTGCTGAACTACGCCGTGCCTGTATCCGCCAGGAAGCATTACTCGGCCCGTTCATACTGCTTTCTGTAACGTTGATACGGGCAGGTCTGACGTTGATGATACTTTGTGGTACGTACTTATTAATAGGAGGAGATTTATCCTTGCTCACGTTCGTTATGTTCCTCGTTGTCGGTTCCCGCGTCTTCGATCCGCTGACTTCGGCACTGACCAACTTTGCAGAATTCCGATATTTCTCCATTGCCGGAGGGCGCATCCTGGCGCTGATGAACGAACCGGAAATGCAAGGAAGTAAAGAAGCTCCGGAAAGCGGTGATATTACTTTCTATCACGTATCGTTCGGCTATCAGAAAAAACAGGTACTGCATGATGTATCAGTAACACTGCGCAAGAATACACTCACCGCTCTGGTAGGTCCTTCGGGCAGTGGAAAAAGCACCATGCTGAAACTATGCGCACGTTTTTACGATCCGCAACAGGGACAGGTTTTATTTAATGGAGTAGATATGAAAACCCTGGAACCGGAATCGCTGATGAGCCATATCTCAATGGTATTCCAAGATGTGTATCTGTTTCAAGATACTATTCGCAACAATATCCGTTTCGGCAAAACCGACGCTACGGACGAAGAAATAGAAGCGGCGGCCCGCAAAGCATGTTGCCACGATTTCATCATACGATTACCCAAAGGATATGATACGCAGGTCGGTGAAGGGGGTTGTACCTTGTCCGGTGGAGAGAAGCAGCGCATTTCTATCGCACGAGCTATATTGAAAGAAGCTCCCGTAGTACTTCTGGATGAAGCAACGGCTTCACTCGATCCGGAAAATGAAGTGGAAGTACAGCGTGCCATCAATACATTGATTGCAGGACGTACGGTAATCGTGATTGCCCATCGCCTGAAGACGATCAAGAATGCAGATAACATCATAGTGTTGGAGGAAGGACGTATTGCTGAACAAGGTAAGCATCAGGAACTACTCAATAATAAGGGGCTATACGCCAAGCTATGGAATATACAGGAAAAGACATTGGGGTGGAAGTTGTAAATCTCAAAGACCACTCAAAAGAATTCTACTAAAATAATAATTCGCCCCTACAAATTAATCACGATATGATTAATTTGTAGGGGCGGAAATTATCCACCCGAATATACTTCAGAATTTATTAATCATTTATGATAATTGGAACATCTTCAAGTCATCTTCCACATCACTGATGGTACCTATCTGGAAAGTATCTACCAAGACCTTTGCCACATTGGGTGACAGGAAGGCAGGCAGCGTAGGCCCTAAATGGATTTTCTTCACACCCAGACTCAACAAGGCCAGCAGTACGATAACGGCTTTCTGCTCGTACCAGGCAATGTTATACACAATCGGGAGTTCGTTGATATCATTCAGTTCGAACACTTCTTTCAGTTTCATTGCAATGACTGCCAGTGAATAGCTGTCGTTGCACTGTCCTGCATCCAGTACGCGTGGAATGCCGTTGATATCTCCCAGAGGCAACTTATTGTAACGATACTTGGCACAACCTGCTGTCAGGATGACTGTATCTTTAGGCAATGCCTTGGCAAATTCGGTATAATAATCACGTCCCTTCATACGTCCGTCGCAACCTGCCATAACCACAAAGCGACGAATAGCACCGCTCTTCACGGCATCTACCACTTTATCTGCCAGTTGCAACACCTGATTATGGGCAAAGCCACCGATGATTTCTCCACGTTCTATTTCCGTAGGCGGCTGGCATTGCTTGGCTATCTCAATAATTTCGGAGAAGTCTTTTCTACCTTCGGCATCTGCCTGAATGTACTTGCAACCGGGATATCCGGTGGAATTTGTTGTAAACATACGTTCTTTATATTCAGCATTTGCCAACGGAGGGACGATACAGTTTGTTGTAAACAGGATAGGACCATTGAAAGTAGTGAACTCTTCACGCTGCTTCCACCAGGCATTTCCATAGTTGCCTACGAAGTGGGAATACTTCTTGAAAGCAGGATAATAGTGAGCAGGAAGCATTTCGCTATGTGTGTACACGTCGACTCCTGTACCTTCGGTTTGCTTCAATAGTTCTTCCATATCTTTCAGGTCGTGGCCGCTTATCAGGATACCCGGACGCTTCCCTACTCCGATATTTACTTTTGTCATTTCCGGATTGCCATAGCGTTCGGTATTCGCTTTATCCAGTAAAGCCATAGTCTTCACACCGTATTCTCCGGTCTGGAGCACCATCTTTACCCATTCGCCTGCCGAAAGTGATTTTGTGGCAGTGGCAGCCAAAGCATGTTGCATAAAAGTATGGATAGAAGCATCGTCATATCCCAGACGCATGGCATGTTCCAGATATGCCGCCATACCTTTCAGACCATAGGTCATCAATTCTTTCAGGGAACGCAGGTCTATGTCGGGCTCACGCAGCACACCTACGCTTTCCGCTTTGGAAGTATACTCATCACGTCCACCCTGCCATTGCAGTTCGTCGATTTCAGGCAAGGAAATACCTTTTTCTTTGGCTTCTTCTATTAAACGGTTACGCAATGCCATACCTTTATCCACCCTGTTCAGAATGCTTTCATCATCAAAGTTGGCATTTGTAATGGTACAGAATAAGGCATCCACAACAAAACGGTTCACTTCGGCAGCTACGGGATGTCCGGCGTTACGGAACTCATCGGTAACGACTGATATTCCACGTACCACGAACATCAGCAAATCCATTGCCTCTGCTGTATGACTTTCTTTTCCACACACACCTTTCAAGATACAACCGGTGCCTTTCATTGTTTCCTGGCACTGATAACAAAACATTTTAGCTTCCATCATCTTATTCTTTTTATTTAGTTAAATACTCATGCAAAATTAGGTTGTTCTATAAATGATAATTTACCAGCGTAGCGCTGGAGCAAGGTTCTCCTTCGGCGTGCAAGTAATCTTTCAGACACGGATGACACGGATGACGCGGATTCTTTTTTCCTTCGGTGTGATATGCCGGTATGTATAGCGCAGCTTTAAAAATCCGCGTCATCCGTGTCATCCGCGTCTAAAAGATTAAAGTCCGCGTTCGTCCGCCTTATCCGCGTAGTCCGCGTACCCATTCCCTCGCCGCTAAATTATCATTTACCATACTATAAATTAATTGTAATCGGGCATCTATAAAATACATTTGCATTATCTTTGTGCAAAGATGAAGAGTTTATAGCAGGTAAATTGTCACGTATGTTACACCCAATCACAAAAAACTTAAAAAAGAATGGAACCACATATATTATTACAGATGCCATTATTTCGAGGCATAACAGAAGAAACGCTGTTAAAGTTCGTTCTGTTGCACCAACATACCCTTAAATCTTATAAATCGGGAGAGTTTATCGCCATGCAGGGAGATATTTACCGTTCTCTCTATATTCTGTGCAATGGAACAGTGCGTACGCAAATGGTCAGTGCAGAAGGAAAACAACTCACCATAGAGACTCTCCGTGCTCCGAAGCTCCTTGCACCGGCTTTCATCTTCGCCTCCGAAAACCGTTTCCCGGTGAATATCGAAACCCTGGAAACCTCGGAAGTATTGATTCTGAATAAGGATGCTTTTCTGGAGTTCATGCACCAGTACCCGATCATTATGCAGAATTTCCTGAAGTTGATTTCCGACCGGAGCTTATTTCTATCCAAGAAACTGAACGAGTTTGCCTTACAAAGCCTGAAATCCAGATTACTCAATTATGTAAAGATGCATGGAGGTATCGGTTCCCAACAGGAGGTGGCACATATACTTGGGGTAGCCCGTCCGTCATTGGCACGTGCCATATCTGAATTGAGCAATGAGGGCTGCATACAAATAGAAGGAAAAGAAATGTTTATTGACGAGGAGAATTCGAAGAAATACTTTTAATTCTACTTTTTCATCGTATCTTTGTACAACCAACTACCTAATATAATGAGGAAAATAACATTAACCGACAAACATCAGGAATTACTTTTCCAGATTCCGCTGTTTCGTGACCTTCCCCTTAACATCAAGCATTCATTGCTCGACAGGTTGGATATCTCCCTGTACTCGGTAGACAAAAAAGATATCATTGCCACCCAGGGAACACTCTGCAAGAAGTTATATGTATTGTTAGAAGGAAAACTACGGGTAGATATTATTGACGGATTGGGAAATGAAGTCATGATAGAATATATCGTTGCAGCACGTGCATTCGCTACTCCTCATTTATTCAGTTCAGACGGAGTGCTGCCGGCAACCTTTACTGCCATGGAAGACAGTACCCTACTCACTGCCAGTAAAGAGTCCATGTTTAAGCTTATCAGCGAGGAACCTAAAATATTACACAACTTTCTTTGTATCACGGGCAATTGTAATGTCTGCACAGTATCCCGCCTGAAAACCCTATCACGAAAAACAGTGCGTGAACGTTTCGTTGTCTACTTGCTGGAACACAAGAAAAAGAACTCTTCAACAGTCAACATCATTCACAATCAGGCAACCCTTGCCGAATATCTGAATGTAACCCGCCCTGCACTATCAAAGGAAATTAATAAAATGATAAAGGAAGGAATTATAGAGATGGACGGAAAGACAGTCCGTGTTCTGGACGAACCATCATTAGAAAAATACGTATGAGGAAGCTCCCCATACGTATTCTCTTTTATCTATCTTTACCACTTCACAAACAATACTCTCGGATTGATATTTACTGAAACCCATCCCCAGTCTTGCCAGCTTTTGTGATTACCGCCTTTCACGACATCCATGGTTTCCGTTCCGCGCATGAAGGAATATCCGGCAGAGAGTTTCACATCTTTCATCACCGACCAGTTAATCTGGTAATCGACTTCCGAACCTAATGCTTTCTTCAGATTCGGCAATTTCGCCGCTGTTGAGAAATGGTGGTAGTTCAAGTCCATATCCACCTTATCGGAAGCACGGAAACGTACACCCAGACGTTTGTCAAATAACCCGGGAGCATATCCGTTTTTAAAATCGGATGCGTAGAAATAATCCATAGCTCCGTAGAACTTGTGATGTGTGCCATACAGAACATTGAATGCCTTGTACTTGTCACTGTCACCGCTGTCTCCGCTTAGATAATCGGCACTTGCCACTACGGTCCAGGTCTTGTCAATGGCATAAGCGGCCTGCAGGCTTGCCATAAAGGCAGATACCTTTTCTGCATTCAGGTTCTTCCCCATCTGGTAGTAGAAAGCACCGTCCACATTCCAGCCATTATCCTTATAAGTAATATAAGTACCCATCGTTTGCAGATAGCGGGTATGGGATTCTTTTGTTGCTGCATCTCCGGTCTCCAGTCCCAGATTCATGAACAGTAAGGATGCATCAAAAGGAGTATAATCGGATTTATAGTGATACCAGAGTGTCTGTATATTCTTGTAAGGCTGTGCTCCGGCCTGCACGTAATAGGTACCACCTATCTTAGTCTCGTCATTCTGGTTGAAAGCGAGGATAAGATGCAATTGGTTGTTGGGGTCGGCATAGCCCAGTTTCAATGCATCATGATAGCGTCCGGCTATGTTCCAATCCAGTCCGCCCAAAATGCGTTCGTCATCGTACGAAAGGGTCTGACGACCTAATTGTGCAAAGAAGTTTTTACCGAAATTCAGTTTAGCCCATGCCTCATTCATGATGAAACGTCCATTCTTGTCAATCTGCGGATCTTGTCCCCATACCCCCACATGCTGAGCCGAGATTTTCATTTGCAAATCAGAACGCTTGTACTCCATAGAAAGTCGTGCACGGTTATTGATGAATCCTGCAGGTTCCTCTCCTTCGTTACGGGGCATCAGAGCACCATTACGATATTCTGCACGAGGTCTGATCTGGATGGACATTGTAAATTCATTCTCTTTTTCTGTTGTTTGCGTATACGCCATGCTTGGCAAAAGCATGAGAAGCATTGCCCAATAAGTAGTTTTCATAATGATTATCAGTTTAAATTATACGTATGAATGCTGACTCCCTGTGCAGAGGGCAGATAGTTTATGCCGTACCAGCACATTTGCAGCAAAACAAATGATATCAGAAGTAAAATTAAGGCCTTACGGTGTAACAAAGGTTTTCCAAGGCGGAAATGTATATAAATCAGATAGGAGAACCACGTAGCGGCCGCCCATGTCTCTTTCGGGTCCCACGACCAGTAATGTCCCCACGCCTCTTTTGCCCATACAGCCCCCGACAGCATGCCTAATGTCATGAATGCCAATCCTACATAAGTCAGATTATCGCATAGGTCCATCTCCCGGCTGTCAATCGGCTTCTTCTTGAACCAAAGCAGATAAATAGCCATCACGGTAGCCGCACCCAGCATAGCATAGGCAAACATATATACGATGACATGCGGCGTAAACCACGGGCTTTGCAAAGCCGGCATCAAAGTTTTGTTATGTATTTCCGGTTTGAAGATATTGATGCAGATAAATACCAGTGACAGAATAAAACTGAAACTGAGTATCCACTTATACCTCCAACGGCTGTATGTGATGAGTCCTGCCAGTGGAAGAAAGAAAGAGTACCACAGGCGAGTCTCTCCCATGGTTCGCATAGGCGGACGCTCCAGAGAAATCCACATTCCCACAATAAAGCAAAAGAAGATAGCAAGTCCTATCAAGGTAAGCCCGCCAACAACATACGGTTTTCTTCCGCGCCAGGCGGCAAAGGCACCGAATCCCCAGAAGTGCAGGGCGGCAATTGAAAACGGTACAAAATAATCCCACGTCATTCAGCGTCCTCCTCTTTTCTTTTTTGTGCGTTAACAAACAGACAGATAGCTCCAAGCACCATCATGATAATACCCGCATAGACAGCAGGCAACCACGGATCACGTACCAGTTCAAACACACTGATATCGCTCCAACGCCCTTTCGTATCATCATAACTCAATTGATAAATATTCCATCCGGCCACATTCAGAGGATGGTTCACTGCAATCGTATCTTCCACCTGTTTGCCGTCTTCCGTGTAAACTTTCACTGTAGAAGCAAAACGCTGCGGCTCGCGTTCCGGCATGATAAGGCTTGTCAACGAATCCAGACGCAATGCTTTATATGGGAAAATAAAACTACCGCAACTTACCCAGCCCTCCTTTGCAGCTTTCGTCTTTTGATTGATAGCCTGCAAATAAACGGCATATGTGGCTCCCATCGAATGGAATTCGGTAAACTTCACCGTATCTCCCGTAGCCACAGAAGCCGCCCAGGGAATCGTTTGCCGGATAGTCACCAGCCAATCGGACAGTTGCCCATCCGTTACACCTTCTTCCAGCAACAAATGTTCCGGTGCTTTCTCAGGCAATGTACGTCCTGTTTCATTATCAATCAGCATCAGTTTCGGAGGATACTCGTCAATCGTGAAGTCTTTCAGTTCAACGGCCAGCGGAAGTTCTATCAATTTACCGTGCTCATCCATTGCACGCCATTCGGCATTATCTATCCGGGTAGTCATTTTCAGCCGCTGCATATCGGCATTTCCCAAGGTTGCCGTAATCAAGGCAATGAACAGCCCGGCATGATTCAAAAGGAAAGCAAGCTTCTTCCATCTGAATGGAAATCCGGCACGAAGCGTGGTCAACCCCAGTACAGTCACCATCCAGATATAAAGCAATACAAAAGGCCATGCCGAAAGCATTCGCGAAAAGCCAAGCATATCTGCCGGATGACCGGAAGGGAGCTGACGGATAAGTCCCATCACCACCGTAATGCCCGCCACCCATAAAAGAGAAGAGACAGCTGATGTATAATGACTCATCCAACCGAAGAAATAGACACGTTTGCGCAGGCAATGCATGGCAACTATTCCGGCTATATATAAAACCAGAACAATGATGTTCACCGGATAGGCAAACAGACTCCAATCTATTTCACCAATTGTAATCTGTAGCAGCCATCCTGTCACCAACAATCCTGCGCCTATCAGGCATCCTTCTTTAAATCCCCACGGTCTGATCCACATATCTCTGTTTTATTTCTGGGCCAGGCGACCGTTAGCTTTCGCTTTTTCCAGCCACGCAGGTACAGTTGTTTTCAAGAATTTCTCTTTAGCAGCTCTTTCCGCATCCATGTCGAGACCAATGTATTGTTGCGCTTTCTCTTTGGTTGAAATATCCGGCATCGGCACATCATCCGTAAAACCATGCTTAGCCAATACTCTTGATACAGCCAGACGAGCCTGCATAGCCTTATCCAGTCCATGTGAAAGGATACGTTGGATTTCCTGCGGAGCATGGAAAGAACCACCGTGAGAAGCCACACCGAAATCCCAACGCCACTGCGCCTGACGGATAAGGGCAAGTACATCTTTCATCTGATCTTCCGTAGCCCCCTTGTCCCATGCAAACTTTGCCTCGATATGAGCCTTAGCGAGTTCCTGTTCCAAACGGTTACGTATTTCGTTAGCCTTACGTTGACGTTCGTACACATTGTTACGCAGTGTTTCTTCACTTTCGCGGTGGCAAGTCTGACAAGTGCGGTCTATCATCGCCAGCGGGCTTTGAATATGGTGATCGCTGAATTTCACACCACCTTCGCTCTTATAAGGCATGTGGCAATCTGCACATGACACACCTCTCTGACCGTGAATACCCATCTGACAGATTTCATAATCAGGATGCTGCGCTTTCAATATCGGAGCACGGCTCAGTTTATGAATATAGTCATAGAAACCTTCATTATCATAATAAGCCTCCATCTCTTCCACAGTAAATCCTTTATCCCAAGGGAAAGTCAGGTACTTACCATCACCTTTGAAGTAATATTCCACGTGGCACTGCGCACAAACCAGCGAGCGCATTTCCTGCGGAGTAGCTTTCGTAATATCCTTACCCTGGCGTGCAAAAGCCTCGATCAATGCCGGACGGCTGATGTGCAGGTTCATATTTTCCGGTTCGTGGCAATCGGCACATCCGATAGGATTTACAATCTCATCACCCATTGCTCCCCACTTATTATTATAGAATGCATCCACACCGATAGCCTCCATCATACGGGGAACATCCGGACTCTTACATGTCCAACAGGTAGACGGTTGCGGGCCATCTTCGGGAGTAGCAGGTGCACCCGTACGAAGACTTGCCGTAATATCCTCTATCGCATGCATATGGCCACGCGGAGTCGAATAGTCCTTTGAGAAAGCATATCCTGCCCACAGAACTACCATTTCAGGACGTTGCTCCAATACATCGACTGCAATGTTTCCGTTGAATTCACTCTGGAAATCTGTCTTCGCTGTTTCCGTCCAAGTCTGATATTCACGGGGGAAATCACTTTTGAACACTTCATTACGGGCTTCAATGCCTGTAATAACAGTCCTGCGGTTATTGAACACGCTTTCTAATTCCGCCCGCCTCTCCATCAGTGCGGAAACACATAATCCTAATACAAACACGACTACCATCGAACCACCGAACAGCAGCCAGCCTTGCCATGACTTCAATTTCTTTTCCATAAGTATATTGATTTTATTTCATTATTTCTTAAGCATCTTTTGCAACCAGTCCGGAACGGGCGATTCGGGATAAGGTACCAGTGCATTGGGAGTAGATGACAACGAATTGCTTCCACCATGCGGCACATCCCGGTGACAATCCCAGCAAGCCTTACCCTCGCCTACCTGAGACATCATATAATCTATTTTTCCGGTTTTCACAAACTCCGTATTCAACTGCGTATGGCAACGAATACAGTTGTTCATAATCACCTCTGAACTGGCTTCATGCGCCCTGATAACCTGCGGCTCGCTCTTTGTCAAAAAAGCAGCTACATGCTTCATACCGTCCATCCCTTTGAATGTCCATTTCTTAACGACATTCTCATGAGGAACATGACAATCATTACAAGTGGCATCCCGACTATGTGAACTGTGGAACCATGTAGCATAGTAAGGTGCCATAATATGACAGTTCACGCACGCTGACGGCTCATCCCCCAAGTAGGTATGCGCCCGCAGCAAATACATGAACAAGCCTCCCCCGCCTACCACAACACCGCAAATTATTATCGCAGCCACTTTCCATTGGTACGAAGGTAAAAACCTGTTTATAAATGACAATTTCTTCATAGGAAATAGTATTTTTCACAAAAGTAGGGGCTTTATTTTTAAAAAAGTGTAATAATGATTACATCTTTTATACAGTCTTGCGCTATCTTTGAAGAATTTCGTTGAGTAATTATCCACCCTCATCCGTATATTCTTTAAACACCTAATGTTATTGATAGAATATGAAAGTACTTAGTTTATTGATATGTCTTCTCTTTTCAGGGATATTACAAGCTCAGGAGGTGAAAATCGCCTTCCAACAGCAATTGCCGAATAGCCATCCACGTTACCTGACAGACAGTAACAGTAAGAGTGAAACCCTGAATCTGATAGAAAAAGAAGATTGGGCAAAAGACGTATTTGAGAAATTGAAAAAGCGAACCGATCTTTATGCTAACCTGACAGACGCCCAACCGGACTGGTTACTTTCGCGCCTTGCCATGTATTGGAAGTCTCATGCTACGGATGTATATATAAAAGGTGAAACCTTCGACCATGCCGGAGGCGAAAAAGCACCGGCACCCACCGTTCGCTATACCGGTACGCGTGGCACATTCGCCACCCACGGACGTCCCCGTCTGGAAGATGTAGTGCCATACGATGACGATGCTGAAGGAAATGTGACATTTTGTAACAATGCCCTGCCCGGTCGCCCTATGGAGAGTGTACATCCATCTAAAACCGGCCGCAACATCGAAAGCCTAAACCGTGAAATCATGGGTATCGCCCGTGATGCCGCCTTCCTTTACTGGCTTACCGGAGAAGAAAGATATGCAAAACTTGCCGCCGGAGTATTCGATACCTATATGACCGGTATCTATTACCGGAATGTTCCTATCGACCTCAACCACGGCCATCAGCAAACGCTGGTAGGAATGAGTTCTTTCGAGGTTATCCACGAAGATATTCTTTATGATATCGTTCCCCTTTACGATTTCCTGTATGACTACCTGAATACCCGGCATACCGACAAGATGGATATATACGCAGGAGCTTTCAAGAAATGGGCGGACAATATCATTGCAAACGGTGTTCCTCACAATAACTGGAACCTGATGCAGGCTCGCTATGTCATGAATATCGGTATGATACTGGAAAACAACAAGCAATATGCCGATGGTAAAGGGCGCGAATATTACATTGATTATGTACTCAACCGTTCCAGTATTCGCCAATGGAGTCTGACTAAATTAGCCGATTATGGCTTCGATCCGAAAACAGGTATCTGGGCCGAATGTCCCGGGTACAGCAATGTAGTACTGAATGACTACACCAGTTTTGCTACTCTCTTCGACCGGAATCTGAATTATGATCTGGTGAAAGCAATGCCGGTTCTCTCTAAAGCGGTAGTCGCTACTCCGCAATATTTGTTCCCCAACCGGATGATCTGTGGTTTCGGCGATACCCACCCGGGATATCTAAACACCAATCCTATATCCCGCATGATACGAAACGCACAGCACAACGGCAAGAAAGAGCAAGAAGAATATTTCACTGCCATGCTGAAATGCTTCCATCCTGATGCGGGAAAAACTAAAGACAACAAAAAAAGTGTCCCTGTTTCTATCAGTTCTTTCTTTGATGAAAAGCCATTGGAACTGAATCCCAATATCGAAGCCGGAAAAATAGAACAATATGTCTCTCCCTTCTTCTATGCACCGAACGTTTCCTGGCTGGTACAACGAAACGGAATGAATCCCCGTAACAGCCTTATGATATCCCTGAATGCCAGCGAAGGAAACCACATGCATGCCAATGGCATATCCATGGAGCTTTATGGTAAGGGATATGTTCTGGCTCCCGATGCCGGAATCGGCCTTTACTTATACAGCGGACTGGACTATCTGGAATATTATTCTCAATTTCCCAGTCATAACACGGTTTGCGTGGATGGCATTTCCAGTTACCCGGTTATGAAAAGTAATCACTCCTTTGATCTTAAATCCAGTTTCCCTGTTTCTTCCGAACCGGGAAAAGCTTTCACTTCCGTAACCTATAGCGATGTTTCTTTCCGTGAACCGGAAAGTCGTGCCGACCAGACCCGCATGATGAGTATCGTCACTACCGGTCCGGAAACCGGTTATTATGTAGATATTTTCCGCAGCCGGAAAGAACGTGGTGGTGATAAAATGCATGACTATTTCTACCATAATCTGGGGCAAACCCTAACATTGACAGGCACAGACGGTACAGACTTGAATTTGCAACCCACCGAAGAACTGGCCTTTGCCGGTGCTCACCTTTATGCTTATTCTTATATCTATGATAAAAAGTCAGCTACTACCGACAAAGATATAAAAGCTACATTTACCATTACCATGCCCGACAAGGATGACATTTCAATGAACTTGTGGATGAAAGGAGAAACGGACCGGGAAGTTTTCACCGCCTTGTCTCCCATGACGGAAGGTTTGAGCCGTACCCCGGGGATGCCATATAATATAAAAGAACAGCCTACCCTGACATTTGTAGCCCGCCAGAAAGGAGAAGCCTGGAACCGACCATTCGTCGCTATCTATGAGCCCTCATCCGTAAAAGAACCCGGCTGCATTGCCGAAGTAAGCTTCCCCGAAGTAAAAAGTAAAACGGAAAACAGTGCCACCAGCATATGTGTTGTACAAAAAGATGGACGTATAGATTATATCCTGTCATCAGATACCCCCACGGATATCTGCACCAGTGGAAAAATGAGTGCACAAGCCACCTATGCTTTATGGGGAAATAAAAAGGGCAATGACTGTGCCTTCTTTTTAGGACATGGCACTTTGCTAAGTACCCCGAATGTAGTTATCAAGGCGGAAACTCCCGCAGAGATATTACTGGAATTCAAGAAAGGGGCATGGTACTACACTGCATCCGCCGATTGCTCCATCAGTATCAAAAAGAAGACGTATAAACTAAAAGCCAATACAGCGGAAATGGAATTGAAGTGAAAACAATAGCATCAAATCCATATCATCTCCGTATCTGATCCGTACCCTGTCCGCAAGCCAATAAGTCAGCAAAGACTCTTCGACTGCCGAATAATCATCCTAAACCCGAATATTTTCGTTCTTTTTCCTTATATTTGCTGTACAGAAACATAATGTATAGAAACGAAAGATACCATATCGTGAAAAACATATCGAAATATATCATCCTGCTATTCCTGCTGTTTGGCTTCCTTCCGGGCTATTCACTCCCCTCTGTCTTCCGGGGACTGTCCGTCACCGAAGGACTTTCCGACTTAGTAGTAAATGCACTTTATAAAGACTCCATTGGCTATGTTTGGATAGGTACCGGTAATTCTTTGGAACGTTTTG
>ENA-ORSS01002488-ORSS01002488.1-human-gut-metagenome-genome-assembly--contig:-NODE-2488-length-16487-cov-5.400134_pt1 | contig 16487 bp, 14 predicted proteins | sample MGYA00241899_ERZ509162 | MGnify/ENA primary metagenome ERZ509162 (study PRJEB26280, sample SAMEA2338641) | human gut metagenome | biome: human gut; feature: human-associated habitat; material: faeces... | reverse complement strand
GCGCAGCAGCAACCCACCCGGCAGCAGCCCGCTCAGCAGCGGCCTGCCCGGCAGCGGAAGCCGCAGAGCGCCGACATGTGGACGGAGAATGCCGCCGCGCAGCCGCGCCGCAGCGCGCCGGACGACCGCCGGCGTGTGCAGCAGACTGCCCCGACCCCGACCGGCAAGCACGGCCGCAAGGCCAAAAAAGCCAAAAAGCCGAAGAAGAAAAAAAGCATCGGCCGCAGGCTGCTCATTCTCTTTCTCGTGCTGGCCATTCTCGCCGGGCTGTATCTGACGGCGGTCTATTCTGACATTCCGTTCATCGCCAAGTGGCGTACGGCCTATATCCAGACGGCTATGAACACGCTCAGCCACCAGTGGCTGGCAACGGCTTTCATACCGCGCAGCGTCATCGACAAGGTCGTCGCCGAAATGGAGGCCGCGCGAGAAGCGCAGATCGGCGTCAACAGTGAGTGGGACGAGGGAGAGATCGAGTCCCGCAACCCGACGCTCACCGACACCAAGGGCATGAGCAAGGAAGAGATCACGTTTTACAACCTCTTCTGGGAGGTAGACGTGCCGAGCATGCAGGCGTATGTCAAAGAGCATCCCGACGCGCTCGCCGCCGGGTGGAGCCGCATCAACATCGACCATTCCGCGCTCACGGATAACGGCACCAGCATCCGCACCATCCAGGGCGAGCAGGTACTCGCGATCGATGCGCAAAACGAGATCCTCATCGTGCGCGAAAAGGGCAGCACCTATCGCGGCGTACTTGTCGTGATGAAGGATCCGTCGCGCCTGAGTCTGCACGCTGCGACCACGCTCGGCAGCATCGGCCAGTACTGCGGCCAGATCGCGCAGGCGCACGGCGGCGTCATCGGCATGACCGGCTCGGGCTTCATCGATCCGGGCGGCACCGGCAACGGCGGCACGCTCGCGGGCTACGCCATGTGCAACGGCAGGGCCTACGGCGACCACATGGGCTACGGCTACAAGCGGCTCGAGCTGCATGCGGACAACCGCATCTACATCCGCGACAGCACCTCCCCCGTCTCGTCCGACACGACGGACGCGGTCGAGTTCTCCCCTGCCATGATCATTGACGGGGAGACGGTCGTCAATGCCCGCAGCGGCTTCTCCGACCTGCAGCCGCGCGCCTGTCTCGGGCAGTCGAAGTACGGCGAGATCATCGCCCTGCTTGTCGAGGGCCGGCTCACGACATCGGTCGGCATCAGCGTGCCGGACTGCGCGGCCATCATGGCCAAGCACGACTGTATGCAGGCCATGAACCTCGACGGCGGCACCAGCGCCATGATCTGGTACAAGGGCAAGTACATCATGCGCAGCTCCAACCCCGCGCTCACCGCCGGGCGGACGCTGCCGAACGCCTTTGTCTACGCCGGAAATTAACGGCATCCGAAACGTCCCTGACCGCCGGTCAGGGACGTTTGTTCGCCTTGCACAAATCTTTTTTTGCCGCCGGCGTGCAGTTTCGTGAAAATGGGGCTTGCAATCCGCTCCCGGACGTGGTAGAGTAACAGCATCGATAAACCGATGACCGAGAGGAGTACCCATTTACGAAGCTTTCAGAGAGCAGCGGACGGTGGAAGCGCTGCAGCGGACGAATGGCGAATGGACTCGCGAGGGCAAACCGATTGCAGCAGCATGAGGGGCGACGGTGGCCGCGGCCGTTATCCGGCGGAGCGTATGATCGTACGTGCAAAGTGGGCGCATGAGCGCCAACATGGGTGGCACCGCAGGAGTTACAGTCTTGTCCCATGAAACGGAAGGAACCGTTTCGTGGACGAGGCTTTTTTTTATTGCTCAAATCACCGCAGGAGGGATGCATATGACTCGGATAACCAGACGATGGCGTGGCGGCCGGAGATTTTTTGCCGCGTCAGACCGTATCCAAACATCAGAAGCCAACCATTTCGTCAAATATAAGGAGAATTTGCTATGAATAAAACGTTCCGGAAGATCGTCGGCGGCGCGCTCGCCGTCACCGCACTCATGGGTCTGGCCGCCTGCGGCGGTAAGACCGAAGGCGACAAGGCCGAGGGCAAGACCTACAAGGTCGGCATCGTGCAGTTTGTGGACGATGCGTCCCTCAACCAGATCGAGGCTGCCATCGAGGCCGAGCTCGACGCCAAGGCCAAGGAGCTGGGCGTGACCTTCGATTATACGCTCTACAATGGTCAGGGCGACGCCACGACCCTCAACCAGATCGGCGCAGAGCTCGTCGGCAAGGGCGTGGATCTGATCGTGCCGATCGCGACCCCGGCCGTGAAGATCATGCAGTCCGCCACCGAGGACACCGAGATCCCCATCGTGTTCTCCGCCGTGTCTGACCCCGTCGGCAGCGGCATCGTCGATGCGCTCGACGCGCCCGGCGGCCGCATCACCGGCACGAGCGACGCGCTCAACACCAAGGGCCTGCTCGATCTGATGCTCGCCCAGAACCCGGACACCAAGACCGTCGGCCTGCTCTACTCCAAGAGCGAGGACTCGTCCAAGCAGCCGATCGCGGACGCGAAGGCCTACCTTGAGGGCAAGGGCATCCGCTGCGTGGAAAAGACCGGCACGACCACCGACGAGATCACCTCCGCCGTTGACGCGCTCATCGCCGAAAAGGTCGACGCCGTCTTTACCCCGACCGACAACACCGTCATGACCGCAGAGCTTGCCATCTATGAGAAGTTCCTCAACGCCAAGATCCCGCAGTACTGCGGCGCGGACTCCTTCGCGCTCAACGGCGCGTTCGTCGGCTACGGTGTGGATTACACCGCGCTCGGCAAGATGACGGCCGACATGGTCGTGCAGGTGCTGGTCGACGGCAAGAGCCCCGCCACGCTGCCGGTCGCGACCTTCGACAACGGCATCGCCATGATCAATACGGACAGCTGCACCGCGCTCGGCTACGATCTCGCGGCTGTCAAGCAGGCGTTTGACGGCAAGTGCAGCTCCGTGCTCGAGACGACCACGCAGCAGAATTTTGACTGATATCTGACATTCCGAAGGAGGGGCGTTTATGCTGACAGTGTTGAAGACCGCGCTTGAGGTCGGCCTGATTTACGGCCTCGTCGCGCTGGCGCTGTTCATCAGCTTTTCGATCCTGAACATTGCAGACCTCTCGACCGACGGCTGCTTTACGCTCGGCTGCGCCGTGGGCGCGATGCTCACCATCGCGGGGCATCCGCTCCTGGCGCTGCCTGCGGCCATGGCCGCGGGTGTGCTCTCGGGCTTCATCACCGCCTTTTTGCAGACGCGCCTCGGCGTGGAGAGCATCCTCGCCGGCATCATCTCGAACACCGGCCTGTACACGATCAACCTCGCGGTCATGGGCTTTTCGTCCAATGTGTCCATCACGGGGCGCGATACGGTCTTTTCGCTGTTCAAGGCACTCACCGGCGGCAGCCAGTGGAGCACGCTGGTGCTGCTCGCGCTGCTGCTGGGCGTGATCGCGGTCGTGCTCATCCGGTTCTTCGGCACGTCGCTCGGGCTTTCCATCCGCGCGACGGGCGACAGTCTCGACATGGTCAGCGCCTCCTCCATCAACCCCAAGGTCACCATCACGATCGGCCTGTGCCTCGCAAACGCCCTCACGGCGCTCTCCGGCTGCCTGATCGGTGAGTACAACAAGTTTTGCGACATCAACCTCGGCACCGGCATGGTCACGATCGCGCTGGCAAGTCTGATCATCGGCGAGGTCTTTGCCGGCCGCCGCGGCGGTGTCGGCAAGCGCGTCGTCTGCGTCGTGCTCGGCAGCATCGTCTACCGCCTGATCATCGCGCTGGCGCTGCGGCTGAACATCTCGGCCGAGTACTTCAAGCTCGTCTCCGCCGTCATCGTCGCCGTCGCCATCGCCGCGCCGAATATGAAGGACTATGTCCATCTGGCAAAGATCCGCTCCAACGCGCGCAAGCTGCGCGCCCTGTCCGGAAAGGGGGATGAGACCGATGCTTGAGCTGTCCCACGTCAGCAAGACATTCAACGCCGGAACGGTGAACGAAAAGCACGCCCTGTGCGACCTGTCGCTCACGCTCGCCGACGGAGAATTTGCCACCATCGTCGGCTCGAACGGCGCGGGCAAGAGCACGCTCTTCAACGCCATCGCCGGTATGTTCTATGTCGATGCCGGCATCCTCCGGCTCGACGGGCGGGACATCACGTTCCTGCCGCCGCACAAGCGCAGCCGCCGCATCGGCCACCTGTTTCAGGACCCGCTCAAGGGCACCGCGCCGCACATGACCATTGAGGAAAACCTCGCCGTGGCCTATCTGCGCGCACCGGAAAAGCACAAACAGCTGCGCCGCGTCAGCCGCAAGGACCGGGAATTCTTCCGCGACGCGCTCGCCCAGCTCGACATGGGGCTGGAGGACCGCATGAACACGCCCGTCGGCCTGCTCTCCGGCGGTCAGCGGCAGGCGCTGACGCTGCTCATGGCCACCATGGTCACGCCCGAGCTGCTGCTGCTCGATGAGCACACGGCGGCGCTCGACCCCGTGACGGCCGACAAGGTGCTCGCGCTCACGCGCAGCATCGTCTCCGAGCGCAGCATCTCCTGCCTCATGATCACGCACAATATGCACCAGGCGCTCGAGCTCGGCTCGCGCACGCTCATGATGGACGCCGGGCGCATCGTGCTCGACGTCTCCGGTGCGCAGCGCGCGGACATGACCGTGCAGGGACTCATCGATGCATTTGCCGCTCAGGCGGGCACGGCGTTTGACAACGACCGCGTCCTGCTGTCCACGGCAGAGGGCACAGAAACCTGAATATGCAAAAAACAGCCGCCTGAAAAGGCGGCTGTTTTGCATTTTACGGCTTAATAGAACGTGGCCACCGGTTCTTCCGGCTTTTCGACCTCCTGCACGGACAGCACCGTGAGCACCGGGCCTTTTCGGCCGTAGGCGCGGTGGAACTTGTAGTCCAGCCGGGCCGTGATGATGGCCCACTCGTCGTTGCGGATCTCGTCGGCGCGATCCCATACGCACACGACGCCCGCGAACTGAATGTCCTGCACGCAGCAGGTCATGATGTGCCGGCCGGCGATGAAGCAGCCCTTCGGCACGTTCTTGCGCACAAGGCAGCGGCACTTGACCTCGACGGTCTTGCCGTCGTATTTCTTTGGCTCCTCGGACATGTCGCGGTACCAGAGGGCGAAGTCGCGATCCTCGATCTCGATGACCGGCGCGTCGATGTCAAACGGCAGCGGGTCCTCGATGTCGTCATAGACGACCTTGCCGTCGGTGTACTCATACGCGATGTCGCAGCGGCGGGAGATGGCGCGGATGATGCGGTGCATCTCCATGCGGTCCATGCTGTCGTTGTAGCGGTTGAGCACGACAAGCTCGGCGCTCTTGAGCTTGTCGACCGTGAGCTGGCGCATATTCGCATTGTAGCTCACGAACGTCGTCGCATCGCAGAAGAGAAACTCCTGCGCAACCGCCCAGTTTTCCGGCAGGCTGCCATAGAGCGAGTCGAGCATCCACATGCCGTTATACTCCACGAGCACGCGCTCGGGGTGCAGCTCGTCCTGCAGCGCGAGCAGATAGTCGCGCGTGAGGTCGGACTCCTCGTCAATGTTGCGCACGTAGACATTTCCGGCGCAGAACCTGTCCGGCTCGTAGACCTCCTCGCCGTCCTCGCACAGCAGCAGCAGCGTGCGCTCGCCCTTGTGGAAGCGGTTGTCCTCGAGCGTCTCCTGAATGAACTTTGTCTTGCCGGCCTCGAGGAAGCCGGTGAAGAGGTAGACCGGGACGTCCGGCGCCTGCTGTTTTTTATCAGCCAATGTGGAACAGCTCCTTCAGCGCATCCTCCGCCAGATGCGAACCGATCACGCACACGCGGCCGGTGACCTGTGCGCTGCCGCGGCGGACATCGGACTCGCCGGGCACATAGTCAAAGTGGATCCAGCCGCCGTCGGTCGCGGGCACGATGCCCTTGGCGCGCAAGACGACGCCGTAGCGGTGCTCGTTGATGAGCGCGTCGAGTGCGGTGCGGATCTCGTCATCGGTGTACTTGCGCGGCGTCTCCGTGCCCCAGCTCGTGAACACCTCGTCGGCGTGGTGATGATGGTGGTCATGATCGTGGCCGCAGCAGTGGTCGTGGTCGTGATGATCATGGTCGTGATCGCAGCAGTGGTCGTGGTCATGGTCATCGTGGTCATGATGATGCTCATGCTCATCGTCATCATCTTCGTCATGGTCATGATGATGGTGCTCATGCTCATGCTCGTCCTCGGCAGCCTCGGCCTGCAGGTGTGCGAGCTCGGCCGAGAGCGTGTCGCGGCGCTCCATCGTCTGGAGGATCTGCTTGCCGTCGAGCTCCGTCCAGGGCGTTGTCACGATGGTCGCGGTCGGGTTCTTCTCACGCAGCAGCGCCACGGCGGCGTCGAGCTTCTCGGGACGGATGCCCTCGGTGCGCGAGAGGATGATGGCGCTCGCGTTCTCGACCTGGTTGTTGAAGAACTCACCGAAGTTTTTCATATACATCCTGCACTTGTTGGCATCGACCACAGTCGTGAAGCCGTTGAGCACCAGCTCATCGGACTGCACGCCCTGCACCGCGCGGATGACGTCGCTGAGCTTGCCGACGCCCGAGGGCTCGATGAGGATGCGGTCGGGATGGAACTGCGCCAGCACCTTCTGCAGTGCGTCGGCAAAGTCCCCCACGAGGCTGCAGCAGATGCAGCCGGAGTTCATCTCGTTGATCTGCACGCCGGAGTCCTTGAGGAAGCCGCCGTCGATGGCGATCTCACCGAACTCGTTTTCGATCAGCACGATCTTTTCACCCGTGTACGCCTCGGCGATCAGCTTTTTGATCAGCGTGGTCTTGCCGGCGCCGAGAAAACCGGAGAAAATATCAATTTTTGTCATAAAAGAAAGCACTTCCTGTCCGGGAGCACGCGCCCCCAAAATTTTGACTATGATTATAGCACATAATTGTGAACGAAACAAGTCCGCCTCGTCGAGGAGACGGCGTTGCGTTTTTGCCGCCAGTGCGGTAAAATGGAGGCATGAGCTGGAATACTTTTTGGACAATTTTAAAGCGGAACTGGCGCGCAGCCGTCTATCTGCTCGTGCTCACGGTGCTGGCAGCGGTGCTCGTAATTGTGTGCGTCCGCCGCGGGCAGGAGGCCGCACAGCCCACACCTACGCCGCGCACCTCGGCCGAGGTGCGCAAGGATGCGGCGCAGACGCTGGTCGACGGCATGACCACGCAGGAGAAGATCTGCCAGCTGCTGATCGTACACCCGGAGGCGCTCACCGGCGGCGGCACCGTCACGGGCATGACGGACGAACTCGCCGCTGCGCTGCGTGCCTACCCCGTCGGCGGTGTGCTGCTCTCGGCGCAGAACATGGCCTCCGGCGAACAGCTTGCGGCGCTCACCGGAGCGCTTGCGGACGGCTGCAAAACGGCGACGCTCATCTCGGTCGACGAAGAGGGCGGCCGCGTCGCACGGCTGATGAACACCGTCGGCACGACGAAGCTCGGCAGCATGTACAGCTACCGCGCACAGGGCACGCAGGGCGCGCACGACAATGCACAGACCATCGCGCGCGACATCGCGTCCTACGGCTTCAACACAGACTTTGCGCCCGTGGCCGACGTCTGGACGAACAAGCGCAGCAACGCCATCGGCGACCGCGCCTACAGCGACGACTATGACGAGGCGGCAGAGCTTGTCGCCGCCGCCGTCAAGGGCTTTCACGACGGGGGCGTCATCTGCTGCCTGAAGCACTTCCCCGGCCACGGCAGCACAAAAACCGACTCACATGACGGCGCCGCCACGGTCGACAAGACGCTGCCGCCCGCAGCTGCGGCAGGAGGACCTTAAGCCCTTCGTCTCCGGCATCGCCGCCGGAGCGGACATGGTCATGGTCGGGCATCTGACCGTGCCGACGATGGACGATGCGCCCGCCTCCGTGTCGCACAAGATCGTCACGAATCTGCTGCGCTACGACCTCGGCTTTCGCGGCGTGATCGTCACAGACGGGCTGCAGATGCAGGCGCTCGCGCAGTACACAGACGGAGAAAAGGCCGTGCTTGCGCTCGCCGCCGGAAACGATATGCTGCTCGAGATCAGCGACGTACCCGGCACGGTCGCAGCCATCGAAAAGGCGCTCGCCGACGGGACGCTCACGCAGGCGGCGCTCGATGCGAGCGTGCTGCGTATTTTGCAGCTCAAGCTCGCGCACGGCATTGTGGACATGCCGGAAAGCGGCTGATCTCTCACAACATTTTAAGAAAGCTGTGCTACAGTCATTGGGACGTGATGACCGTTCGCGTCAGAGATGCCCCTTCTTTCTTCCCCCAAAAAAGATCAGAGCAGCCGCTGCTTCCGGCGCCGCTCTGATCTTTTTTGTTGTCGGGCGGCGCAAAACGTGGTATGCTAGACTATCACCTGCAAAGAGGAGAAGCCCATGCAATTCGTTGACATTGAAAAAAAAGACGGCGGCGCATACCTGCACCGCTATGACCTGCATTATATTGACCGCACCGGCTGCCCGCGCACCTATGAGATGGTCAGCCGTGACCGGAACATCGACTCGCTCGCGCACCTGCAGCAGCACCGCACGGACGCGGTCGTCATGGTGCTCACAGACGCAAAGCGCGAACGCATGGCGCTCAACCACGAGTTTCGCATGGAGCTCGGCCAGCGCATCTACGGGCTGCCCGGCGGACTCATCGAGCCGGGCGAAACGCCCGAGGAGGCCGCGCGCCGCGAGCTGGGCGAGGAAACGGGTCTGCGGCTGGTCGCCATCACGCACGTGCTGCCGCCGGCGGCGTGCACGGTCGGCATCGGCGACGAGCGCACGGTGTGCCTGTTCGGCATCGCCGAGGGGACGTTCCGCCCGAGCAGTGACCCCATGGAGGAGATCGAATCCGGCTGGTACACGCGCGCACAGGTGCGCGCCCTGCACGAGACGGACCTGTTCGGCTCGTGGGCGCTGGCATACAGCTGGATGTTCGCAAACGGCTGTCTGCCGGAAGTCTGAGGGAGGTGCGCCATGTTTTACACCGAGACCTACTGCCCCGGCGTCGCCGATTTTGACCGCGACGGCAAGCTCGCCTATGAGGCGATCCTGCGCATTCTGGAAAACACCGCGAGCCGCCACTCGGATTCCTCCGGCGACGATGTGATCGACGGCAGCCGCCGCGGCATCACATGGGTACTGACCGACTGGCGCGTCGAGATCGTGCACCGGCCGCAGAGCAAAGCACCCCTGCAGGTCACGACGTGGGTGCGCGACAATGTGCCCGTCGGGCGCATTTTCCGCGACTACACGATCACGGACGCGAGCGGCACGGAGCTCGTGCGCGCCGAATCGCGGCTGATCCTGTTCGACCTGCGCACGGAAAAGATCGTGCGCATCGACCGCGAACGCTTCGCGTCCTACCGGCCGGAGGCGCGCGGCGTCTTCCCCGACACTGCGCCGCGGCTGCGCGCGCCCGATGTCTTTGACACGCAGACGGTGCTGCCGCTGCGACGCTGCGACATCGATTTTAACGGCCATGTGCACAACACGAGATATCTCGAGTTCGCGCTTGAGGCGCTGCCGGAAACCATGCGCTGCGACGCGTTTCGCGGCTTTCGCATCGTCTATCCGAAGGCGGTCAAGGACACGAAGACCGTCACGCTCAAGTATACCGCCGCAGACGACGGCGCGTTTGTGTGTCTGTACAGTGCGGACACGCTGTGCACGATCGTCCGCTTTGAGACCTGAACAGAAATTCCCCGGAGCTGATCGCTCCGGGGAATCGTTTTATTGTCTCCACGGGTTCGCCGGGTCGGGATCGGTCGGATCCCAGCCGCGGTTCGGGCTCGTGATGTCCAGCCACGGAGCCGACGGCTTCGGCACGGGCAGGGACGAGGCATTGTAGATCTTCACCGTCGTACCGAGCGGGCAATTGTCATAGATCCACTTCGCGTCCGCCACCGTCAGGCGCACGCAGCCGTGCGAGCAGACCGTGCCAAGCTGGTTATACAGCCGGTAGGACAGGTCATTCTTGTTCGGGCTGTTATACGGCGAGGAGTGGAAGAGATAGTTGCCGACGATCTGCGTGCAGTACTGCCCCCAGCAGCCCTGCAGCGGATGCCAGGCCGCCTTGAACGGCGTGCGGAACGTGCCGATCGGCGTGGTCTGGCCGGGGCCGCAGACGAAGGCGTGATGGAGGATGGAGTATTCTCCGCTCTTATCCAGACCATAGACCAGCACCGTGCACTGGTTGCGCACGACCTCGAGCTGATACGGGTACTGCGCGCTCTGCAGGCTTTGATACTCCGCGTCCGAATAGTTGTTGACCGGGACGACAAACGTCGTGCGGATCGCATCCGTGCCGCACAAGAACAGGATCTCCACCGTGTGCTGCGTGGGCATATCGCGCTTCCAGACCGACTCGGCAATGTGGAAGCCCGGCGTAATGGAGCTGCCGTCGAGCGTGTAGCTGCGCGTCGGCTGCTGCACGCCGTCAACATACCAGACGAGCGTCGCCTTGCCGGGGGCGGCTTTGTATTCCGCGGGGAAATAGCGATAGGTCACGTACAGGTCGATGGCGCGGCACTCCGGCGAGAGCGCGGGCACGGGATCGGTCACGACCGTGCCGACACCCTGAAGCATGATGTCATATTCCTGACTGGTCTTATCGGCTGCGAGCGTGACCGTGCAGCCGCGCATAAGCACGCGCACAAGGCCGGCATGGCCGCTGCCCGCGACCGTCGTGCCATCGGCTGCAACGGTGAGCGCATCGACCGCGCCGCCGACGGTGACCGTGCCGTTCGGATCGGTGCGCACGACCAGCGTACCGGTGATGTTCAGAGCGCCGAGGTCGCGCCCGGCGGCACCGCCGAGGTAGAGCGTGCCGGTAAAGGCGTCCGCCGTCAGGGGCGCGGCGCCGGTATAGATCACGCGGCCGGAATCGGGCAGCGCGTCGGCGTCGCTGCAAAACTGCAGGCCGAGCTCATAGAGCATCTGCGCGATCTCGGCGCGGGTGATGCTGGCCGTGGGGTTCAGATGGCCGGTATCATCGCCGTTGACGATGCCGGCCCTGACCAGACCGGCCACGGAGGCGACCGCCCAGCCGCTGACACCGGAGGCGTCCGGGAAAGCCTGAAGGTCTGCAGCCGTGCCGTCAGAGACTGCAAAGGCGCGCGCGAAGACGGACATCGCCTCCTGGCGCGTGATGCTGCGGTTCGGGCCGATCGTGCCGTCACCGTAGCCGCTGAGGATATTCATCTGTACGGCGGTGCTCAGCTCCGGATAGTACCAGGCATCCCGGTTCACATCGGAAAAGAACGCAATGTCCTTCCCTGCCGTGCAGCCGAACACGCGCACGAGCATGGCGGCCATCTGTGCGCGCGAGGCATTGCCCATCGGCAGCAGATCACCGTGCTCGTCACCGAGCAGGATGCCGTGCGCACAGGCAAAATCCATCGCCGCCTGATACCAGGGGCCGGTAGGTGTAGGCTCGGGGCTGGGCTCCGGGCTGGGTTCGGTGCTGGGTTCGACCGGGGCTGTCGGCTCCGTCGTGGGGACGGCAGGCTCTGTCGTAGATGTCGGGGACTGCACAGCGTCCGGTTCTGCAGCGGCGACCGGCGCGGCGGCCAGCGTCAGCACGCAGACAAGCACGAGCAGCAGGGACAAAAAGCGTTTGCGCATGGTTTTCTCCTCCATTGTTTTCTGCGGATTTCGACTGTTTTCATTATAACGGAAGGCTGTGATTTTTCAACGCTTTTCGCAGAGATTTCAATTTTTTTAAGTCTTTTGTGTCATCGGCGCAAAAAAAGCAGCGCAGCCTCACAAGACTGCGCTGCTCAGCTTGTCAAAGAACCTCGTAGAGTTTGCGCCCGCAGGCGCAAAGAAAGTTCAATCATTTTCTTCGGCGACATGTGCGGCGAAGAAAATACTTCTCGGCCTGCAAACGTGCGCGCCGTCCGCAGAAAGCGGGCGGCGCGTGCGCTGCAGTCAGGCCGCAGACCCCTTTGTCAAAAAAGCAGTGCTTTTTTGACAGTCTTAAGCGCAGCCTCACAAGACTGCGCTTAAGACTGCCGGAAAAGGATTCTGTTTTCGGGCTTTTGGTTTACATAATTATTCGTTCAAGAGCTCCGCGATGTCGTCCTCCCCGTAGACGCGGATGCCGTGCGCGCCGAGGAGCGCTGCGGTGACGCCGTCGCCGGCAACGCGCGTGCCGGTAAACGTGCCGTCATAGATCTCCCCGTGGCCGCACGAGGGACTGCGCTGCTTGAGCAGGGCAGCCGTGCAGCCGAAGCGCTGCGCAAGGGCGAGCGTCTGCTGCGCGCCGCGCGCATAGGCGTCTGTAACGTCCCGGCCGGAACGCATGACGACGCGGCTGCCCTGCCGCTCGGACGCGTCGCGCGGCGTCGGCAGTCCGCCGAGCTGCTCCGGGCAGACGGGCACGAGTGTATGCCGCGCCATCAGCGCGCGCAGAACGTCCTCAGAGAGCCCCTTGGACGCGCCGTCATACCGGCAGGCGACGCCGAGCAGACACGCACTGACGAGCAGTTTCATCGTCCACCGCGCTTTCCGCGGCTCCACGTGAAGCCGAAGATCATACCGAGCACGCCGCCTGCGATGTGCGTGAGCTGCGCGAGACCGGCAGAGCCGGTGACGGCCTGAAAGATCTCACCGCCGAGGTAGAGGATGAGCACGAGGATGAGCGTGAGTGGGATGGTACCGGTGCGCATGCCGGCAAAGGACGCGAGCACGATGAGCATGAACACGACGCCGGAAGCGCCCATGAGCGCACCGTTCGGGAAGAAGAACCAGAGCACCAGCCCCGTCACGAGCGCCGTGAGCGCGATGGCAAGCAGGATGCGCTTGCCGCCGAAGCGCTCCTCCGCCATCGGGCCGACGACGAGCAGGATCACGATGTTGCTGCAATAGGCGGCGAAGTCCGGATGGCCGAGCACATGCAGGAAAAAGCGCGGGTAGGTCAGCCAGTTTGCCAGCGACGAGCGGTAGACGCAAAAGAGGTTTTGCGTCGTCCAGCCGTCGGTGAGCTTGCCGAGGCCGAGCGCGAGCAGGCTCAGCAGCGCAAATGTGAGGATGACGGGCGAATTATACAGGATCGTGATGGAGTGTTTCTTCATAAGTACCTCTCAAAATCAAACGCGCGCAGATCATGCGGGATCGGCGCGGTAATATGCAGGCTCTGCCCGGTGACGGGCTGCGCAAAGTCGGCCGCGGCGGAGTGCAGCGCGGGGCGCGTGAGCAGGGCGGTATCGCCGCCGTAGAGCGCGTCGCCGAGCAGCGGATGGCCGAGGGCGGCAAAGTGCACGCGGATCTGATGCGTGCGCCCGGTGCGCGGCGCGACGCGCAGGAGCGTATACCCGTCCCGCTCGGCAAGCACGGTATAGTCCGTGACGGACGGCTGACCGCCGGGCGCAGGGATACGCCGGGTCGAACCGTCGTCCGCGCGGGCAATGGGCAGGTCGATCGTGCCGCTCGGCGGCAGCCCCGTACCGCAGGCGACGGCGAGATAGGTGCGCCGGAAATCGCCGCTATGCAGCACGCGGCGCAGCCGGTCGTGCACGTATCCGCTGCGGGCGACGAGCATGACGCCCGACGTGCCGCGGTCGAGCCGGTTGACGGGGTGAAACACAGCGTCCGGTCCGAGGTAGGCGGCCAGAGCATTGGCGACCGTGGGCTCGCCGCGGTCATATCCGCCGTGCACGGCCATACCCGCAGGCTTGTTGAGTGCGAGCAGGTCGGCGTCTTCATACAAAATGTCCAGCGGCACGGCCACGGGTGTGAACTTGCCGCCGGAGCGCTTATCATCGATGCGCACGGTGAGCACATCCCCCGCGGCCACGCGGTCAACGGTGCGGGCGTGCGCGCCGTTGAGACAGATGCCGTCCGGCACGGTCTTGACGCGGGCGATCGCACCGTCGGCCATATGCAGCTCACGCCGGAGCAGGCTCCTGACCGTGCGGCCTGCCTGCTCCGGCGTGACGGTGAGCGTCAGCCGGCGCATTCCTGCGCGGCCAGCGCGGCGGCGTATGCGGCGTAGGTGCGGCTGTCAAAGCAGACCATACGCACGCGCGTCATTTCGGGATGGTCGGCAAGATAGCGCGTGATCTCGCGCACGGCGATCTGTGCCGCCTGATCGAGCGGGAAGCGGTAGACGCCCGTGCTGATGGACGGGAAATCGACCGTATGACAGTCGTTTTCGCTCGCAAGGCGCAGGCTGTTGCGGTAGCAATTGGCCAGCAGCTCCGGCTCACCGTGCTGCCCGTCGCGCCAGCGCGGACCAGGCGTGTGGATGACGTGGCGCGCCGGCAGGCGATACCCGCGGGTGATCTTCGCCTCGCCGGTACGGCAGCCGTTAAGACCGCGGCACTCATTGAGCAGACCGGTCCCGGCGGCCATGTGGATGGCGCCGTCTACCCCGCCGCCGCCGAGCAGCGAGCAGTTGGCGGCGTTGACGATGGCGTCGACATCAGATTTCGTGATGTCGCCCTGAATGATCTCGAAACGGTTCATGCAGTTACCTCCTTACCGTCCATGGTGACAACGATGCGGTCGTTCTGCGCGTCGATGGCGACGTCTCCGGCGGCCTTGCGCTGCGCGACGACGGCAGAGGCGATGGCATCCTCCACGTCGCGCTGGATGGTGCGGCGCAGGTTGCGCGCGCCGTACGTCTCGCTGTAGCCCTTGGCGACCAGATAGTCCACGACGGCAGGCGTCCAGTGCAGGGTCATGCCGCGCTCGGCCATGGCGGTGCGCACCTCGCCGAGCATGAGGGATGCGATGGCACGGAAGTTTTCCTCCGTGAGGTGGTTGAAGTAGACGATCTCGTCGAGGCGGTTGAGAAACTCCGGCCGCAGGAACTCGTTGAGGGCGCGCTGCGCACGCTCACGGCTCTGATCGTCCGCGCTCAGGCCGAAGCCGAGCGTGCCGGTGCGCGTGTTGCTGCCGGCGTTCGTGGTCAGGATGATGACGGTGTTCTCAAAGTTCACGGTGCGCCCCTGCGCGTCCGTGATGCGGCCGTCATCCAGGATCTGCAGCAGCAGGTTCATGACGTCCGGGTGCGCCTTTTCGATCTCATCGAAGAGGACGACGGAGTACGGCCGGCGGCGGATCTTCTCCGTGAGCTGACCGGCCTCGTCATAGCCGACATAGCCCGGGGGCGAGCCGATCATGCGCGAAACAGAGAACTTCTCCATGAACTCCGACATATCGAGCCGGATGAGCGACTCGGGCGCGTGGAAGAGCTCGTCGGCGAGGCGCTTGACAAGCTCCGTCTTGCCGACGCCGGTGCCGCCGACGAACAGGAAACTCACGGGCTTGCGCTTGGCCTGCAGGCCGACGCGATTGCGGCGGATGGCGGCGCAGACAGTATCGATCGCCGCGTCCTGCCCGACGATGTGCGCGCGCAGGCGGTCGCCGAGACCGGCGAGCTGCTCGAACTCATCGGCGCGGATGCTCGCGGCCGGGATCTTCGTCCAGAGCTCGATGATGCGCGCGAGGTTATCCGCCGTAAGCTCCGGGCGGCCCTTGGCGCGCAGCGCGTCGAGCTCGGTCTGCAGCTGCATCTCGCGGCTGCGCAGCTCGGCAATGCGCGCATAGCGGTGCTCGAGCTCCTGATCGTCATACGCGTCGCCGCTCTTCGGCGGCGCGGAGGCCAGCAGCTCGCGCTCGCGCGCATAGTCACCGATCTCCTTTTCGACCTCGTCGGCACGGATGAGGTCGGCATTTTTCAGGTTCACGTCCGAACAGGCCTCGTCAATGAGGTCGATGGCCTTGTCGGGCAGGAAGCGGTCGGTGATATAGCGTTCGCTGAGCACGACGGCAAGGCGGCACATGGCGTCCGGGATGATGACGCCGTGAAAGTCCTCATAATAGCGGCGCACGCCCTTGAGGATCTCGACGCTGTCATCGATGCCCGGCTCGGCCACCGTGACGGGCTGGAAGCGGCGCTCGAGTGCCGCGTCTTTTTCGATGTGCTTGCGGTACTCGGCAAACGTCGTCGCGCCGATGACCTGGATCTCACCGCGCGAGAGGGCGGGCTTGAGGATGTTGGCGGCGTTCATGCTGCCCTCAGCGTCACCCGCGCCGACGATGTTGTGCACCTCGTCGATAACGAGGATGATGTTGCCGACGCGGCGGATCTCCTCGATGAGACCCTTCATGCGGCTCTCGAACTGACCGCGGAACTGCGTGCCTGCCACGAGCGCCGTGAGGTCGAGCAGATAGACCTGCTTGTCGCGCAGCTTATAGGGCACGTTCCCCTCGGCGATGCGCTGGGCAAGCCCCTCGGCGATGGCCGTCTTGCCGACGCCGGGCTCGCCGATGAGACAGGGATTGTTCTTCTGGCGGCGGTTGAGGATCTGGATGACGCGCTCAAGCTCCTCTGCCCTGCCAATCATGGCATCGAGCTTGCCGTCGCGGGCGCGCTGCGTGAGATCGATGCAGTAGTTCGTGAGAAACTTCAGCTTGCGCGGCGCACTGCCGCGCTTGTCGGCAGCGGCGGCA
>ENA-ORSS01002476-ORSS01002476.1-human-gut-metagenome-genome-assembly--contig:-NODE-2476-length-16583-cov-6.530857_pt1 | contig 16583 bp, 15 predicted proteins | sample MGYA00241899_ERZ509162 | MGnify/ENA primary metagenome ERZ509162 (study PRJEB26280, sample SAMEA2338641) | human gut metagenome | biome: human gut; feature: human-associated habitat; material: faeces... | reverse complement strand
CTTCGAGCTGATTCTGCTGGACGACTGTTCGACCGACAACAGCGCCGAACTGCTGAACAACTGCCGCAACAACCCGCACGTAAGTCACATCGAACTGAACGAACAGAATAGCGGAAGCGCCTTCAGGCAATGGGAGAAAGGTATACAGCTGGCGCAGGGCAAATACATTTGGATAGCCGAGAGCGACGACAAGGCCGAAAACCGCTTTCTGGAACGCGCCGTCGAAGCTTTGGAGAAGCACCCCGAAGCCCAACTGTGTCTTACCGGGTCACATCTGATTGATACCTGCGGCAATCCACTGCACTCGTCCGAATTTGACCAATGGGATGAAGATGGACGGATCTACGAATACTCTTCCTTGCAATACCTGCGGAAAAAACTCCTCAACCAAAACACCGTTTACAATGCAAGCATGGTGCTCTTCCGTCGCAAGAATTGCCTGAAAGATATTACGCCAGCGTACAAAAAGATGCGTTATTGCGGCGACTGGCTGTTCTGGATAGAGCAGGCGCGGAAAGGAAACGTCGTCGAGATACACCAGAAACTAAACTTCTTCAGAAAACATCCCGACAATACGACCAATCAAGGAACCAGAGAAGGGAACTCCATTCCCGAAATGATAAGTATCAGGAAATACTTCTACCAGCATGTACTTCCACCTCAATGCTGCACGGATATCGTGATAGACAAGGCTCTGCTGTACGGGCACATCAAGCACCTGCCCATATCAGCCGAAAGAAGAAAAGAATTGCTATTATCGCTCAAAAAAGAGTTGAATATCAACTGGCTTGATTATCTTATTGGAAAGTGGATCCGGTCGCTACTGAAACACAAGAAGTCAGCGGACGCGCAAATACTTTAGCGTACAGCTAAGGCAATGTTCCAAGTGCTTCCAGCCGAACGGACGGCGCCAGAAAGCGTGCAGCAGATATCGTTTCCGCGAGTAACTGCTTCGTAAGGCATTGTGCAGAAAACGGTAGGACAAGTCTTCCGACGTACGCCGCCGCTCTTCCTCCGTCCAACGGACATCGGCCGTCCGTACGGGCAACAAGGGTTTCCACTTTGTGTCGTGCAGCTGCACCGTTGTCTCGTACCAGCGTCCGTCCAGATTGCCCGATGACAGATGTTCCACGGCAATGCCGCCACATACGTAGTTCGTGTATTTCCGCCCGACAGCCAGCGTAAAGTCCAAGTCATAGCAATGGAAGCCCTTCAGCACATCTTCGTCAAAAGGAAACTCCTCCCACACCTCGCGCCGCACCAACAGGGCAAAGCCGTCAAGTGTCACCACCGGCTCGAACGATAGAACTCCCTCTTGCAGCCTGCCACCTTGCACACAGCGAACACCGTTCTGTATGTACGAGCAACAATCCCATCCGGCATGGTTCTGCCACCAACCCGAATAAACATCCAACTTCACCTTGCTACCCGCAAAGCCTATCACACCACAGTCCGGACTGGCCAATCGTCCGATAAGTGCCCTCCCCCAATCCTGCTGATGAAAAACAACATCTTCATGCACAAAAAGCAGACAACGCCCCGATGCCCGACGCGCCCCTTCGTTGTAGACACGGGCTATCGGCCACCCAAGCTGACGATTGTCCACCGCCACCATTTCATACTCCACGCCAATGGTCTCGTCCACATTCTTGCACAAACGCTGCAAACGTTCCTGCGACACCGAACAAACGATTACTGATATCATATCCGACTTTGCTACATTCATACAATTTGACTTGAAAAACACAGTCCGTACCGTTACTCATTGACAAATGTACAACAAAGAATTGAGAAAAGACATGGATTTCTGAAGAAGATACGTTAACTTTGCTTCTGAAAACCAGATATCCCGTATAAACATGCCTCCCAAAGTCAGCGTCATCGTGCCCAACTACAATCATGCCCGCTACCTGAAAGCGCGCATCGACTCCATCCTGAACCAGACCTTTCAGGACTTCGAGCTGATTCTGCTGGACGACTGTTCGACCGACAACAGCGCCGAACTGCTGCAATCGTATGCCGACAATCCGCACATCAGTCACATCGTGCTGAACGACCGCAACACCGGCAGCCCCTTCCTGCAATGGCAGAAAGGCATCGGCCTGGCGCAAGGAGAATACGTCTGGATAGCCGAAAGCGACGACACAGCCCAACCCGACTTTCTGGCCACTACCGTAGCGGTACTCGACCGCCATCCGCAGGCCGCACTGTGCTACACCGGCTCGCGCCTCATCGACGAAGACGGAAACGACCTGCACCACGACATCAACCAATGGGGCAGCCGCAAACTAAATCTGCCCGAGAAACATTCCGTCATCGACGGACGACGGTTTGCCGCACGCAACCTGTACTGGCGCAACTACATAGCCAACGCCAGTGCCGTCCTTTCGCGCGCCGACCACCTGCGGCGCATCGACCTGCACGACTGCATCCGCATGCGCTACAGCGGCGACTGGCTCTTCTGGTTCCGCATGACGTTGACGGGCGACGTGGCCGAAGTCTACACCGACTTGAACAACTTCCGCCAACACACGCAGAAGGTGACCGTAAAGGCCGAACAAAACGGAGGCGGGAAAAAGGAAGACATCGACATCGTGGCCCAGATGGAGCAGCAACTCCCCGAAATAGGACGTTGCAAACGGGTCATACGCCATGGCATCCTCTACAACCGCATCGGCAGACTGCCCCTGACGCCCGAAGGCAAGCACGAACTGCATGCCTACCTGAAGTCGAAGCTGAACGCCGGCCCCGCCGAAGGACGTCTGGCACACGTGGCCCAACTGCTGCGACTCGTCTGGCCGTGGGTGCCCGACATGAAGCGAAACAGAGTCTGATTATCAGCCATCTACAGACACGCTAAAAAGTGCCGCGAGCCGTGCAAGTGTTGCTCGTGAGCCGTACAAGTGTTGCTCGCGAGCCGTGCAAGTGTTGCTCGCGAGCCGTGCAAGTATCTCTCATAAGCCGCACAAGTGTCCTTTAAAACCGCCCCAGAACGGCCCCAAACGAAGCTGAAGCCGGGCGAAACAAAAATATTAACTTTTTTTTGGCAAATATTAGGTTGTAAACAAAAAAAACATGTAACTTTGCAACCTAAACCTAAACATCTAAAAATTAACGCCTAATGTCTCTTCAAAACAAACATGCTTATTTAATCATCGCACACAATGAGTACCCCGTGCTGAGGACCTTGCTGTCGATGCTCGACGATGAGCGTAACGACATCTACCTCTACATCGACCGGCGCTCGCGCAACCTGCGAAAAAGCATGCATCATTACGAACTGAGCAGAGCCAAGCTCTACATCATCCCCAATCCCATCAAGCTGTATTGGGGTGACATCAGTTTGGTCGAAGCCGAATTTACCCTGCTGGAAACAGCTTCCGCAAACGGTAAATACGCCTATTACCACCTGCTGTCGGGTGTGGATCTTCCACTGAAAAACCAGAACTACATCCACGACTTCTTCGACCGCCACGCCGGACAAGAATTTGTGGAATACTGGCACAGTCCCGAACACCAGAAAGACCTCGACCGGAAAGTCTCGCGCTACTACCTCTTCACCAAGAGTCTGCGCCCCAACGACCGCTGGCACGCTTTCACCATGCCTTTCTACAACTTTGTACTCATCCTGCAAAAGCTGCTCCACTTCCGCCGCAAGCACGAAGTCGGATTCCAGAAAGGCTCGCAATGGTTCAGCATCACCAACGACTTCTGCCAATATCTGCTCAAGGAGAAAGCCTTCGTACTGAAACGTTTCAAATATACCCTGTGACCCGACGAGATATTCATCCAGACCGTTCTGTGGAACTCCCCCTTCCGGAAAAACATCTACCGGCCCGAGGACGAAGCAGCCGGCAACATGCGCCTCATCGACTGGCACCGCGGAGGACCCTACGTGTGGAAGAAGCGCGACTACGACGAACTGGTACAGTCCGACAAGCTCTTTGCCCGCAAGTTCAGTTCCGACCAGATGGAGCTGGTGAACCACCTGGAAGCCACCTTCGCCTGCTGAACACCGTGAAGGCCTTCCGGCCTTCGCGACAAACAACCGCCTAAAACTGACCGACGAATGAAACAATACGATTACCTGATTGTAGGAAGCGGACTCTTCGGAGCCGTCTTTGCCCACGAAGCCCACAAGGCCGGAAAACGCTGTCTGGTGATAGAGAAACGCCCACACACGGGTGGAAACATCTATTGCGAGGAAGTGGCAGGCATCAACGTGCACAAGTATGGCGCCCACATCTTCCATACCGACAACAAGGAAGTGTGGCAATACGTCAATCGTCTGGTCGAGTTCAACCGATACACCAACTCTCCCGTAGCCAACTATCAAGGGAAGCTCTACAACCTTCCCTTCAACATGAACACCTTCTACCAGCTATGGGGAGTACGAACACCTGCCGAAGCACAAGCCAAACTGCAGGAACAGTGCGCCGCCTACGCACACATCAGCCAGCCCCGCAATCTGGAGGAGCAGGCCCTCAGACTATGTGGCAATGACATCTACCAGTATCTGGTGAAAGGATATACCGAAAAGCAATGGGGATGTGCCGCTACCGAACTGCCGGCCTTCATCATCAAGCGGCTTCCTTTCCGCTTCACTTTCGACAACAATTACTTCAACGATCCCTATCAGGGCATTCCTTACGGAGGCTACAACCGCCTCATCGGATTGCTGCTCGAAGGTGTCGAAGTACGTACAGGTGTCGACTATCTGGAGCACCGTGCCGAACTTTCCGCACTGGCTCACCGTACCCTCTATACCGGATGCATTGATGCTTACTTCGACTATGCCTGCGGACACTTGGAGTACCGCAGCCTGCGCTTCGAACACAAACTGCTGGAGGGCGTCGCCAACTTCCAAGGAAACGCCGTGGTCAACTATACCGACCGCGAAACGCCCTACACACGCATCATCGAGCACAAGCATTTCGAGTTCGGCCAACAGCCCGATACCGTCATCACCTACGAGTACCCCGACAGCTATGCGCCCGGCAAAGAACCTTATTATCCCGTCAACACCTCGGCCAACAACGAAATCTTTGCCCGCTATCAGTCCATGGCCCGACAAACACCCGACGTGCTGTTCGGCGGTCGTCTGGCCCAATACACTTACGCCGACATGGACGATACCATCGCTGCGGCACTGAGTCTGTGGCGCAGTCAGCAGTAAGCAGCTCTACTCGTTCCGGTCCAATTTCATCTTTCTGAAGAAGTCGGGAATGGTATTGTCTACATAGATAAAGCCATCCTTGCACAGACGGTCGTACACAGGCGTACCGATCACGCGGCCATACTCCATCTCCAGCTTACCTTCTTTGTACATCTGGTAGAAGTAACGCCAATGGCATCCGCCATGCTTGCTGGGGTTCTGTTCGAGCTGCTTGCCTCCGTTGATCATTTTCTCCATGAAGTGACGCTTGCCACGGATGTTGTAATGATAGACGTGTACTTTTCCCAGTTCCGAACGGCGGGGAAACATGGTTACCTTGTGGTTGCCCATCGAAATCTGCAAGTAACACTTGGTACGGTGAATCACTTTCTTGTTCTGATGGTCGAACAGCGAATAGAGCGACAGGTCATACTGTTCGGGTTGCGGAACGGTCTTTACCATCTTGTTCCACTGCCAGAAAGGCTTGTCTTCTTCCGGATAGACACTGCGCACCTCGCACTTCAGCACATTGGAGTGGGTAGCCGACAAATCATTCTTCAGGTTACCCGAAGGTGAGTACCACAACTCATCGGCATCGGCATTGATCACCCAGTCGGCCTTGTACACCGTCTTTGCTTTCCATATCATGCGGTCCACCCATACTTTCTGCTTGTAGTTGGTAGCCTTTTCCCAGATGACTTCCTTTACCCAGCCTTTCTCCTGATACTTGCGGATGATGTCCGGCGTACGGTCGGTAGAATTGTTGTCGGTGATAATGAAACAATCTACCCCCATGGCTTTATGAAACAGAAGATTGTCTTCCAGTACATCTTCCTCGTTTTTCACCAGCAGCGTCATCACCAGCCGCGGCGAAGGTGTCAGCCGGAAGCCTCCGAAGCTCTCGGCAAGAGCCAGTCCTACCTTTTTCAGAAAATACATGCTCATAGTCTATCAGATTTGTTAATTAATCGCCACTTTCACCCAGCCTACCGGATAGATGTTCGGTGTCTCGCAATGCTGGAACCAGCGATTCGGGACAATCACAATCTTATCCTCGTGTGGGTCGAGCCAGGCTCCCCACCAGCTGAAAGTACTGTTGCAGATGATGTGGTGGCGACAATGGCTCATCAGCATCATGTCCTGCCAGCTTTCTTCTCCCTTGTTCCAATCGATGTAAACGGCATTCTGCAAAGGGATGTTCTCCTTCACCCAGGCTATATCGTCGGAGAATACATAATACGAAGGTGCAGCCACCCTGCGGTTCATCTCGGCTATAGCATTCTGATAATAGGGAAGCTGACAGACACTGCCTGTAGTGGCCCAGTGTTGCGGTTGCAGATAGTCGCCCCGACGGATGTGCAGCGAAACGGCATTCGCATCGGCATCCAGCCGGCGAAGCAATTCGGCACTGCGGGCGTTCACCTTGCTACTGTCGAAGGTAAAAGCCTTGCGCACCTCATCCTTTATATCGGCAAAAAAGCGCTCGGACTGATAAAAGCCTTTGAAATAGAGCAGCGGCCACAGGTATTTCTTTTCGAATGCCCGCAGACTGTTGGGGTCCTGCTTGCGCTCGTATATCTTCTTAAAGAACAGAAACTCAATCACCTTTTTCAACGGTTGGTTGATGCAGAATTCCGTATGCGGCAGATTGAAGACGCGATGCATCTCGTAACCATGATGAACATGATAGTGTACCATGTCCGAAAGGTCAATGCGCACCTTGGGATAGCGCTTCTTCATTCGCAAATAAAAGGCGTAGATAAACATTTGGTTACCCAGTCCGCCTGTCATTTTTATCAGTCTCATAACTGTCTGCTTCTATTATATATGTATAATTGGTTCTGTTTGCCATACTACCTGTTCATAATCCCCAGACGCTCGTGCAGTCCGTCGCAATAGGCTTTCCACAGGCGGGCAATGTCGCCCCACTGCCAGGCATCGGAGAAGGGGCAGGTGAAGAACGCCACCAGTATATAGCCTATCACTCCGTTGAAACCACGAAGATACCTGACGGCCCAGTTGCGTCCGTAGTGATGGTTTAGGTACGTGGAATTGCGCACCTGGTAGTATCGTTTCCATTTCTTTTTCTTGCTGCGTTCGCTCCACGTGTCGTTCGAGAAGAACTTTTCCTTATCCATCAGGGCCGAGGGTACGTAGAGTATCTTGAATCCTGCCAACACGGTACGAAGGCAATAGTCGGTATCGTCGCAGAAGATAAAAAGTTCCTTGTTGGGCAAGCCGATTTTTTCGATCACTTCCCGGCGGATAAAGGGACCTTCGAAAGCAGTACCTTTCACCTCAGTAGGGGCGGTTATGGTCTGCTTCGACAGTTTCTTGCCGTACATCGAAGAAAAAGGATTGGTCAGGTTGTATTCCTGAAAATCGTGAGTGAAGATTTTTCCCTCCATCAAGCGGCGGGGCGCCAGAATACCTACGTCTTTTCGCCCGGCTTCGGCCAGAAGATGTTCCAAACAGTCGGCACGCGGAAATACATCATCGTCCATGCACCACACCCAGTCGGCTCCTTGCTGATAAGCGCGTTGCATGCCGGTATAAAAACCGCCCGAGCCTCCTACGTTGGACTGATGGATGACGGTCAGGTCGCTCTGCTGGTCGAGCCATGCGGCAGTGCCGTCGGTGCTGCCGTTGTTTACCACTATGATAGAAGTAAGCGGCTTGTTCTGCCGCAAACAATGAATGTTTCTCTTCAGGAGTTCCTGACGGTTGTACGTCACGACCACAGCGATAATGTTCATAGCAGATTCTTGTTTTAAAGGATTCTTGTTTAATAGAGTTCTCCTCCCTTTTCGGTCTGAAGCCGCCGGTAGTAGGAAATCAACTGAAAGCATTTCTCGGCATCGAAGCCCCGCACCTTGGCATATTCTTCGGCCATCAGGCGGTGCATCTCCGGAGTAGCGGGCAAGCGTTCGAAGTTACGGCATCCGCGCCGCAGGCCGATGTGCCCGATGTACATACGGTTCAAGTCGACTATCTCTATCTTGGCCGAACCGTCGGACATGGGGCGGAACAGAATGTTGCCGCGGCCATAGTCTTTGTGGGCATATCCGTTTTCGTGCAGAATGGCAGTCACCCGTCCGATTTCGCGCAACACTTTCTCTTCGCACTCGAATTTCTGCACAAAAAGATCGGAATATACGTAAGGACAGTCGGACAGACAGCTGACGTAGTAACTCTTGTCAAACAACAGCCCCTGACGCTGGTCCATACTTCCGACGGGCTGTGGGGTGCCTACTCCCAGCTTCAGGAACGCATCGGCATAAAGGAAAGAACGTTTGGCCTTGGAAGCGCGAAACACGCCGTAAATCACACGGTTGAGCCAATTGGGCTGATGAAAGGACTTCACCACATAGGTGACTCCTCCGTATTCCATACGCCGCAGTTCGTTCCGCCCTCTGTGTATCACCACGCCTTCGTTCCGACGAAAGCGCATAGGCAACGACAATATAAACGGCTCCAGACTCTTATAGTCCGGATGAATGGTCAATACCCTCGGATGAAGAAAACGATATAGAGCGGAAACCTTCCCCTTATCTTTTATCATAATGAATGTACCTAAGCTTATAGACAAAGCGTTGCCTCACAGCATCCAAGACAACGGAATTCGCGGCAAATATAGGCATTATTTGACAGACTTCCAAAAAACACATTGCCTGCCGACCACACAATTTCAATATGGAAGCCGAAGGAACTGAATTTTACCGGAAGAAAAGGCTGACTCCTGCTGAGAGACACTTGCATTCCATTTGTGGGACACTTGCACGGCTCGCGAGCCGTGCAAGTGTTGTTCGCGAGCCGTACAAGTGTCCTACAAACGGGGTTCAAAGGAGGCGTTTCACCCTTTTCCGCCGCCTCTTTTCCCATTCTCTATCTTTGGGAATTTTCTTCAGTAAGCGATAAAGGCATGAAGCCGGTTTCGGAACACGCCGAAAAAGGTGCAACCTCCCGGCTTCAGATTTTATCCAGTCCTTTCGTATATTTCAGCCAATAATACTTCAAAGGATTCTTATACTTCAACTGTTTCCAGGGACGGCTGCTGTGAGGACGGTGCCACACGGGAAGCGTCGTGAACAGATAGTTGCGGAACCCTTCCTTCTGCGACTGGTGCGAGATGGTGACATCGTGCCAGTTCTTCTCCGGGTCGAGCTGGTGGAAGTCGAAAGTCCGCAGAAAGTTGACTGTCAGCAGCGAGCAGCAGAAGCTGCAATGCTTCTTTTCGGGGTATACCTGATTCTCGTTTCCTTTGGCAAACAGGTAGGGATAGTTTATCTCGCCTTTCTCATCGACGGTGACGGCGGCAGCTATACCACAGTCCGTGCGCTCCTGCGCGCCGTCGAACAGAGCCTGAAGCGTATTCTTCTTCACCACCACGTCCGACTCTACAATAATCAGCGCGGCATCTTCGGCAATGGCGCGCTCCTGCGCCATCTGCAGCACCAGCAGATAGTTGGGCGAAGGATGGTCGGTCAGATCCGAGAGGTTCACCAGATTGAACCCCATCTTCTTCGAGGCCTCCTGCAGCCGGGCTGTATTTTCGGCCGTACTGAAATCGTTGTAGATGGTATATGTGTAAGGCACTTTGATGTCCGATGCCACGATGGCTTCGGCCGTCTGTAAGGTCAGGTCAATGGAGTCCTTTACCGGAGTAATCACATGAATGCATTTCATACGTTCTATTTTTATCGTCTATTTGTCCGTCGATGCCATAGGGCAGACAAAACTATGTAATATTTTGCAAATGTCCAAACCCCGTCTGTATTTTGTGCTCCATACGCAAGAACCGCACCCGGCTCATCCAAGATCCGCTATCAACGCCACAACCGGAACTCCACATCCTCGAACGTAATGCAGTCCGCAGGATCGGCTTCATTGTAGAGGGTACCCTCCATCCGCCCGGTGACAACCGGGAATGACGTCATTGCAGCATCTCTATAATCTACATCGTCCACCTGCAACAGGAACGGATGCTCCGGAGAGCAGCAATAGGTCCTTCCGCTATCCGCAAAAGTCAAACTGATGTATGGCACCCGCTCCGCATTGGCATCCACCAACTTCGATGATGTCAACTCAAACGAGCCCGTTTCCATCGGTCCCCATTGCAGATGCATGGTTGCCCAAGGCTCATCGCGATAATCGGCTGCAAACCTGATAATCCATCCGGTGATGTCAATATGCTGATACGAGTCCTGCGGGATATAGAGTAAAGGATCTATCCGGACATCATAATAAGAGTCTTGCCTGATGTTTATCAAGCTGTCATTCATCATTCCCACAAAATAACTCTTTGTGTAAGGCAACGCTCCGGGCAAGGAGTCCTCATCATGTCCGTTGCCGCAAGCGGCAAGGCAAAGCAACAGGGCAGCCAACAGTGTGGCAGGAAAAAACTTCAGTTTCATAATATTACAGTTTAAACAGTTATACAATTGTTTCATACCATTTTCAAATTTGACGTTACGAAGATGAGCGGAATAAACCAGATAATCGCTAAAAAAGAGTACGCAAAAAGTACGCATTTAACTTGCGTACTTTTTGCGTACCCCTTAGAACAACCAACTTATCTATTGTTTTTCAAGCATTTGCCTATGTTTACTTATAAACTTTGAACAAGTTGATCACATTGTTTAGAAGACCCTTTTGTTCCGGACAGCTTTGTGTAAAGCCGTGAACGAACAGACGAAATATCCTGTTTGGAACTAATCATAATGGTTGCCATTTGAGTAGGTGTAACACCTATTTTGATCAATAAACAAATATGCAGTTCCTTTTCTGAAATCTGAGGATATAACTCTTTCAACCGTGTAGTGAAACCGCCATACGCTTCATCCACTTGTTCCTGTAATTCTTGCCAATCTTCAATCTTAAGCAACTGGGATTTTTCTTTACTGTTGGCTACTGTCTGGAACTTATTATAGATGTTCGTCATATATAAACCAGCTTCAACCTTCCGCTGCATTTCTTGCATCTCTTCAATTCGCCGATTGTCTTTCTCAATCTGTTCTTTTTGAACCAGCAATAAATTCCGATGTAGCAAGTCTTTGTCTTTTACTGCATTTTCCAATTGCCAAGACAATTCTTCAATCTTCTTTTTGTTTTCTTCTATTTGTTCTTGGCTATATTGCTTCAGTTTTTCTTGTTGACGTTTCAATTTTTCCTGTTGAAGTAACATAGTCTGTTCCTTTCGTTTGTTTTTTTGCCAAAAGACAGCAAACAATAACAAAGAAAACAATGCCACCAATACTAAAAAGAAAATTAGGTTCCTATGATTAAAGTTCTCCTTTTTCAACTTTATATTTTCTTTCTCAAACTTATGGTAATTATACAAAGCATCAATTTTATGAATTGTCTCTGTACGAATACTTTGTTTAAGAGAATCATCATAAAGCATATACAAGTCATAATACTCCATTGCTTGAGTAACATCCCCCCGTTCACGGGCTATTTTAGCCAACCCTTGGTAAGCACTCGCTTTGTGAGAATACGAATGAAGAGATAATTTCTTCCTATAATAATAAACAGCTGAATCTAATTGGTTTGTATTATAATAGTATTTTGCCGTGTTGTTGTAATACATCGGCATGCTAAGCGTATCAACAGCTTGCCAAGCGATTTGAAGTTTTTCACATGCCGCCGGATAATTACCCCAATCGACGTAGAACCCTGCCAATTCCCCATAGACCATACTTAATAAGATACTGTCTTGCATGTATTGCGCCATTTCACCAGCACGATTGTAATACCAAATAGCACTGTCTTGCCGTTCCCTCACCGCAAAAGACCGCCCAATATCCCGCAAATCGAAAACAAGGTTGGCACTGTCTTTCAGTATCAAGTCACATTGATAAGCCTTACGGAGCACACCAGGCAATTCGTCGTAAAGTTCTTGATAGAAGAATAACGTCCCCATCTGGCTGTAGATGCGGCTCAGCAGATTGTAATCCGTCAGCTCCTCGCGCTCCATGACGTTGATGGCACGCTGGTAGTACTCCAACGCCCGTGGAGCATCCTTCAAGTCGCTATAAGTGCGGCCGGCATAGTAGAGGGCTTCGGGCAAGTGGGTCTTGTCGCGCTGCTCCCGATAGTAGCGCACTATGGAGAGGATCAGGCTGTCCGAAGTGTGCGTGACGTAAGCCTTGTCATCGGCCTTCACGCGAAGCAGGTTGTAGTACATCCGGACACGTTCCGGGCAGTGACCGATGCTGTCGGCCCACGTGCCCAACACGGCTTTCATACTGTCCGGACGTACGTTCAACAGAGAGTCGGTCTGCTGCAACAGGCGGACGTCGTCGCGGTCGGCTCCACAGGAAGCCAACAGGACGACGACAAAAAGGATGATATAGCAAGCGGGGTGTTTCATATTGTGCGTCTCTTTTTTTCCGTTTTCAAAGCACAAAGATACGCTTGTTCGAAATAAGATGCTATAAAAAGGAAGAATAGTATCGCCAAATCATGGATATTCACAAATATAGCCGTACCTTTGCCGCCCCATAAAGAGAGAGAAAAAAGGTATGGAATAGAACGACCTAGCATAGAGAAGTCAATGAATGAAAAAAGCTTAAAACCGCGCTTCGCAAAAATGCCCGACTGGAAAAGCGCGTGGAACCGCACTGCTATTGTTTTTGCAGCCGGCCTGTTCCTGAAACTCATCCTTTTCGATGCCATCTGGTGCATAGATACCACGTTCGCATCGTTTTCGTACCTGGAAACCTATCTTTCCAAGTTGTTCATCGCTACGTTGCTGCTGCTCCCCTACATTCTGTTCAGGAGGAAAGGGATAGAAAGTGTCATCCTGTTCTGCCTCGACAGCCTGCTTATCTGCAACCTGCTCTATTTCCGAACATACTACACACACATCCCGCTGAGCAGCTACGTACTGGCCGGCAACCTGGCCGACTTTACCGCAAGCGTCAGAGATTCGTTCAGAATGATAGACATTCTGTTGCCCCTGTCATCCGTCGCCACCATCTTCATAGCGCTCCGCAAGCCAGACCGAAAGGGAAGCAGCCTCATCCGAAGACTTCCCGGATACTTTGCCGTATTGGTTGGAACCACCGTGCTGAACATGGCTTGCCTAAGCTTCTACGGCGGATTCCATCAAGCTTTCAACGCCGTGCGACAATCGTCTTACCTGTGTTCAAGCAGCGCACCGATGTTCACCGTATTCGGTTGCATGTACTACGACCTGACGGAACAGCAACAGAAGATCACCCCCGAAATAGAGCAACGCATCGAAAGCTGGCTTGACGCACAGCCCGCATGGACGCCCCTGCCCGACTCGGTAGAGACGCGCCGCAACTGCATCCTGATTCTGGCCGAATCGTTCGAAAGCTGGGTGCTGGAGCAGGAAGTGGAAGGACAGGAAATCACGCCCTGCCTCAACCGCCTGCTGAAGGAGCCGACTACCCTCTACGCTCCCCACGTGCTCACCCAGGTGAAAGGCGGACGCTCCATCGACGCCCAACTGATGATCAATGCCGGCATGCTGCCCCTCAACTCGGGTGCATACAGCAGCCTGTTTGCCGATAACCATTACGCCACCCTGCCCAAAGCCATGCACGAGCTAAAGCACTCACGCAACTATCTGCTGACCATCGACAAGGTATCGACCTGGAATCAGGGAGCCATTGCCTACAGCTTCGGGCTGGACACCATCATCGCCTATCACGACTTCCGCAAAGCCGAAGCCTTCGGCACCCACAAGCGCATCGGCGACGTGCCTTTCTTCGAGCAGTGCAGCGAGAAAATCAGCGATGGCGAAATATGGAAGCAGGGCGAAACAGTCTTCATGCAGTTCGTCACCTACTCCGGCCACGCGCCGTTCGTGCTGCCCCAGCACTTGCAGGAAATCAGTTTCTCCGACTCCATCCCCGCGAAGGCAGCCGACTACATGAAGACGGCCCGCTATACGGACAAAGCCCTCGGACAGTTTGTCGACTTCCTGAAGTCGCGGCCCGAGTATAAGGAAACACTTATCGTCATCACCGGCGACCACGAGGGACTCGCTTTCTACCGCAACGAGCTGTGCCAGGCGCCTGCCATGCAGGGCATTGTTTCCGACAAGCCCTATACGCCCCTCATCATCCTTAACTCGCCCGTAGGCATGCGCTACGAGGACGTGATGGGACAGATAGACATCTACCCCACCCTGCTCCAGCTGCTGGGACTCGAACGCTATCCGTGGAAAGGCATGGGACAGAGCATCCTGTCGCCAACGAAGCGGGGACTTGCCGTAGGCTCGCACATGAACGTCGAAGGCGATGCCTCCGACAGCCTGACCCTGCACCACCTGCAACAGGCTCACGATATAGCCGACCTGATGCTGCGCTTCGACTACCTGAAAGAGAAGTCCGGCACAGACGGCAATAAACAAAACAGGCCCTGAATGTGTTATACATCCGGTGCAGCCACGGCCTACGGCCCCGCTACACAACGGCCCGAACGGTGGAAACCGTCCGATACATGCACAAAAAAACAGAAAAGGAAATGAAAGTAATTGTCGACAACAAGATTCCCTTCATCAGGGAAGCCATCGGGCAGATAGCCGACGAAGTAGTCTACCTGCCGGGAAAAGCATTCACGCCGGAAGCCGTCCGCGACGCCGACGCACTGATCATACGCACCCGAACCCTGTGCAACCGCCAGCTGCTCGAAGGCAGCCGCGTGCGCTTCATCGCCACAGCCACCATCGGATTCGACCACATTGACACCGAATACTGCCGCCAGGCGGGCATCGGATGGACCAACGCTCCGGGATGCAACTCGGCCTCCGTAGCCCAGTATCTGCAATCCACCCTCCTGCTGCTGCAACAGCACAGACCCGACCGCCCGCTGGCCGGACTGACGCTCGGCATTGTCGGCGCGGGCAATGTAGGCAGCAAAGTGGCAGAAGTAGGGAAAAAACTGGGTATGAAAGTGCTGCTCAACGACCTGCCGCGCGAAGAACGCGAAGGACACGACGGATTCGCATCGCTGGCACAACTGGCAGCCGAGTGCGACGTCATCAGCTTTCACGTGCCCCTATATAAAGAAGGAAAATACAAGACCCTGCACCTGGCCGACGCCGCCTTCTTCGGCTCGCTGCAACGCAGACCGGTCATCATCAATACATCGCGCGGAGAAGTAATCGAAACCGGAGCCCTGCTTCGTGCCCTCGACAGCGGACAAATAGCCGATGCCGTCATCGACGTGTGGGAAAACGAACCCGACATCAATCTGGAGCTGCTCGGCAAAGTGTTCATCGGTACGCCCCACATCGCCGGCTACTCGGCCGACGGAAAGGCCAACGCCACCCGCATGTCGCTCGACGCCCTTTGCCGCTTCTTCCACCTGACAGCCCAGTACGCCATCGAGCCGCCACAGCCCGCCACACCCGTCATCACTGCCGGCAGCCTGACCGAAGCTGCCCTGCAGATGTACGACCCGCGACGCGACTGCGACGCACTGCGCCAACACCCCGAACTGTTCGAACAGCTGCGAGGCGACTATCCGCTACGACGCGAACGGCGGGCCTTCACCCTCGTCACGCCACAGCAGTATCAGCTGTTCTGATTCCGGCGGCAGGCTATCCGCACTGTTTCCACCTGTGGTAACCACCGTAACCACTTGCGGGAACCGTGTTCCCCACTTGTGGGAACGGCAGTTCCCGCAAGTGGAAACCAGAGGAAACACCCGTCAGACGGCTCAGCGCATCACCTCACGACCGATCACCTGCGGATAGTACTCGTACTCCAGCGCATGTACCTTGGCCGCCACGTCCGCAGCCGTATCGTCGGGCAACACTGCGCAACGGTACTGGGCAATGACTTCGCCCTCGTCGTAGTGCTCGTTAATATAATGTATAGTGATTCCACTCTCCGTCTCGCCGGCAGCCACCACGGCCTCGTGCACGCGGTCGCCGTACATACCTTTGCCCCCAAACTTGGGCAGCAGCGAAGGGTGTATGTTGACAATCTTATTGGGATAGGCCCGGAGCAGACAATCGGGGACGCGCGCCAGGAAACCTGCCAGCACCACAAAGTCGATGCCCTGCTCGCGAAGCAGCGCAAGCACCGGCTCGCCGTCCGCCCAGTCTTCCTTGCCGAAATAAGCACACGGAACGTCCAGTTTGCGCGCACGTTCCAACACAAACGCATGTTGCCGGTTCGTCAGGACCAGCTTCACCTCCACCTCTTCGCTACCTTGAAAGTAGCGGATGATATTCTCGGCATTCGTACCGTTGCCGGATGCAAAAATCGCGATGTTTTTCCCCATATTTTTCTCAATCTGTGCACAAAACCGTGAAAATTGTGCAAAAATCTGCATTTTGTTCGCCAAATATTTGTTAGAAACGATAAATATTCATTCCTTTGCCCCGCAAAATTAAAGAAATAAAACTAATTATTAATTAAAAACTTAAAGTTATGTCTGAAATTGC
>ENA-ORSS01002458-ORSS01002458.1-human-gut-metagenome-genome-assembly--contig:-NODE-2458-length-16658-cov-2.662230_pt1 | contig 16658 bp, 10 predicted proteins | sample MGYA00241899_ERZ509162 | MGnify/ENA primary metagenome ERZ509162 (study PRJEB26280, sample SAMEA2338641) | human gut metagenome | biome: human gut; feature: human-associated habitat; material: faeces... | reverse complement strand
CAGAATTTGCCTTGTGTTGCAGCCCATTCGGATGCATAAGCACTTTCGCTGTTAGCAATTGCTCCGGCCACATCAAGTACGGCAATAGCGTCAGTACCATTTGCGTCAAGGATATAGAAATTACCACGTTCCGTACCGAACAAGATATGTCCATCCTTATCAATAACAGGAGTACTGCTGACACTTTCTGATATCTCATATTGCCATTTGATAGTTCCACCTGCTGACAATGCAACAATTCCGCCAGGCATATCTCCCTGACTTTTCAATGAGGCATATACAGTGCCATCTGTGCCGATAACGACTCCTCCCTGATCTTGTTTGCCGGTATTCTCAATAGGGGTAGTCCAACGTACACTACCGTCACTGGCAACGGAATAGATGGTAGTAGTCAGATCAGATGTATAAATCATGCCATATACATTTCCTTCATTGTCTATGGCCATTGATGCATGACAGCCGCTGTTCAAACCACTGTCAAATGCTCTCCATGCCCATGGGCTGAAAGTATTGTCGTCTTTAGCCATAGTAGCTTTTGCTACACCAAACATTCCGTAGTTGGTACACATGATATACATCATTCCTTGTTTGGAGATAACAGGACCTGCATAAACACCTCCGGCAGGACCGCTGGTACCATCTGCGTTAGTTAAATAGCTAACACGGTTTCCTGTTGTTTTGTCTACCGCAATCATTGAACCGGTGCTTCCCCCATTACCACAGTATACATATTTATCATCAAATGCTGGTGACACGCTACGCATTTTGGCATTGGCGGCGTTACCTTTATTCCAGAAACCGGTAGTCGGATCATTGAAAGTAATCCATTTCTTATTTCCATCAGGATTGATAGCAAATAGTTTACCATTGCTTCCGTCACCTGTGCCAATGTAGATTGTACCATCCGTATCTACAGACGGTGTCATGTTTGAGCCTCCTGTTGCCTGCGCTCCCCAAGATGGATCAGTCATGTCGAATGACCATTTTTCAATACCTGAAGTTACATCATAACTATGTAATATGTGGTCATTACTATTGATGTAAACCGTTTTTTCATCAGGAGAAAGAGCGGCGGAATTGGAAACTAACTTGGCTAAATGAGTGGAGGAGGTCCATAGTAATGTAAGGTCTCCTTTTTCTACTACTTTATCGGTAATTTCAATTGTTTTCCGGTAGAGGTTCGATCTTCCACTGCTGTCGGTTATGGTCAAACTAACAACAAATATACCTTTCTCATTGTACATGTGCTTCGGGCTTTCTTCGGTAGAAGTCGTTCCGTCCCCGAAATCCCATACATAAGTAAAGTTGCCACTACCTCCATAAGATGCGTTAGTGAATTGTATTTCACCTTCTATTTGCCCTCTTTCGGGAGCGATTGAGAAAGTTGCGGAAGGAATGTCTTTCCCGGCATTGTCTTCGTTGCTGCATGCGGCAAATAATAAAAGACAAACAATATATATGAACGGGCATATCCGTACTTTATTTTTAATAGTTGTCATACACATAATAATCATTTAAGGTTTTGTTATTAATTTCCTGTATATCCCGCATATCCGGGATTTTGTGGGTAGGCTACCGTACCGGCCATGTCAATCTCATCTTGAGGAATCGGATAATACATCAGATAAGTACGACCATCAAGTGTTTCTAGCAATTCTAAGCGATTTGTACGTTTGATGTCCTGCCAGCGCATGCCTTCAGCATAAAATTCACGACGGCGTTCGTCCAAGATCAATGTCTGATATTCTTTGTCCGATAGAGCTTTGATTGCTGCTTCACTTGGAGCGGTAGTATATCTTTTTTTCATATATTCCACTAATGCGGCGGCTCCGTTCGTTTTTCCGAGAGCTTCGGCTTTTATCAGATACATTTCTGAAATACGGGAGATTACTACCGGTGTGCAGGTATAATCTGACGTTTCCGCCAATTGATAAGTTCCATTCGGATATTTGATTACGCGGTTGGCATCTTGGCTGGTGAATGTGGCTTTTAACCGTACGTCTCCTTTGCGTGAAAGAGTATTATCATCAGCAAAAAGACTATTATAACACCAATCAGATGGAGCATAATTCCATGAACCGTCCGTGTCATTAACGTATAATGTGAAGTTTAGAGGACTGGATGCTCTTGAATTATTAACATAGGCAAATATAATTTCCGGACTTGAATTTCCTGCAACCCAATTTTTAGAGAAATCCATAGCGGTGGATGCGAGCGAGAAACTGGAATTAGCTAATACTGCTTCTGCATAGTTTGCAGCATCCGTCATCTTGTTCTGGAAAAGAGCTACACGTGCAGCAAGTGCATTTGCTGCGTCAGAAGATACGTACCATTTGGAATCTGCTTTTGACAGTAAGCGGATAGCTTTACCCAAATCTTCTTCGATGAATGTCCATACTTCAGCTTCCGGAGAGATAGGAACCACCTCTTTTGAACGTTTACGCAGGATGGGGACATTTCCATAATGAGAGGCCAGACGATAATAAATAAATGCACGGAAATAGTAAGAGACACCACCTACTTTTTTCATAAGAGCACTTTCTTTATTTTCGGAAGCTTCATAAGTTTCTACGAGAAAATTGACCTGATGCAATGTTGTAAATGAGTTTCTCCAAAAGGAGAGAATGTTAATTGCCTGATTGGTATACGAGGGAGACATTTCGCATGGGTCTGTAATTTGACCTCCTCCGGGACCTGCTTTGAAATTTTCCCCTTGTATATCATCCAACCACCAGAAAGTGAATGTATAATTTTCCATAGTGGCGTATACTCCATTTAATAGCTTTTCGAGATCATCATCCGTCAAGGCTGATTGAGGAATTGCATGTCGGGGGCTGATGTCGTCCAGCCAGTCAGAACAGCTCGTGCCGAGTACAGTTATGGTCATTAAAACCAGAGTGAATAATAGTTTTATATTTTTCATATCGTTAGTTTTAGAAGTTAATGCTTGCACCTATGATAAAACTCTTTAATGTGGCTTGTTCTCCGAAATCTGCTCCGTAGCTGTTGCCTGTCGGATTACTTTCGTATGAGAATTCCGGATCATATCCGGAATATTTGGTCAGTGTAAAAAAGTTGTCGAGAGAAACAAAGATGCGAGCTCCCGTTACATGTATTTTTGACAACAGAGAATGAGGAAGGCTATATCCCAATGTGATGGTTTTGAATTTGAAATAAGAAGCATCTTCCAGATAGCGGGTAGAAACAAGATTGTTTCCGAAACCGCCGGTGAACGTGCCTGCCAAAGTAGGGCGTGGAACAGTGTTGCTAGTTCCTTCTCCCCTCCAGTAATGGTTGGCGGCATATTTTGATATGTTATAGAATTGTTCCGAATCGACCAGTGTGCCATTTTTGTAACCTTTGATACTGCTGGACGCCAAGCCGAGATGTTCCGTACCTTCTGTTCCCCCGCAGCCTTTCCATGCTGACAGGATTTTACCTCCGGCTGCAAATTGGCAGAAAATGGATAAGTCGAAGTTTTTCCAGTTCATAGTCGAAGTGATACCACCATAAATGTCAGGTGTAACCTTTCCTACATACATGCGGTCATCGTCTGTGATGTCTCCGTCATTGTTGTAGTCAAAGTACTTACAATCACCGGCACGTACTCCTTTTGCGTAGAGTTTGCTTGGTACTTCCTGGTCGGTTTGATAAATACCATCCTGACGCAACATATAGAAAGCACTAACCGGTTTACCTACCATTAAAGCATGCATTACTTTACCGGTATTGGCACCACCACCGTTGATTTTCATATCAAGTACTCCATCCAATGACAATAGTTTGTTTTTTGTATAGGAGAGGTTAGTAGCAAGCTCCCATTTAAAAGGACCATCGAATATTTTACCGCTCACCATCACTTCCAATCCTTTGTTCTCCAGCGAGCCGATATTGGCTGTCCGGGTAGTATATCCTGTTGTAGCAAGTGTACTGATATTATAAAGTAATCCGCTTGTCTTTTGATAGTATCCGTCTACAGATAGCGCCAGTCGTCCGTTGAATAGCTCTGCGTTGATTCCGACATTCACCTGATTAGCTTTCTCCCAGATAAGATCCGCAGCATCTGCTCCGATTTTAAAACCGGATGAACCATTATAGGAATTTCCTCCCGAAGTTACTAATGACATAGCTGCCCAGTTACTGATACCATCCATACTGCCAGTCTTACCCCAACTGGCTCGTAGCTTTAAGTCATTCAGTGGCGTGCCTTTAGGGAAAAAAGGTTCGTTGATAATCCGCCACGCGAAAGAAGCAGAAGGAAATGTTCCATAACGTTTATCTTTTGAGAAACGTGAAGAACCGTCACGACGCATCGTTACATTTAAGATATAGCGATTATCCCAATTCAGGGCGGCACGTCCGAAATAAGATTCGAGTGCATATGCATTATATCCGATACTACCTGCGTAGATGTTAGAACCGGAATTTATCAGACCGAAGCTGGAAGAAGGATAAGCACCGTTTGCGTAATTATCACTATAAGCCCCAAAAGTTTCATAATTATACTCTTCGTATGAGTGACCAAGCATTGCTGAATAAGTTAGTTTATCCCAACTATTTTCATACGAAATTACGTTGTCTATAACATATCGGTAACTTACATTTTTCTGTTCGCTAAGTGCGCCCCATCCTGCATTTTTGGAACGTGCGTCATGTTTCTCTGAAATTGTTTTCTTTTCTTCATCAAGAATACCGTATATGCTGAATGAGGGGGTGTATTTGAGTCCTTTGATAGGAGTTATATCAAAACTAAGGGCAGCTACTCCTTGTTTCTTATGTACAGTCCAGTCTTCTTCATTAATCAGCATAACGGGATTATGACGACATAATTCTGTTGACATCACTGTATAGCCTCCATCTTCCCGATAAGCTCCAATCCATGGTTGTTCTTCACGGGCAGTACGAATCACTTTCAAACTGGTAGATGACTCTTCCACTTTATCGAAACGGCTGTAAGATCCTGTGAGATTCAGATTCAGTTTAAACCATTTGTTCAGCTGATGAGTAAATTTTGCCCGTAGGTTGGTTTGCTGGAATCCGCTGGTGCGGATGATACCTTGTTGGTCGTTAAATCCCACAGAGGTGAAAAAAGTAGTTTTCTCATTACCTCCCGAGAGATTGATAGATGCCGTAGTAGAGTGTGCTATATCACGTTGAATGAGTCCGAGCCAGTCTGTTTCGGTAATCCGGTCGGGGATAAAGAATGATTTTGTGTCCTTCTTCTGCACATTCCAATTATCTACGGCTGCTTGCATAGTACGAGTATATTCTGCTACATTTGCCATTGGTATATCGTTGGCAATCCATCCAAGGCTGTGGCGTACACTGGCATTTACGCGTGTTTTACTGTTGGTGTTTCCCGATTTTGTGGTGATGATGACAACACCGTTGTTAGCTCGCGAACCATAGATGGCAGCAGCTGAAGCATCTTTCAATACGTCCATGCGTTCGATGTCGTTGGGGTTTAGCATAGGCATTGATTCACTGGGAACTCCATCGACCACATACAATGGGGTGCTGTTACCTGTGATGGATGCAATACCGCGTACCCGTACACTCGGTTGTTCACCGGGGGTACCGCTGGCAGAGGCTACATTTACACCAGGAGTACGACCTTGCAGCATCTTGGCTACATTGTAGTCACTGCCTTGGTCCAGATCATCCACTTTCAGGCTACTGATAGAAGTAGTTACTAGTTTTTCGGACTGGGAGCCATAGCCGACTACAACTATCTCATTTAATGCAATGCTACTTTCTTTCAAATATATTTTCAGATTGTTTTTATTGCCGGCTTTCACTTGTTGTGAGTCAAATCCAATATAAGATACTGTTAGTGGTTGGTTAGGATCTGCTACAATGGTAAAGTTTCCGTTAATATCTGTAATGACTCCGGTTCCTTTTCCTTGCATGACATTGGCGCCAATAATAGGAATTCCACTTTCATCTAGTACGGTTCCTTTAATCGCTCTCTTTTCATTACTTCTTTGTTCTGTCTCCTGCTTTACCAATACGATGGTGTTGTTGGTAAATGAATAAGATATATTCAAAGGAGTAAATACCTGTGAGAGCGCTTCGCTGATAGGTTTCTTTGTGCAGCTAATTGTCACTTTAGTCTGATCGTTAAGAACATGATTCCGGTATACAAAAGTATATCTCGTTTGCTGTTCTACTTGTTTCATGAAAGTTTTTACCGTGCCATTTTTGATATGAATGGACACATTTCCTTCTTGGGCAAACACTCCCGAAGGGAATAAAATTATAGCAGCGGATAAAATGGTAAAGTTTCTAAAAATAAGGCTGTTCCGCAGTTTCCTTCTCAATAAAAATGTTAACTTTGTGATATTCATAGTTGATAATGTTTTGATGTATAAAATTTTATCGACTTCCATACAACCAAAGGATTGGGCGATTCTTTGGTTGTTCTTTTTTGATTTTAACTACTATGTGTTTTCCATAAGCTCCTTTCTTTTAAATTAGTAAATAGTTATTATATCTTTATGTATCTCGTACTTAAATCCGTATTGTATGCTTAAGGATCTTATGACATTCTGTATACTTTCGTTTCGGAAAGATCCCGATAGTAAATCTTGTGCGATTTGCTTATGATGCAATCTGATTTCCACCCCATACCATCGTTCTATCTGGGCTATTACATCAATTAATGGTGTGGATTCAAAGATGAGGTAATTATCTCTCCATCCGGCTTCAACATGGGCATCCGCTTTGCTTATTCGTAGTGTTCTGTCCATAGCGGAATAGGTTGCCTTTTGTCCAGGTGAAAGCGTATATTCATGGGGAAGTGAACCACCTGATATTCTGATTCGTCCGCTAAGTAAAGATGTTTCTACAATGTCTTTTTTATAGGTCTTTACATTGAATGAAGTTCCTACTACTTCAATTTGCAGATCGTTGATTATTACCTTGAATGGGCAATCGGGATTCTTGGCAACATCGAAAAAGGCTTCTCCTGATAGTTTGACGAGGCGTTGCTTGGAGTTGTTTACATCATATTCCAGGTTTGTAGCCGCATTTAGATGTACAAATGTACCATCAGGGAGAGCCATTTCTGCTTTACTGCCAGCTCTAACTGTTACAGCAACCATTTGACTTTCCGGGTTATTCATCCATGTATAAAGTCCAAAAGAGGATGATAGGATGATAGCGATAATGGCAGCATATTTCATATATTGCAGCCAACGGCGTCTCCAAATGATTTGTTGTAGTTCCTTTCGAATTTGCTTTTTCATCATAGGAGGCATCTTTATCTCTACTGTGTCGTTTTCCATATCTATCATGGTATTCCATAACTCTTCGTCAGGTATGTTGTTGAGTTCATTTCTGAACTTTCCAATATCGGAAGAGGTGATTCCTTTTTCGATGTACTGGCAATATAACTTTTTAAATTGTGGACTCATATTATTGGTGTTTCTATAGGTTATACGTAAATACATAAAGGGAGTACTAGACTTTTTTTATGTTGTAGAGCATAGAAAAAGTTAGGAATAGTAGGTGTTTGTAAAGTTTTGTGGAGTTTTAATTATTCCTACTGAAAGTGCTATTCTTGTTACAGGAAGAAAATAAAGAGAATATTATATTTCATCATTTCGCTGCGAAGAATCTTCAGGGCGGAAGTCAGATAGTTTTTCACCGTTTGTTCGGAGAGATCCAGTTGTTCGGCTATTTGCTTGATGGGGATATGTTTCTCCCTGCTTAATTCATAAATCTCATGTTCCCGTTGTGACAGAACTTTCTTCGATTGTTGGAGTTGTTGCAGGAATTCGTCGTACAATAAGATATCTTCCGGTGATACGTCAGTTGCCTGGTTCTCGCAGTATTCCATAAAATCCTCGAATTGCAGTTCGTTGACCTGTTTGCGGAAATAATCGATTACCTGATGTTTGGCAATAGTGAAAATAAAGGCTTGCAGATTGCCGAAGCTATTCAACTGGTTACGGTTGTCCCATAGGCGTAAAAAGGTATCCTGAACAATATCCTGTGTCAGGGAACGATTTTTTAGTTGTTTAAGAACAAAGCTGTAAAGTCGGTCGGCATAGGCTTCATAAATCTGTGTAAAAGCCTGGTAGGAGCCGTTGCGTAGTTCTTTTATGCACTGTATTTCGTCTATTTTCATCCTTTCTGCAATAGAAGTAGGTCGGGCAAATGTACTGAAATAATTTAGAAATCAACAAATCTATGTGAATAAATAAAGAGAAACCGATGTCCGGTAGTTGGCAGATGAATTTTATTTTGCAATCATATTACAATCATATATTGAGCTTTATTGTGCCGTCTCTTGCTTTCCGCTAATTAATTTTGTATCTTTACTGTTTTTTACCCTTGTAAAGACAGGTGGTCACCTTATGCAGTGATAAATATCACCTTATAAGGTGACATTAGGCTGTTTACAAAGTGACTATTGTCCCGTTACAACCGGACAACTACCCGAGTGCATAAACAATGATAAATCTCTGCACTGAAAATCTTTATTCTCTGCACTGAAAAGTCTTAAATATAACAATAAGATTATGGCCTTTTACAATTTAAAGAAAAAGCCTGCCTTGACTACTAAGGAAGGAGAAACGGAAACAATGTATGCCGACATTGTCTACAGTGGAACGATTCCGGCAGAACGATTGATCCGTGGCGTTGCTAAGAGAACCGGATTTAAGGAAGGAGTGATAGAAGGTATCCTGATGGAACTGAAAGACGATGTATTGCAATATCTGGGTGAAGGATACCGCGTCGAATTGGGAGAGTTCGGTTTCTTTTCAGCCAAAGTGAAAGCTTCCCGATTAGTCGCAAATAAGAATGATATTCGTTCTGAATCCGTAGCTTTCAACGGGGTGAATTTCCGTGCTTCCAAGAGTATGCGTGTAGGTATTCGCGGAGATTTGGAGCGTAGAAAGTGTGTCGATTTCAACACTTCGCGTAAGTGGGACAGAAACAATCTGGAGAAACTCGTCCTGCAATATATCGGAGAGCATGGCTTCATCACAAGAGCCACTTATACGCAACTTACAGGACGCCTGAAGAATACTGCATTGGACGATCTTAAATCTTTTGCAGCCGAAGGCATTATCAAGCGAGAGGGACGGGGTAATCAGATGCATTTCATTGCACCGCCACGAAAGGAACCGGATGGCGAGTAGTGAAATCTAACGGAATATCGATGGAAACCTTGTCGTACAAGATTGGAGATTGGGAACAGAACAGAGAAATGAAGAGGTAGTATCTACCCGAATGGATTGAATCAGTGCAAAATGTGGTATAAGTATAATGTATGGCTAAAAAAATACAGTACCTTTGGCTGTGAATACAGGTAAAACGGTGATGAGGTGTCTATGAAACAGCCTTACAGTGGATTTCTCGTCCGAATGTTGTTTGACCGATAACACAGACTATAATATGTTGGATATCATATACTACTTCAATATCTTCGGTTGTCTGACGATGGGGATGGCTCTACTGTTGATTCAAACAGCCCCACAGCTGATAAACCCGCACTACCGCAATGCCAAACGATTCCTGGGTATTGCATCGATTATCGTGGCTCTGTGCAATGCGCTTATCCTTTACAACAGGGTGCAGGAGAGTGTTGCCGAGATATTTGCAATGCCTGTGCTCGTTGCGGCACAGTTGCAGGCGGCGCTTTTTACTTTTATCGTGCTGATACTTTTTCATTCACCATACGTTTGCCGGCGAAATATTTTGCGACACCTCTGCCCGACATTGTTTTTTGTGGGACTCTATCTATTAACGATACTTCTATTTCCTGATGTGAGGATCTATTCGGTGGATGAGTATATAGCGAATATCACGAATCCGGTTCTTTTGTTAAGAACTGTATTTGCGGCTACTTATCTGACGCAGATCGTGATTTACGTCCGTTTATTCCGGCGTGAGCAACGGAATTATATAGCCAAGATTGAGAACTATTTCTCCGACACCGACAAATATGAATTCCGGTGGGCTTCGAGACTGTTCTACGAGGCTGCCTGTATCGGCATTGCCGTTCTGGTGTTCAGTATATTCCCTGCCCCGTTATTCGACGGAATAATCACGGTGGTGATTACAGTGTACTACTTTAACTTTGGAGTGAGGTATATCAACTACCAATACAAACTTTACTATGAGGCTTTGCCCGCGATAGAGGAGAAGGAAGAGTCGCAGCTGACAAAGGAGAGTGAAGGAGACAAGGAACTGGAAGATGAAAAGGCAAAACTATTATTGTATCTCCAGCAGGGTGTTGTGCTGGGCGACTATGCCGAGGCTCTGCATATCCCGGAACGGAAACTATCTGTATTCATCAATTCGACTTACGGGGTGAGTTTCAAACGTTGGGTGAACAATAAACGGGTAGAATACGCCACAGAGCAAATGGCGAAACATCCGGATTATACAATGGAGAGGATTGCCGAGCTTTCGGGTTTTGCCCACAAAAGCCATTTCTGTAAAATCTTCCGGGAGATAACAGGGGGATCTTTTACCGAGTACAAAAATAGATAACACCTCCAAACTGTTGTATATTTGGCGATACAGCTTGTTCCAACATACAATAAATCCACAAAAACACTTGTGTTGCACGTTTCGACGTCAGATATGCGTAAACGTGCACCAATCATCCAAAATTTTCATTATATTTTTGCTGCGTAGGGCATAAACCGCTCTGCGCTTTTTTGTTTTCCCATGAATATTAATCAAATATAAAACAACATGAAAAAGATTTTTTCTTTGTTAGTGCTATGTGCAACAGTAGTCTTTGCTTCGTGCAGCAAGGACGATCCGGTAACGGAGCCCGTGCCGGAAGGTATCACCGTCACCACCTACGACGCCCTGCTCGACGCCCTGCAGACGGGCGGTACCTCGGCCGACGCTCCGACACTCGTCACGCTGGGCGCCGACATCACGATACCCGCAGGAGGTGACTACAACACCCCTCCCATGAACGGCAGCGGTTACTTCAAGATAGACGGCGGCGGCCACACCCTCACCTGGGAAGGGGAAGGCAACAACTTCCACTTCCTCGGCAATTCCAGCCCCGACGCCGATGCCGTTTATATCGAACTCACCAATATTAATCTGGACCGACAAGATATGAACGCCGCAGTAGGTGTTTACAACGGCAAGATTACGCTGGGCAAAGACGTGGCATTGAGTGGGCAAGATGGAAACATGATTCTGGCTAACGGCGAGAAAGCGGCATTGGAACTGGGTGACGGCTGCGAATTGTCTTGCACGGCAGTCAGCGGTTCGTGCTGTGTAAGCGTCTGGTATGGCGCCATCCTCGTGCTGAACGGGGGAAAGACCGCTGCCGGGGCTTACATAGGCCTGGACTGCAATTTTTACCCGGCCGTCTCCTATCCCCTTATCTCCGTTCCGAAAGCCCTCACGGGTGATGTGCACCTCCTTCTCAAAATGATCGGTACAACCCCCGTCGCCCAAGGCATTGGCAATTACCAACTGACGCAGGCGGACTGCGACCGTCTGAAAGTGAATCCGGAGTCAATGGTCAGCCTCTATGGAGAGCCGAGTCAGAAGTACGACGACAACTTCGAGCTTTACCTCGACCCTGCGGCGGAACATCAAATCAAGCTGCGCCTGAAGAATTTCACACCCCCCACCTCCGGCAACATCGACGTGACCAACATGACCGACGTCGTGGCGCAGATAACCATCCGGGCAGCCCTCGAAGCAGGCCACACCGACCTCAAGCTGACGGGCGAACTTTCCAAGATAGGAATAGGCGGTCAGTGGGGTACATTTGCCAATAATACACAAATCACGACATGCGACCTCACCGAAGTGACGGGCTGGGGTACAACGCCAACTCTGCCCGAACTCGCCTTTAAGGATTGCACCAAGTTGCAGGAGGTGACGCTGCCCGATGGCGTGCAGGTAATTGGAGAGTATGCCTTTATCCGTTGCGCCGCGCTGACTACGGTGAATCTTTCGCAGGTCACCCGGATTGATGAATACGCATTCTGGGAATGCACTTCATTGACCGCACTCACGCTGGATAATGTGACAACCATAGACCATGATGCTTTCTACGGATGCACGGGCCTCGAAACGCTCAAAATACCGAAGTGTACCCAGTTCGGCAATTATATCGTAACGGGCTGCAAAGCTCTCACCCGGATAGAAGCCACCGCAGCCGGAAATTTCGTTGACATAAGTGATGGTCGCAGCAGTATAGAGCGCACCGCCGTTTTTCACAACAGAACCGCTCATTCCGGAGATAACGCATTCGACCCCGCCAAGTGCGACCTCGTGCTGAACCCCGACAAGTACGAGAATGGCGGTGCCGTTCCCACAGCCTCTGCCAACAATGAATGGACTGTGGGGGAAAACGGCTCCCCCATGAAATGGAAGAGCGTCAGCATCACGCCACCGTAATCCGCGCCTTTCCCGAAGTTGAACTTCGAGGCGGTCTGATTTATTTTTTGAAATCCAATTTTATGCCTGATGCGGTAGACGACATATGTTGTCGTAAAAAGATTATATCTTAATTAGTAGTCGATTAAAAACGCTCTGCCATCGGCAGATTACAAAATATATCTCCGCCCAACTTGCAAAAAGGGTCCCTACTGTCAAATTGCAGGGATCCTTTTGCTTTATACAATTTACTCCGCATGACTTAGGAAAGCTGTCCTCTGTCAAAAGGAAGATTATCGAATAACGGAGTTTTTTTATTGTCGAATTGTATAAAAACCGGTCGTGAGTTTGTTTCCTGAGAGAATTTTGTTACTTTTGTATTCGAAAGAGTTACTTGAAGATACTATTCTGCAAATCGCTAAAATGCGCACAGTTACCAAATTGTTATCTCTCAATTCCCCGAATTATGCAAAGTGTTTATTCTTCAATTGGTTATCTTAACCGCGAATAATCTAAAATAAAAAAACGATGTTTCAGAAACTTGTAGCTATAGAGCCGATCAGTCTGGTTCCGTCGGCCGAAAAAGCGTTGTATTCATTTGCCGGTCAGGTGGTGATGTATCCTGACATACCCGTGAATGATGATGAAATTATTACCCGTATCGGAGATGCTGATGCGGTGCTTTTGAGTTATACCTCCCGTATCAACCGGTATGTACTTGAATGTTGTCCGAATGTGAAATACATTGGAATGTGTTGTTCACTCTATTCTCCCGAAAGTGCCAATGTTGATATTCGTTATGCCAATGAACGGGGTATCACGGTGACAGGTATTCGGGATTATGGTGACGAGGGAGTAGTGGAATATGTAGTCAGTGAGTTGGTGCGCTGTTTGCACGGCTTTGGACAGGAATCGTGGGAAGATTTGCCTCGTGAGATTACCGGATTGAAAGTCGGAATAGTCGGACTGGGTAAGTCTGGCGGCATGATAGCGGACGCCTTGAAATTCTTTGGTGCTGATATTTCATATTATGCCCGCAGTGAGAAAGAAGCGGCTACTGCCAAAGGATATCGCTTTTTGCCATTGAGGGAACTCCTGGCAGAGAGTGAAGTCATTTGTTGTTGCCTTAATAAAAATACGATTCTGTTGCACGAAGAGGAATTTAAGCAGATGGGTAACCGGAAGATCTTATTCAATACCGGTTTGTCGCCAGCATGGGATGAGGCTGCTTTTACTGAATGGCTGGAAGGTGATAACCTTTGTTTTTGTGACACGATAGGCGCATTGGGGGGTGAGCAACTGCTCAATCATCCGCATGTACGTTGTATGCAGGTGTCTACTGGCCGCACGCGTCAGGCGTTTGACCGCCTGAGCGCAAAAGTGTTGGCCAATCTGTCAGAATACAATGGGTGAAACGATATTAATCAGGGTGCTCACTACTGACCACCCTGCAATATCCGATGTGGCACTATAAATGTCTACTACGGCATGCACTTGGTCATTTTTGATTTCTACCCTTTGCGTATCTCCCACAAATCCGGGGGTAGATTGTATGGATACCTGCATGTTCTCCGGACCGACAGAAGCCCGTGAGGCGGCAACTGTAACATTCACTTTGGTTGGAAAGAGGCGAATAGCTTCCGCAGCACTACCGGAGAAAACAGTACGTTGCTCCGTTTGCAAAGAATCATCATAAACGGGAGTTCCTTTGAGTGCGTTAGGACCTTTTTCATTGAAGAAGCGGGCCGTCGTATTTCCCATCAGAGAGGCAGTTCTTAAAACATCGAATCCACCGGTAGCTCCGGATGCGATATAGATTCGTGTGCCATTTACCTTGGCGGTTTCTGCCACTTCCCGATAGAATGTCTCGTCTGCCAAAGCACCGATAGACAAGGTAATGACAGACGTTCCGTTTTTCAATGCCGGCAAAGCCAATTCCCGCATAGCGGCAGGAGAGGCCGATTCCACCAGATAATCTGGTTTTAATGCCAATAACTCTTCCAATGTGGCGCAAGCAATGCAAGGCTTGCCATGTTGCTGCATTTTATTAACGATGTGCGCTGCTTTTGATGCCGTACGCGAATAGACACCTACCAGATTATAATCTGGTAATAAGCCTTTGACAACTGCATCCGCAACGATTTCTGCAAGTCGTCCACATCCTACAATGACTAACTTTTTCATGCAACAAAGATAATACTTTTATTGGTAAGAGCTTCGGTTGGTAATATGGTATTTATTTTCATCAGGTATGTATCCGGGGTTGTTCCTTTAATTTATGAACTATTTGTAATAAAATTACGAAGATTTTCTCTACATTTGTCTTTATTAATCTTGTAATCTTCTATTAAAGTTTAATACTCCGATGAAAAAAAAGTACCTGATATTTCTTTTACTTCTCTCTTTTCCATTATATACCCGGGCCGATAAGACTCTGGACTCACTGTTGAATGTGCTTGATTTGACGATTCAAGAACATGAGACGTATGTGGTTCAACGTGAATCACGTATCAAGCATCTTAAAGAACTGACACACGGAATAGAATCTAATTCTGCGGAACAGTACAATCTGAACAGTCAGATATACAAAGAATATAAAGCCGTTATCTGCGACTCTGCAATTCACTATTTGAATGAAAATATCCGGATTGCAGAGCGCTTGCGTGATACGGACCGGAAGATAGAAAGTCAGTTGCAGCTTTCGCTATTATTATCATCAACTGGAATGTATAAAGAGTCTCTTGATGTGCTGGAATCGGTAGACCGTCGGAAAATCATTCCTCGTTTAATAGCCGATTATTACACCTGCTTTGACCATGTGTATGGCGAGTTGGGCGTTTATACACAGGATAAAACCCTTTCGGGACGTTATTGGAGTATTTCACAGGCATATAGAGATTCATTATATGCTATATTGCCTCCGGAATCGGAAGAATACCTGCTGATGCGTGAAGCATCATTTCGCGATCAACGCCAGTATGAGGATGCCCTGAAAGTGAATGATCTCCGGTTGACGAAAATAGAACCATATACTCCCCAATATGCGATGGCTACTTATCATCGTTCTTTGATTTACAAGTACAGTAATGATAGTCTGGGAGAGAAACGGAATCTTTGTCTTTCTGCTATATCGGATATTCGTTCTGCCATTAAGGACCATGCTTCGTTGTGGATGCTTGCCCAATTACTTTATGAAGATGGTGATATGGAACGTGCATACCAATATATGCGCTTTTCCTGGAATGCGACAAAGTTTTATAATGCCCGTTTGCGTAGTTGGCAGAGTGCTGACGTGCTTTCATTGATTGATAAAACCTATCAGGCAATGATTGAAAAGCAGAACGACCGTCTTCAACAGAACCTGCTGCTTATCACTGCACTGTTGGTGTTGTTGATTGTAGCTTTGGGATATATCTACCGTCAGATGAAAAAGCTGGCAGATGCAAGAAATCATCTTCAGGTAGCTAATAAGCAGTTAAACGGATTGAATGAGGAGTTGAGGCAGATGAATAGTTGCTTGTCTTCTACCAATATCGAACTCTCGGAGTCCAATCAGATCAAGGAAGAGTATATTGCCCGTTTCATCAAGTTGTGTTCTACTTATATCAACCGTTTAGACGCTTACCGGCGGATGGTGAATAAGAAAGTGTCTGCCGGACAAATTGCGGAATTATTAAAGATAACGCGTTCCCAAGATGCTCTTGACGAAGAGCTGGAAGAATTGTATGCAAACTTTGATACAGCCTTTTTGCATCTCTTCCCTAACTTTGTGGGAAAATTCAATGACTTATTACAGGAAAATGAACAGATTTTACCGAAGAAAGGCGAGTTATTGAATACTGAACTGCGCATCTTTGCTTTGATACGTCTGGGTATTGAAGATAGTTCACAAATTGCGGAGTTTCTTCGTTATTCAGTGAATACAATTTATAATTATCGGGCGAAAGTAAGGAATAAAGCCCGTGGATCGAGAGAGGATTTTGACGATTTAGTGCGAAAAATTCGCTAATTCGGACTGTAAAACAACCACTTTTTTAGGTATACGTTCTGAATGTAAATAGATGAAAATAAGTGGATTATCGTTTTGTATGATCCACTTATTGCCCCCTCCTTGTTAGCTCACTTTAATTTCTTTATACTTTTGACCTGTGCTTCGAAAGTAATGAGAGTAGCCCATTGCTGACGAGCGTCTTATTATTAACTTTAAAACTTAGTACGCATGAAAAAAAACAGGCGAAAAATCCTTTCGGGGAGTCGCAAGATTCTCTTTGCTATCTTAGCAG
>ENA-ORSS01002445-ORSS01002445.1-human-gut-metagenome-genome-assembly--contig:-NODE-2445-length-16697-cov-2.934022_pt1 | contig 16697 bp, 8 predicted proteins | sample MGYA00241899_ERZ509162 | MGnify/ENA primary metagenome ERZ509162 (study PRJEB26280, sample SAMEA2338641) | human gut metagenome | biome: human gut; feature: human-associated habitat; material: faeces... | reverse complement strand
CATGAGGGAAAGCGCGATAAGGATGACGAGCTCCACCAGGCTGATGACAGCGAAGACGGTGCCGGCCCAGCCAAGGGTGACGGGAAGCTGGGCTATGCCGGTTTCCTTCAGGCTGCTGAAGACGCGGTCATACTGTGCCATAAGCAGGTTGGCGTTCCACATCATGAGAGCGATACCGATGATGACGAGAACGACCATGATCCCAGCCTGGGGGTAACGCTTCTTGAGGCGCTTGGACATGTCATAGCAGAAGTAGGCGAAGAGGAAGTTGCCGGTAATGAAGTTGAGGAGCACAAAATCGATGGTGCGCATCCTCACGCCAAAAAATTTCGCGCCGAAGGTGTCGTTCCTGTCTTCCAGGGTGATGCCGGCTTTGCTCTCATTCTTCCAGATGTAGAAGCGCCAGCCCGCGATGACCGCGAAAACAATCCAGCACATGATAAAAGTCAGAAGATCCATACTACCTCCAAGAAGCTGTTTTGCTGCGCCGGGCAGGACAGAAAAAGAGGCCGCGTACCTCCGCCGCCCGCATCCTGCAGGCTCAGACGCCTTTTGCTTACAAGTTGGGAAAAAAATAACAATCAGCTGATCTTTTGGCAACAGACATGTGCCGAAAAGAACCCATGCAGGACTTCAGAAAACAAAAAAGCTCCCGTATCCCGAAGGACCGAGAGCTTCTAATTCAGATAAAAGCCGGACTACTTGAGTTCGGAGAAGTACTTGATGGTGCGCACCATCTGGCTGGTGTAGGAGTTTTCGTTGTCGTACCAGGACACGACCTGCACGAGGGTCTTGTCGCCCATGGGCAGAACCTTGGTCTGGGTGGCGTCGAAGATGGAGCCGGCGGTGCTGTTGACAATATCCTGGGAAACGATGTCGTCGGTGTTGTATTCAAAGGAAGGAGTCTCTTCCTTCTTCATCTGGGCGTTGACTTCGTCAGCGGTGACCTTGCCCTGCACGACGGCGTCGAGGATGGTGGTGGAGCCGGTCGGAACCGGGACACGCTGGGCGGCGCCGTTCAGCTTGCCGTCAAGCTCGGGGATGACGAGGCCGATGGCCTTGGCGGCGCCGGAAGAGGTGGGAGTGATGTTGACCGCGCCGGCACGGGAGCGGCGCAGGTTGCCCTTGCACTGCGGGCCGTCGAGGATCATCTGGTCGCCGGTGTAGGCGTGAATGGTGGTCATGAAGCCGGATTCGATGGGGCAGAGGTCATTGAGGGCCTTGGCCATGGGAGCGAGGCAGTTGGTGGTGCAGCTGGCCGCGGAGATAATCTGGTCGGTGGGCTTCAGGATCTTGTGGTTGACGTTGAAGACGATGGTCGGGAGATCCTTGCCGGCAGGGGCGGAAATAACGACCTTGCGGGCGCCGGCCTTGATGTGGGCCATGGACTTTTCCTTCGACGTATAGAAGCCGGTGCACTCGAGCACCACGTCGACCTTAAGATCGGCCCAGGGGAGATTGGCGGCGTCCTTTTCCTTGTAGATGGTGATTTCCTTGCCATCGACTTTGATGGACGTTTCCGTGGCTTCGACGGTGCCGGGGAACTTGCCATGGGTGCTGTCGTACTTGAGAAGGTACGCAAGCATCTTCGGGCTGGTCAGGTCGTTGATGGCCACGATCTCATATTCGGGATCTTTAAACATCTGACGGAAAGCGAGACGGCCGATGCGGCCGAAACCATTGATAGCTACTCTTACAGCCATGACGTAAAGCCTCCTGGGGAAAGTTGTGAACCGTTGCGGAACTGCCAGCCTGCGGACGCGGTCGCCCGTGCTCCCGGGCAGGCGGCCTCGGGAAGAAAAATCCCTTTCGCCCCTGTATATAAACACAAGTTTCCCTTCTGGCAACGCCGCATAAAAAGAATAAAACGCTCCTGCTGTCAGCAGATGGTAATCCTCTCGAGATCGTCCGGCACGTATATCCTGCCGCCGAAAAAGGCACGGCCTTCCTCAGTGTAGAGTTCCCTGCGGCTCGGGAGGTTCCGGTCCTCAGTGTGGTAGAGGATGAGATTTTTCACGCCCATGCGCTCCGCGTTCTCACAGGCTTCCTTCACTGTGGAATGGAGCTTTTCGTGCGGCGTGAAGACGGCGCTCTGGGACTCGAGGCAGAACGCCTCGTGCATAAGCCAGGCGCTTCCCCTGGCGTACGGTTCCCCGGACGGACTCAGGGGCTCGTCGCCGAGGCAGGTGAGTTTCCCACAGGGGAGGAACATGGAAAAACCGAACTGCTTCGCCTTGACGGAGCGCACGTCGAAGAAAACGGTCTTATATCCGAGGATTTCCCGCTCCTCCCCGTCAGCCACGGGCACAAAAAGCACGCGGGAGCCTATGTGCCGCGTCTCCTTTTCACGTATCAGCATCATGACGATGGAGCGGATGATATCAAGAAGTTCCTGGTGGGCGCAGACCGTAAGCGTGCCCCTGTACGTGCCTTTATTAATGTTCTGACAGATGGTGCGGATCATCCAGATGACGCCCATGACGTGATCGACGTGCTTGTGCGTCACATAAATGGTGTGGATTTCATCCACGGAAACGCCCGCCCTTTCCAGCTGGACGAGAATGCCATTGCCGCCTCCGGCGTCCACGAGCAGCCGCTCCCCGTTCCCGCTGAGCAGAAAGCACGTATTGTAGCAGCGGGTCACCATGGCGTGGCCGGTGCCGAGCATGAGAAGTTCCATTTGCCGTCCTCCCTGGCAGAAAAAAGTTCTGCAGAGAGCTACCGCCTCCCGCTTTTCACGTAAAGTCCGGAGGTCCTGTTTTATGGGCAGGGAAGCAGCCTCTGCGTGGCTGACACATCAAAAAAATCCGGCGTCATACGGGTTCTGGCCGGAAAAGAGGACGCCGGGCCCGGGAAGCTCCGTCCGGGAGCCATAACAGCGTCGCAGACGCCGGGGAAAAACGGAATCCGCGGGAAACGGGATAAGGATGCCGGGAAAAGCGTCACCGGGCTCACGGCATTTTCCCTGTTCCGGGGTACGGCTCCGGCTAAGCCTGATGCGTCAGCCATGTGTTTTTCCGCATTTTCTATAGACATCCTTCAGGAGGATAGTTATTATTAATCAGGTCAGAGGTCTAAGTACTGTCAGACAGGCAGTCCGCGCCGTGATAACGATTCCAGCGTAAACGGGTTTCTCCCCTCTCAAGAAAAACAATTTCCTGCCCGTTCTGCCCCTGCAGACGCCTCCTCTGGCACGGCTGATAACTGTATCCGCTGCGGAGGACGCCAGACATACGTCCGCGGGATGGGCTGTCCCGCACACGTATCCGATCCGGTGTTTTCCCCAAGCAGAAACCATCAACAGAGGATTGTGTTACTGCCGCCATAAGGCGAAGGGGCATAGAAATGTACAGAGTAAACGACCTGGTGGTTTACCCCGCTCAGGGCGTGGGCAAGATCAACCGCATCGACAGCAAGTCCATGGCGGGAACCAGCTGCGACTTTTACAGGGTCTGCATTCAGAACAGCAATATCACGCTGATTGTCCCTGTAAAGAACGCGCAGAATGTCGGACTGCGCCGTCTCGTCAGTAAGGACAAGGCATCACGGATACTCGAGGCTCTGAAGAACGGCACGGACAAGCCGGTCTTCGTCGGCCAGAACTGGAACCGGCGGTTCAGGGACTACATCGACAAGATGAAGAGTCCGGATCTGAAGGTTGTCGCCGGAGTCCTCCACGAGCTTCTGGTCATAGGACGCAGGAAGGATCTGTCCTTCGGCGAACGCCGCCTGAAGGAACAGGCCATGAGCCTTGTGGCCGGCGAGCTTTCCGAAGTGCTCGGCATCAAGGAAGAGGACCTGAAGAAGGCGCTCTATGACCTTTACGCGCCCGTCGCGCCTGACGCCGGTGCCAGGGTGGCACCCGCTTCCGGAGAAGCCGGGCGCGCGCACAGAGCCTGAGGACCGGAGCACAGGAAGAAGCCTCCACACATACAAGAAAAACGGACAGGAACGCCCGCAAAGAATATCCTCCTTTCCTGTCAGCAGAAGAAGGGCTTCCTGTCCGCATTATCCTGACAGTCCATCGCATTATTTCCATCCCGGCAGGCCGTCCAGCGCGCAGCAGAGGCCCGGCACATCCCCAGTCGGGGAGCGCCGGGTGCGCAGCCGTCTTTCCCGGGACTCAGTAAAAGAGGTAATCATGTCATTTATCAGTATTGACGCTTCGCGCTGTCTCGGAGATGGTCTCTGCGTGCGGGACTGCGTCTGTCACTGCATACGGATGAAGGACGGCCGCGCCTATTTCAGGGATCTCGCGGGATGCGCCTGCATCCGCTGCGGGCACTGCGCCGCCATCTGCCCGGCCGGCGCCGTAAGCATGGACGGTCTGGAGGCCGGCGTCCTTCCCAAGGTGCCGGAGAACACCATCACGGCTGACGATTTTTCTGGGCTGGCCAAATCCCGCCGCTCCACGCGCCTCTTCGAGGACAGGCCCGTGCCGAGGGAACTCCTCCGCAGGGCCCTGGATACGGCCCGCTACGCCCCCACAGCCAAGAATGTCCAGGGAGTGGGATGGGTGGTCCTCGATGCCCGCGCCAAGATCCAGGCGCTGGCTGCCGTCACCATCAACGCCATGCGCGGCATGAAGGGCTTCCAGAATGAGTGCGCCGCCTTTGACAGGGGCCGGGACGTCATCCTGCGCCACGCTCCCTGCGTCATCTTCGCCCACGCGAAGAACGAGACAGACGGTCTGTGCTTCTCCGACTGCGCCGTAGCTCTCACCTATCTCGAATTCATGCTCTACACCCTGGGACTCGGCACCACCTGGGCCGGGTACGTCGTCGAAACGGCGCAGAAGACTCCCGCCATCCGTGACTACCTCGGCCTTCCCGAGGGGCACAACATCTTCGCCGGGTGCATGGCCGGCTACCCCTCCGTGAAGTATCTCCGTATTCCGGAACGCAAGCCTGCTGTTGTGGCATGGATATAAAAAGATAGTAATAAGATAAGAATAGTTTTCTAAACGCAAAACGAAACAATTATATTTTTTAAAGAAAGTCTCTGCCTGAGGGAGCGTTGCGGCGCTCCCTCTTTTTTTCCCCACAGGGAAAGATTTGCGGCACAACTTTGTTTCACTCTGCGAAAAAACCATGTAATTTTGCGCCACTGCTTGACTATAGTCTCCGAATTCATAGAATTATTTCGTAGAAGCCCGAGTTCTGCTTTTCCATACGGGTACAGGTTCCCCCCGTTTTCCCTTGCTCCGTCACAGCCCTGCCACAAACGCACGGCAGAATATGGATCCGCCCACGAAGATATCCACTCCTTTGTCCGATCGGCGTGCTGAATTGCCCGGAGGTTTTTCTCATGTTCAGCTGTCAGACTCCAGAACTTCAGAATTCAGACCGTTCCCTCCGCACCGAATGGCTGGAATGTAACGGCACAGGCGACTACGCTTCAGGCACGATCACCGGCTGCAACAGCCGGCGCTACCACGGCCTCCTTGTCGCAAATCTCGAACACATCGGCCGCCACGTCCTTCTTTCCGGCCTGGAAGACTGGCTCGTCACGGAAAACGGCAGGATTCCGCTCTCCAGCCGCAAACACCCCAACGCCATCTATCCGGATCCCTCCGGCTGTCTGAAAACCTTCTCTGCTTCACCGTACCCGACTTTTGTCTTCGAGGGCCCGGGGTTCCGCCTCTCGCGCTCTCTCATGCTGGTAAGGGACAGTCACACCGTTCTCATCCGCTACAGCCTGAAGAAAACCGACAGCAGTGCCCCTGCCCTGAAATGCACACTCGAGGCCACGCCGCTTCTGGCTTTCCGCGGCTATCACGATCTGACCCACGCCAATATGGATCTGCAGGTCAAGACCTATCCCGTATGGCAGGGATTCAAGATCCAGCCCTACAACAGTCTCCCGCCTTTCTTCATGCAGTGCTCCGGCACCTTCGACTTCCTGCCCTCCCCCGACTGGATCTACAATGTGGAGTATCCCTTCGACCAGGAGCGCGGCTTCGACTACCAGGAAGATCTCTTCTCTCCCGGCCTCTTCGAAATCACTCTGACGCCCGGAAGGGACGTGATCCTCTCCGCCTCAACGGAGGAAATTCTCCCGCCGCGCGGCACGAAAAAAACGGTGCCCCTGCGCGAGATCTGGAAGAAGGAAGAAAAGGAGCATCTCAAGGGGCGGGCCGATACCGCCTCTCTCGCGGACTTTCTGGAGGCCCAGTGCGGCGTCTTCCTCATCAAGGATACGCGCGGTCAGGACGCCATTCTCGCGGGCTACCACTGGTTCGGCTCGTGGTCCCGTGACGCGCTCATTTCCCTGCCGGGCTGCGCTTTTCTCGGCGGGCGCCTCGAAGAGGGCATGGCCGTGCTGAAGCGCATCACGGCGAGTATCAGCGACGGCCTCATTCCCAACACGTTCACCGTTGACGGCGCGCCGTCGGGGTATGACTGCATTGATTCCTCCCTGTGGTACGCCTGGGCCGTGCAGTCCCTCCTCTCCGCCATATCGAAGCACCGCGGCGAGGCAGCCCTCAGGAAGGAAGTTCTCGGTTTCGCGGCCCCGGCCCTCTACGGCATCATCGGCGCCTACAGAAAGGGGCACATTCTCTTCGTCTCCGCGGACGAAAGCGGCTTCCTGGACGTGGGAACGCCGAACACCCAGCTCACCTGGATGAACGTGCAGATTAACGGCAGGCCGGTCACGCCGCGCAACGGCCATCCCGTGGAAATCGAGGCACTGTGGTACAATACCCTGGCCCTGGCGCACCACATCGCCCTGCAGAGAAAGGATCCCGATCCCTGCAGCACGAAGGAACTTGCCGCCATGCGGACGGTCTTCAGGAAACGCTTCCTGCTTCCGGACGGCTCCCTGCGCGACGTATGGCGCAGTGAGGAGGACGGCGGCCCGGACAATTCCGTGCGTCCCAACCAGCTGTTCGCGGCGGCCCTGCCCTTCCCGGTTCTCGAGCCGGAGAAGGCGGAGGGGGTCGTGAAAATTGCGAGGGAAAAGCTCCTCACGCCCTTCGGCCTGCGCACGCTCTCTCCCGATGATCCGGCCTTCTGCCCGGACTACGCGGGAAGCCCCGCGGAGCGCGGCAGAAGCTACCATCAGGGCACGGTCTGGCCATGGCTCCTCGGCGTTTACGCTGATGCCCTCTTCAAGACCACCGAAGCCGTGAGCGCCGGGAAAAGGACCGTCATGAGCGGGGTTGTCACGGATTTCCTGAATACCATCTCGCCGCTTTTCACAAGACATCTCTCGGAATCCTGTCTTGGCCATATCTCGGAAATCTTCTCCGGCACCGAGCCCTGGGCGCCGCACGGCAGCATCGCCAAAGCCTGGAGTGAGGCAGAGGTCTACCGCGCCCTGCTCCTCGCCTGCGCGGCCGATCCGAAAGCGTATGAACGCTGGGAGAAGCACCTGAAATGGAGGAATGACTAATGCGAGTGCTCATGTTCGGATGGGAATTCCCGCCATACATCAGCGGCGGTCTCGGATCCGCCTGCGAGGGAATGGTCAGAGCCCTCACCGGCAGAGGCACCCAGGTCATTTTCGTCGTCCCCAAACTGCTTTCCGGTGAAGGAGCTGACGAACCGGGCGGCCTCTCCATGCGTTCAGCCTCGGGCATCGTGGTTCCTGGCGGCGGGGGCGGATCCGAAAAGGAAATCTTCACGGACACGAGGACCTTCTTTAAAAAGAACCTGAAGCTCGAGTACCTCGATTCCAGCCTCACGCCCTACATCACTCCGCAGACGTACGCGAAGACGCGCGAAGAGCTTGAGCGCGGGCAGAAGACCACGACAGGGGAGAAGACCATCACGTGGCCCGGAGCTCCGGACATAACCCTGACCCTGCACGGCGGCTACGGGAAGGATCTGCTGAGCGAGGTCTACCGCTACAGCCTCGCGGCCCAGGTGCTCGCCAAGAGGGAGAACTTCGATGTTATCCACTGCCACGACTGGATGACCTATCCCGCCGGCATCATGGCCAAGCGCGTCAGCGGCAAACCGCTCGTGGTGCATGTGCACGCCACCGAAGCCGACCGCAGCGGCGAGCACATGAACCCCGTGGTCTCCCACATCGAGTGGGAGGGGATGACCGCGGCCGACAGGGTCGTGTGCGTCAGCCACTTCACCAAGAATCTCGTCATGCGCGTGTACAAAATTCCGGAGAGCAAAATTTCCGTAGTGCACAACGCCGTGTCCCGCCGCGAGGCGGGCCACATCTACCACAACGCGGACCGCGGCAGCAAAGCCAGGCAGGTCCTCTTCATGGGACGCGTCACCTTTCAGAAGGGGCCGGACTACTTCGTGGAGGCCGCGCGTCTCGTGCTCAACGTCATGCCCGACGTGCGCTTCGTTGTCGCTGGCTCAGGTGACATGCTGCGCTCCATCGTGGCCCGCGTGGCCCGCTACCGCATGGGCCACAGATTCACGTTCACGGGTTTTCTGAAGCACGACGAGGTGGACCGCATGTACGCATCGAGCGACCTCTATGTCATGCCCAGCGTTTCCGAGCCCTTCGGCATAGCGCCCCTTGAAGCGATGGTGTATGATGTTCCCGTGCTCATGAGCAAACAGTCCGGCGTCTCCGAAGTCATCCACAACGCCCTCAAGGTCGACTTCTGGGACGTGAGAAAAATGGCAGACCGCATCTGCGCTGTCCTCGCCTATCCGGCCCTCGGCCGCTTCATCGCGAAAAACTGCGCGGAGGAACTCAAGCACATCCGCTGGGAAAATGCGGCCGTCAAACTTGAACAGATATACGCCGACCTTGTGAAGAGAGGAAACTGACATGCCTTCCGTTTGCTTTTATTTCCAGGTCCATCAGCCGTACCGTCTGCGTCATTATTCCTTCTTCGACATTGGTCACAACCATATTTACGAGGATGACGAGGCGAACCGTTCCATCATGCGCAAGGTGGCCCAGAAGTGCTACCTGCCCATGAACGACCTTCTCTACCGCCAGATAAAGAGGCATGACGGCGCCTTCAAGGTGTGCTTCTCCTTCTCCGGCGTCTTCATCGATCAGATGGTGCAGTTCGCGCCCGACGTGCTCGAGAGCTTCCAGAAGCTCGTGGACACGGGCTGCGTGGAAGTGCTTTCCGAGACCTACGCCCATACCCTGGCCTTCCTCTTCTCCATGGACGAATTCAGGACCCAGATCGATGAGCACGACCGCCTCGTGAAGAAATACTTCAATGTCACGCCCACGGCCTTCCGCAACACGGAGCTCATCTACAACAACGACATCGCGAATGTCGCCGAGGAAAAGGGCTTCAAAGCCATTCTTACGGAAGGCGCGGATCAGGTCATCAACTGGCGCAGCCCCAACTTCGTCTACCAGCCGAGCACCTGCCGCCGCATACGCCTGCTCCTCAAGAACTACCGGCTTTCCGACGACATCGCCTTCCGCTTCTCCAACCGTGCCTGGGAGGAATATCCGCTCAGCGCCGAAAAGTACACGAGCTGGCTCTTCTCCCTCAACGGACAGGGCGAGACCATCAATCTCTTCATGGACTACGAGACCTTCGGTGAGCACCAGTGGGAGGTCACCGGCATCTTCGACTTCATGGAAGCCCTGCCCGGCATGGTTCTGAAAAACAAGGACTTTTCCTTCGCCACACCGACCGAGGTGGCCGAACACTGCTCGCCCATGGCGAGGCTCGATATCCCCCGCTTCATCTCCTGGGCCGACGCCGAGCGCGACCTCTCGGCCTGGCGCGGCAACGATCTTCAGGACGACGCCCTCGGGGCCGTCGCCGCACTCGAGAAGAACGTGAAGCGGACCGGTGATGAGGGGCTTATCCGCACCTGGCGCCGGCTCACCACTTCGGACCACTTTTACTACATGTGCACCAAGTTCTTCTCGGACGGCGACGTGCACAAGTACTTCTCTCCCTACGACTCCCCCTACGACGCCTACATCTTCTACATGAATGTGCTGGCCGATCTCGAGCAGACCGTAAAGCAGCGCCTCGGCGTCACAGTATAATCCCCCCCTCTTCTCCCGGGCCGGCTGCCTTCCTGGCGCCGGCCCGTTTCCGTACGCCCGGCATGGCCGCGTTCCGGAGAGTGAAAATCCAGGACCTGCCCTGCAGGCGGGAAAATTACGGACGCGCATCAGAGGACTGCCGGACACGGCGGCATCACTGCCGCCTGATACAATGACGCCCGCTCCGGGGGGGAAAACAGTGCCCGGCTGTTCCCTGCAGGTTCGTAAAAATCAGGAAACCGCCGCGCACCTGACGGTACGCGCGGGGGTACGAAAGGAAAGAGCTCTGGCCGGAGTTCCCTCCTGTTCTGTCTCTCTCAGCCCCCCCTTCCCGGCCCCCAGCTTCTTTCCGCGGGAATGCTTCCTGCAGACCGCGCCAGACCGTCATTTCCTTCTTGCCAAAATGGAACTTAGATTTCATTCTCCAGAGAGAAAACAACGATCCCGTTCCCTCCCGCAGCGCCTCTTCCCCTCAGTGCGGACGGAAAAGGACTGACGCGAACCATTTTTCACAGCTCTTCATGCTTTTAGGAGGCTCTTGATGGATTATGGCAATATCACGCTGTTTGAGACCTCTTGGGAAGTCTGCAATAAAGTAGGCGGCATCTACGCCGTCGTCAGCAGCAAAGCCCTTCAGGCCATCGAAAACTTCGGGGAGAATTACTGGCTTCTCGGACCGGATCTGGGCAACAACCCTGATTTCGAGGAAGACAGCGACCCCGTCATCGAGACCGTCGGCAAAATCCTCAAGGCGCACAACCTGAAATGCCGCCTCGGACACTGGAATATCCCCGGCAAGCCCAAGGTCATCCTGGTCAATTTCCGCAACCGCTACGACCAGAACCAGCTCCTCTACGAATACTGGAAGGAATACCAGGTCGACTCCATGTCCGGCGGTTGGGACTACATCGAGCCGGTCATGTTCGCCACGGCCTGCGGCGAGGTCATCGCGACCATCTACCAGCATATGCTCGAGCCCATAGGCTGCCCGGCCATAGCCCAGTTCCACGAATGGATGTGCGGCGCCGGACTCCTCTACCTCAAGCGCCACTGCCCGCCCGTGGGGACGGTCTTTACAACGCACGCCACCATGCTCGGCCGCTCCCTCTCCGGCAACGGCCGCGACCTCTATTCCATGCTGGCCACCAAATTCGATCCCCGCAGGGAAGCGGCTTCCCTCGGCATTACGGCCAAGTGCTCCATGGAAACAGCCTCGGCCAGGGAAGCTGACTGCTTCACAACGGTGAGCGACATCACGGCCGAAGAAGCCAGCGTCGTTCTCGGCCGGAAGCCCGACATCGTCACCCCGAACGGCCTTGACCTGCGCGTCATCCCCGATTTCTCGAAGGAGCGCACCCGTCCCCAGGCCTACCGCGCCGCGGTCATCAGCTGCGCCGAGAGACTTCTGCGCAGGAAGCTCCCCGAACAGACGCGCATCGTCATCATTTCCGGACGCTACGAGTTCCATAACAAGGGCATCGACGTCTTCCTGCAGGCCCTCGGCAGGGTGAACCAGGATCTGGCTGATTCCCAGAGCTACATTCTGGCCCTCTGCTGCGTCATGGGCGGCCATTCCGGCGTGAATCAGGACGCCGTGTCCGGCGATCCCGCGAAGATGCCGGGGGACGGCAGCCAGTGGATCTGCTCGCATCACGTCCACAACATCAATAACGATCCCATCCTCACGGCCTGCCACACCTACGGCCTCAACAACACGGAAAAGGATCACGTCTCCGTGATCTTCGATCCCGCTCTCCTGGACGGGCGCGATGGCTTCTTCAACATGCGCTACGCCGAAGTCCTGGCCGCCTGCGATCTTGGCGTCTTCCCGTCCTGGTACGAGCCCTGGGGCTACACCCCTGAGGAAAGCGTGGCCAGCAGCGTTCCCACCATCACCTCGGATCTGGCCGGCTTCGGCCTCTGGGCCCGTTCCCTGAACAAGGAAAGCTCCGAGCTCGGCGTTTCCGTCCTGCAGCGCCGTCATCAGGGTGACGCCTGCGTGAAAAGCCTCGAAAAGATGATCTCGGACTTCGTCGCCATGCCGGACGAAACCCTCGCGAAGCTCAGGACAGCGGCCAGGGCGACAGCCACGAAGTGTGACTGGTCCTCGTTCTTCCCCTACTACATCAGGGCCTACGATCTCGCTCTCGGCAAGGCACTGGAACACGGCGCGGAACTGCGCGAGGCCGTCTCCGACCACTCAACGCACATCTTCCTCGACGTCTCCTCGCTGACGCCCCTCCTGCACAGCTTCACGTCCCTGACGAGGCTCCCGCGCGCGCTCGGACGCCTGCGCGAACTCGCCAACAACCTCTGGTGGTGCTGGCATCCCTCGTGCTGGCCGCTCTTCATACGCCTCAATCCCCAGATCTGGGAAAGCTCCGGACACAACCCGCTCTCCTGCCTTGAGGAAGCCACGGACGAAACCATCTCGGATCTCGTCTCCGACTCCGCCTACCTTTCCCTCTATGAGGACACGCTCAGGGATTTCGATGAGTACATGTCCCGTCCCGTGCACTCGGAGGGCGCGGTCACGCCCGAGACGCCCGTCGCCTACTTCTCCACGGAATACGGCCTGCACGAGTCCCTGCCCATCTATTCCGGCGGTCTCGGCGTGCTCTCCGGCGACCATCTGAAGAGCTCCAGCGATCTCAATATCCCGCTGGTGGCCATCGGCCTCTTCTACCGCTACGGCTACTTTAAACAGCAGATCGACAAGAACGGCCGGCAAATCGCCATCTACCCGGAGAACGATGTCACCGAGCTTCCCATGGAGCTCGTCAGGGACAGCACAGGCGATCCTCTTGAGGTCAGCCTGCAGCTCCCTGAGCGCAGGCTCTTCGCCAGGGTCTGGCTTGTGCGCGTGGGCACCATCCAGCTCTACCTCATGGACACCAATCTGCCCAAAAATACCCCCGATGACCGTAAGATCACGGACAGCCTGTACGTGGCGGACAGGGATTTCCGCATCCGTCAGGAAATCCTCCTCGGCATGGGCGGCGTCATGCTCCTGAACGAGCTCGGCATCACGCCTTCCGTCTACCACATGAATGAAGGGCACTCCGCCTTCCTCATCCTCGAGCGCATCCGCAATCTCATGAACGGTTACCACCTGAGCTTCGAGGAAGCTGGCGAAATCGTCCGCTCGAGCTGCGTGTTCACCACGCATACGCCCGTTGACGCCGGCAACGAGCGCTTCCGCAACGAGCTCATGATGAAGTACTTCTCGGGCTACGCCAACAACATCGGCCTGAGCATGGGCGACTTCCTCAATATCGGCCGCATGACCGGCACGGGCAGCGACTCCTTCGAGATGACCATCCTGGCCCTGCGCTACTCGAGCCGGGCCAATGGCGTGAGCCGCCTGCACGGCGACGTCTCGCGGCACATGTGGCACAACCTCTGGCGCGGCATGCCTATCGCCGAAGTGCCCATCGGACATATCACCAACGGCGTGCACATGCCCTCCTACGCCAGCCCCGAAATCAACTTCCTGCTGACGAGCACGCTCGGCAAGGGCTGGGTCGATCTGTCAAGCCGCGCCACGGGCTGGTACAAGTTCTCCTCCATCCCGGACAAGGTCATCTGGCGCGCCCGGCAGTCCATGAAGGCCAATCTGCTCGACGTCCTGCGCAACAGGCTTCCCGAGTTCTACAAGAAGCTCGGCGTGAGCCGCGAGGACAGCAAAACGGCCATCTCGAAGCTCTCTCCTGACACCCTGCTCATCGGCTTCGGCAGGCGCTTCGCGCCCTATAAGCGCGCCAACCTGCTCTTCGCCGACATTGACCGCCTCGACCGCATCCTGAATTCCTCGGATCGTCCCGTGGCCCTGCTCTTCTCGGGCAAAGCCCATCCCGCGGACAGCCAGGGCATCGACATCATGCAGGAGATCATCCACCACTGCACGGAGAAGCGCTTCCTCGGCCGCATCTTCTTCCTCGAGGACTACTCGCTGGCCATCTCCCGCCTGATGGTGCAGGGCTGCGATGTCTGGCTGAACACGCCACGCAGGCCTTATGAAGCCTCCGGCACCAGCGGCCAGAAGGCCTCGGTCAACGGCGTGCTCAACCTGAGCATCTCCGACGGCTGGTGGTGCGAAGGCTATAACGGCGGCAACGGCTGGACTATCGGTCCCGTTGTCACCCGTGTGCAGCACAACGACACGCAGAACGACTACTCCGACGCCGAGGCTCTCTACACGCTCCTCGAGGAGCAGGTCATCCCGCTTTACAGCTACCGCAACCAGGACGGCATCCCGGTGCGCTGGATCCGGATGATCAAGGAGTCCATGCGCTCCCTCATCCCCGTCTACAGCTCACACCGCATGGTGCACGATTACCTCGAGATGTCCTACGAGCCCGCGGCCCTGCGCTACAAGGCCATTGAGGCCGACGAGTTCGAGTCCGTGAAGCGCCTTGTGAAATGGAAGGAAAACATCAGCCAGCGCTTCAGCACCCTCAGAACCGGCCTCCTGCGCGTGGACGGCATGGAAGGAGACGCCTGCTCCAGGGGCCAGGACATCCACGTGACCCTGAGCCTCGAACAGGGCGAAATGCAGCGCGACGAGATCCTCGTGCAGCTCGTGGTCGGTCCCTTTGACGGCACCGACTTCATCGGCACCCCGGACATCGTCCCGCTGAGCTTCGAGAGGACGACCAGCGACAAGAGCCTCGTCTACTCCTGCAACTACCAGACCCGCCACAACGGCGTCCACGCCTACGGCGTGCGCGTCATCCCCATCACGCCGGACCTGCCGAGCTACCTCGACAGCCATCTCGTGGTCTGGGCCTAAACGCGGTCTGACACACTGAACAGACACAAAAATCGCCGTCTCCCCTCACAGGGAGGCGGCGATTCTGTTTTTGTGTGAACCGTACGCTGTCATGCAGCAGACAGCGGAATTTTCAGGTTCGCTCCGGGGACCTCCCCGCAGCAGACCTAAAAAGCATCCCAGAAAGATCCGTTCCGGCGCGACACGGCCCTGACACGGCGCGCGGCCTCTTCGATGAGGCCTCTGACGCGCCCCATCTGGCCCTCTTCCGCTGCCCTGTCCGCGGCCCAGCGCACCAGGCTTTCCATGCGCGCGGGATCATCGTCGTAGGCGCCGCGGACCACGTCCTGGAGCGCCGTAAGCCAGTCCGGCTGTCCGAAATCCCTCCGGCCCGGGCCGGATCTGTGCATGAGCATGGCGAAGCGGTCCGAGGCGGCCTGCAGCATATCGGCGAATTCTTCCTGACGCCCCTCGCGGGCCGCCTGTTCCGCAGCGCGGCGCACGATGACCAGCACGGCGCCGGGGTCATTGTCGTACCTGCCCCTGAGAACGTCCTGGACGGCCTCCATGTAGGAAGGCAGGGCGCGCCCGTCGCCGTCAGTGACGTCCACGGGATTTTCTGCGCCATCCGCCTGTCCCTGACGCATGATGCCTGTGACCCTGGCGGAGGCCGCGCTGATCATGTCGCCGTATTCCTCAAGGCGCCCTTCCTGCTCGGCGAGCTGGGCCGCCCTGCGCACGATGGCCAGCATGGCGCGGGGATCACTGTCATAGGCGCCCTCGAGGACGCCCTGCACGGCCTGCATGTACGGAGGGAGCTCCCCTTCGGAGGCGGGCTGACGCTCGTCGCGGCCGCCGAGAAGCGTGTCCACACGATCAGACGCGGCGCCGAGCATGTCCTCGAACTCCTCCGACCGCCCATCCTCAGCCGCGGACATGGCCGCTGAACGCACGATGGACTGGGCCTCGGCAGGATCCTCATCGTAAAAACCGTCCAGCACCTTTTTCACTTCCTGCATGTAGGGAGGAAGCTCCTCTTCCCCGGCGTCCTCTCCGCCGGCATCTGCGCTTTCCCCGGCCTGCGCGGCGGATTCCTGCACGGGTTCCGTTTTTTCCGGTTCCGGGGTTCCTTCTCCGGACTGCGGCCTGCTTCCGGCCTCCGATCCGAAACCGCCGAGAAGCTTCGAGAGCCTGTCGGCCGCCTGCTGGATACGGGAGCGGTACTCTCCGTCCCTGCCCTGGCGGCGGGCTTCCTGCAGGGCAACGTTAATGATGGGGAAAATGTCCTCCACCCTGTTGTCGTAGCTTCCGTCGTTGACGCGGTCCACGAGGCGCATGTATTCGGGCTCGTCCCTGTCCCCGCGGCCCGGGCCTTCCACGGCGGCAGCGCCTCTGAGAAGGGCGTTGATGTGTGCTGAGGCCTGATCGAACCACGGCCTGAAATCCTGTTCGCGCCCTTCCTGGCGGGCCCGGTCAATGGCGCGGCGCAGAAGCTCGCTCTGGGTCTGCACGTCAGCGAGGCTGCTGCCCGTGTCAAAGCGGCCGGCCGCGATGCCGACGATATCCGCCATCCAGTCAGGCAGACTGGCCGTACCGGGTTCGTCATGGGCGCTGACACGCCTCAGGGGCACAGCCTGCTCGCCGCCGTCGCCGCGCGTCACCGGGATGCGCTTCGGAGCTTCCTCCGCGCGCTCCTCACCGGGAGCCTTCTGAGCGGGGGCGTTCTCGCCGGTCTCACGGGCATCAGAAGCCTCAGATGCGGCCGGGGCTTCAGATTCAGCGGCTTCCCGGAGAGGCTGGCTCTTCTCCGTGCCCGTGTCAGAAGAAACACGGGCCAGAAGATCCGTGAAATGTTCCTGGGCAGCCTTCAGGGGACCGCGCTCCGCGTCGGGGACGTTCTCCCTGTCGGCTCCGGCTATGGCGGCTTCGAGCACATCAAGAAGTTTGTCGCGATCCGTGTCGTAGCGGCCCGCCACGA
>ENA-ORSS01002427-ORSS01002427.1-human-gut-metagenome-genome-assembly--contig:-NODE-2427-length-16798-cov-18.771487_pt1 | contig 16798 bp, 9 predicted proteins | sample MGYA00241899_ERZ509162 | MGnify/ENA primary metagenome ERZ509162 (study PRJEB26280, sample SAMEA2338641) | human gut metagenome | biome: human gut; feature: human-associated habitat; material: faeces... | reverse complement strand
TAGTAATTTGAAAAAATTTTCTTCATAGCTGCTCCTTTCATTCTACATTCAGGAATGTATATCCCCAGTCCGGATCATCGATATATCTTGTGCCTATCTGCTGATATGCAGGTTCTCTTTCTGCATGATGTTTTTGCTCCTTAATTGTACTTGATAATGATATCATTATACAATTGAGCAATCGGAAAAGCAATTGAGCGGATGGAAACCTTCCTCTTCATTAACCATAACGAAAGATTTTGCACTATTTGTTACAAATCCGTTGAAGATTTATACTTATTTGCATTTTCAGAATAGCATATTTCAAAAAACGAGACATCCCTTCCGAACCGAAAAGCAAAAACTAAGGCAAAAATGGGTGAAAACGACATTCTATTTTGGGTTTTCTTATTATATAATGATGCCAGGGTCAAAAGGTCTAAGCCCACATGAGCTTGCTCATATGTGGGTGAAAGACCTTAGGACCCGCCCCGATATGAGCATAAAAGTGGGATGATAATCCCACGATATGCGAATATAGGGTAGGATTGTGGGAGTGCGTAGCACGAAACAATCCGTAGGCATCAATGAATGGAGAGTATAACATGCGTATTCTTATTTGCGATGACGATTTACTGATTGTAGAAAAACTGCAAAAATATCTGAAAAGCTATTTCAGTCATCTGCACCTGAGCTGTCCGGAGATCGTCTGCTTTTCAGACGGGGAGTCCCTGCTTGCGGATCCGGGAGACAAGGATATCCTTTTTCTCGATATCGAGATGCCGGGGCTTGACGGAATCTATGTAGGAAACGAACTGAAAAAGAAAGATAAAGATATTATCATTTTTATTATTACTTCTTATTCCGAATATCTGGATGAAGCCATGCGGTTCCATGTATTCCGTTATCTGTCCAAGCCCATAGACAAGAAGCGTCTGTTCCGGAATCTGAAGGACGCTCTGGATCTGTATCATTCCAGACTGGTGAAGGTGCCTATTGAGACCAGGCAGGGCGTACACGTTCTTCCGGTCTCTTCTATCATTATGGTGGAGGCACAGGGGAAAAAAGTGATCGTCCACACCACGACGCAGGACTTTGAAGCCATCCATACCATGCCATACTGGCTGGAGCTGCTGCCTTCCAACCGCTTTTTTCAGACGCACCGGAGTTTTATTGTCAACTATGAGCACATTACCGACTTCGACCGTATGCTGGTGCATCTGGCGAACGGTCAGTTTGACGCTTATCTGACGAAACGGAAATACAGCGCCTTTAAAGAAGCCTATCTTCTCTATTTGGAAAGTACGAGGTAACTTATGGAAAATGCTTTTTCTCTTATTTTTGCATTTCTGGTGGAAGCCATCATTCTTCTGCAATATGCCAGCCGGCTATTTTCTCCGAAACGCTCCCTGTCCGGCAGGCTTGTCGTGCTGAGCCTTTTATATACCTGCCTGTGTGCCGCAGCCTTTTTTAACATCAAATGGCTGAATATGCTTTGGTATCTGTTTGCTAATTTTCTGTTTCTGGTCACACAATACAATGTCAAATGGCGCGCAGCTGCCTTCCATTCCGCATTGCTTGCTGCTGTCATGGGAATGTGCGAGCTGATCGTATATAGCATCATCGCCCGGACCGCTCCCCATTTTTATATGCAGATGAGTTCTTTCCACAATACCCTTCTTTTTATCCTGTGCAGCAAGATTTCTTTTTTTGCAGTCATTTATCTGCTTACGCATTTGTTCAAAAGTCTGCAGGAAACAACGGATCCCTACGATAACTCTGTTTTGCTGCTGATGATCATTCCCGTCACATCGATATTCATCATGCTTACTTTTGTGGGAATGGGTGATCAGTATACATTGACTCCCGGGACGAACCGGATGATCTCTCTCAGTGCCTTTTTCCTGTTACTTATGAATCTGCTGGTATTTGGAATCAATCAGTACAATCGGGAAAAAAATCGGAAATATACAGAGGTGCAGCTGTTACTGCAGAAGGAAACAGATTTTACGGAATATTATAAGATGCTGCTTTCGCAGAGCGAAAACCAGGCAATTCTCATTCATGATATTAAGAAGCATTTGCAATCCATTGCATCTCTGAACGAGCAGAATGCCCCGGACAAAGTCAACGCCTATATTAACGAACTGCTTCTCTCTTCGGATTTCAAAGAGTCCGCCCGCATCTGCGACAACGAACTTCTGAACGCCATTATGGCAAGGTACAGGCGGCAGTGTACTGAACAGGGAATCAGTTTTACCGCTGACATCCGCAGTGGTGTACTGCATTTTCTGCCGGACAGTGACCTTACTTCTCTTTTTTGCAATTTGCTGGATAATGCCATGGAAGCTGCCGGGAAAGTTCCCGACGCTTATATCGAAGTTAATGGCAGCAAGCGGGAAAATACACCTTTTGTTCTGATCACAGTGGTCAATTCCTGCCGCGTAAACCCTTTTAAAAATGATGCGGCAGATCCAGCCACTACCAAAGCGGATAAGCGTTCTCACGGCTTCGGGCTGAAAAGCATCCGCAAGATCTGCGAAAAATACCACGGGGATATCCAAATGTACTATAATGATGCTACTCTGACCTTCCACACGGTGATAACGCTCCGGGGATAGGTTCCCTTATTCCCACATTCCCGTCACGAAGCACATCAGTGCCGCCCAGGTATATAAGGGATAGAAAAGCGCCTGATCATCCACGCCGTCTTTTAGGATTTTCTGTGCTTCTTCTCTGGTCAACAATAAAAAGCCGTCAAAGCATTCCGTACCTACGGCACCTTCCTGGCTTACCTTCGGCATTTCTTCCCTGTTCAGCGTGATCTGCACCAGTGCATTGCTCTCGTCCGTCATGCCCGGGGTGCTGAATACCAGGGGATTCACCAGACGGATGCTGTCACTCTCTTCCAGTGCGATGCCGGTCTCTTCCCGCAATTCCCGGATGGCTGCATGGAATACGGGATTTTCCTGTGCTGCATCCTCCGGATCTAACAGTCCTGCCGGAACGCTTAACAGGAACTGTCCCGCCGGGTAACGATATTCACGGCTTAAGCAGAGTCTCGGCTCCTGTCCGCTGATTTTTAGGATTACGACACAGCTCACCGCATCCGGAAGCATCTGTTTAAATTCTTCGTCATTTTTTACTGCCGCCAGATTCTCAATGCTTCTTCTGGTGGCATCGAAATAATGTTTTCCCGGCTCATATTGCAGATCAAATACCTTGATGAATCTGCTGTCATAGACGGTCTCTACCTGTTCTTTTTTTATGATCGGTCTGTTCTCCATTTTCATTTCCTCTTTCCAGTCTGCAGAGGACCTGTTCATAACGTCTCTCCGCCTTTTTCCAGTGGATCAGCTTATGCCACCCTTGCACATAATCCGGTCTGCGGTTCCGGTACTGTAAATAATAGGCATGTTCCCACACATCTATCAGCAATATCGGTGTATATAATCTCAGATCCGGCACATCCTGGTTCGCTGTGGTCAGGATCATAAGGGTACCGTCCTGATCACTCACAAGCCACGCCCATCCGGAACCGAATACTCCTATGGCACTCTGCGACATCTGCTCTTTCCATTGTCTCACCGATCCGAAATCACGGATCAGTGCCTCTTCCAATGTTCCGCAGGGTTCCTGCCCCACAGGGCTTCGCATGCTGTCAAAATACAGCTGATGGTTGTATACGCCGCCACCGTTATTGTGAATACTTTCCCGGGCTTCCTCCTGCAAGGATGCAAGTTTATTATCCTCCGAAGTAAGCAGTTCCGTCAAGGTCATTTGCTGTAACTGAGGATAATCCGCGAGAATTGCATTCAGCTTGTCCACATAGGTCTGATAATGCTTATCATGGTGAAAATGCAGTGTCTCCTCATCCAGTACCGGAAGCAGGGCATCATATTCGTAGGGCAGGGGCTGTGCGACAAAAGGATAATGTTCTTCTAACATGAGACTCCAATCCGCCTGCGGGATACAGGCTTGCGATCATACAATATTTACCATACGCCTATTATATGCCGCACTTACGGATTTTATTTTCGGATTTGCACTTTTGCAGTCAGCGTTCTTCTCTTTTTGACATAAATCAAGCAGGAGAGAAAATTTATTAAATATTCCCTCCTGCTCAATTCCATTTTTTATATTTTTACAGCTGTGCAATATCCACCAGTGTCAGTTCCTTGCAATCGTTCATATGCTCCATGCTGGTCACGAGAGCATTGGCGGTGTCCATTGCGGTGATGCAGTAGATACCGGTCTCGATAGCGGTACGGCGGATCAGGAAACCGTCTCTGGTCTTGTCACGGCCCTGGGTAGGGGTATCGATGACAAGGTCGATCTTGTGTCCCAGGATCAGATCCATCACGGTCGGGGATTCCTGAGAGATCTTGTTGACCTTTCTCGCCTTCACACCTGCTTCATTCAGAGCAGCTGCGGTACTTCTGGTAGCATAAATGGTGTATCCCAGCTTTTCGAAGCGTCTTCCGACTTCAATGGCTTCACCCTTATCCGCATCCTTCACGGTGATGATCATGTTCTTATACTTGGGCAGTTCTACGCCTGCTCCCAGGAATGCCTTGTACAGCGCCTCATTGAAGGTCTTGGCAATACCCAGGCACTCACCGGTGGACTTCATCTCCGGTCCTAAACTGATCTCGGCACCGCGGATCTTCTCGAAGGAGAACACGGGCATCTTGATGGCAAAATACTCTGCCTCAGGCTGTAAGCCGGGCTCGTATCCAAGCTCACGGATGGTCTTGCCGATGATCACTTCGGTCGCCAGATCCACGATAGGAATACCGGTTACCTTGCTGATATAAGGTACGGTACGGGAAGAGCGGGGGTTAACCTCAATGACATATACCTCGTCACCGATAGCAATGAACTGGATATTGATCAGTCCCTTGACATGCAGTGCCTTTGCCAGTCTTCTGGTGTACTCTGCGATCTTCTCTTTTACTACTTTATCAATGGTCGGAGCCGGGTATACGGAGATACTGTCTCCGGAGTGGATACCGGTTCTCTCGATATGCTCCATGATACCGGGGATCAGGATATCGGTACCGTCGCATACAGCATCAACCTCGATCTCCTTACCCTGTAAATACTTATCTACCAGGATCGGGTGATCCTGTGCGATACGGTTGATGATCTCCATGAATTCTTCGATCTCTTCATCGGAGATAGCGATCTGCATGCCCTGTCCGCCCAATACATAGGAAGGACGTACCAGTACGGGATAGCCCAGTCTGTTGGCAACCGCCTTAGCTTCCTCTGCGGTGTATACGGTACCGCCGGCTGCACGGGGGATCTCGGTCTCTTCCAGAATCTTGTCGAACAGTTCTCTATCCTCAGCGGCATCTACATCCTCCGCCTTGGTGCCTAAGATAGGCACGCCCATCTTCATCAGGCTCTCGGTCAGCTTGATAGCGGTCTGTCCGCCGAACTGTACCACAGCACCATCGGGATGCTCAATATTTACGATAGATTCCACATCTTCCGGAGTCAAAGGCTCGAAATACAGCTTGTCCGCAATATCGAAGTCGGTACTTACAGTCTCCGGATTGTTGTTGATGATAATGGTCTCATAGCCTGCCTTGGAAAATGCCCAGGTAGCATGTACGGAACAATAGTCGAACTCGATACCCTGTCCGATACGGATAGGACCGGAACCCAGTACCAGGACTTTCTTGCGTCCGGTGGTCTCCTTGGCTTCGCACTCGCCGCCGAATACGGAGTAATAATAAGGAGTGGAAGCTGCGAACTCTGCGGCACAGGTGTCTACCATCTTGTAAACAGCCTTAATGCCGTTGTCATAACGCATCTTCTTGATCTCTTCCTCGGTCTTGCCGGTCAGTCTTGCGATGACGTTATCCGGGAACTCGATTCTCTTGGCTTCCTTCAGCAGTTCCACTGTCAGAGGCTGTGTCTCCAGTGCATGCTCCATCTCGGTCAGAATGGCGATCTTGTCAATGAACCACAGGTCGATCTTTGTAATGTCGTGGATCTGTTCATAACTGATACCCTTACGGATTGCTTCAGCGATCACATAGATTCTCTGGTCATCCACGATCTTCAGACGCTCTAACAGTTCCTCCACAGACAAAGTGCTGAAATCATAGCTGCGCAGGCAGTCTACATGCTGCTCCAGGGAACGGATGGCCTTCATCAGTGCTCCCTCGAAGTTATTGCAGATACTCATAACCTCACCGGTTGCCTTCATCTGTGTGGTCAGAGTACGTTTTGCAGTGATAAATTTATCGAAAGGCAGTCTGGGAATCTTTACTACACAGTAATCCAGTGTCGGCTCGAAGCTGGCATAGGTCTTGTGGGTAATGGCATTTTTGATCTCATCCAGAGTAAAGCCCAGTGCGATCTTCGCTGCTACCTTTGCAATGGGGTAACCGGTTGCCTTACTTGCCAGTGCGGAAGAACGGCTGACACGGGGATTTACCTCGATAACACAATATTCAAAGCTGGTGGGATGCAGTGCAAACTGTACGTTACATCCACCAGTGATCTGCAGTTCGTTGATGATCTTCAGAGCGGAAGTACGTAACATCTGGTACTCCTTGTCGCTCAGGGTCTGGGAAGGCGCTACTACGATACTGTCTCCGGTATGCACGCCGACGGGATCGATGTTCTCCATATTACATACGGTGATGCAGTTGCCTACGCTGTCACGCATTACTTCGTACTCGATCTCTTTCCAGCCAGCGATACAACGCTCTACCAGTACCTGTCCTACACGGGACAGACGTAAACCGTTCTCCAGGATCTCTTCCAGCTCTACCTGATTGTGTGCGATACCGCCGCCGGAACCGCCCAGGGTATAAGCAGGACGCAGTACAACAGGATAGCCGATGGTGTTGGTGAATTCCACACCGTCTTCCACGTTCTCAACGACCTTGGATGCTGCACAGGGTTCGCCGATACGCTCCATCAGATCCTTGAACTCCTGACGGCCTTCCGCATTACGGATGGTAGCCGCGGTAGTACCTAACAGCTTTACATTGTGAGCTGCCAGGAAACCGGACTCCTCCAGCTCCATGCCAAGGTTCAGACCAGCCTGTCCTCCCAGGGTGGGAAGAATGCTGTCGGGTTTTTCCTTTTCAATGATCTGCTCCAGAACCTTTACATTCAGGGGCTCAATATATACCTTATCTGCGATATCTTTATCGGTCATGATGGTCGCAGGATTGGAGTTCACCAGGATTACCTCTACTCCCTCTTCCTTCAGGGAACGGCAGGCCTGGGTACCTGCATAGTCGAATTCCGCTGCCTGTCCGATGACAATAGGACCGGAGCCGATTACCATTACTCGTTTTACATTAGGATTCTTGGGCATCTTAGTTCTCTCCTCTCATCATATGAATGAACCGGTCAAAAAGGTAACCGGAGTCCTGGGGTCCCGGACAGGCTTCCGGATGGAACTGTACGGTAAAAATATTTTTGCCGGTGTAGGACAGACCCTCGTTGGTACCGTCGTTGACATTGATGAATGCGGGAACCGCTACGGACGGATCCAGTTTATCGGTATCTACCACATAACCGTGGTTCTGAGAGGAAATATATACTCTTCCGGTCATCAGATCCTTTACCGGATGGTTGCCTCCTCTGTGTCCGTATTTCATTTTATGGGTATCTGCGCCGGTAGCCAGAGCCATCAGCTGATGTCCCAGACAGATTGCGAAAATAGGGATCTCGGTATCGTATAACTTTTTGATCTCGGCGATCACACCGGTACACTCCTTGGGGTCTCCCGGTCCGTTACTTAACATGATACCGTCAGGATTATCATCAATGATCTCCTGTGCGGGAGTTCCAGCGGGGTATACGGTCACCTCACAGCCTCTCTCTGCCAGGGATCTGGCGATATTTCTCTTGGCTCCCAGGTCTAACAGAGCTACCTTCAGTCCCTGTCCGGACAGCTCTGTTACCAGTGCCGGCTTAGGCTCTCTGACACCTTTTTCATAAGCTTCTTTATCAAAACGCGCTGCACCGGAAAGAGGTCCGTTCTGTGCCAGCTCCGTGGTGGGCGCTACCACATATTTTTCCCTGCAGGTCACCTTTTCCACGACCTTACCTGTGGTATACTCCTTCAGCTTCGGAAGTACTTCGTTCAGGTCATAGGCTTCGTTAGTGGTGATCATGCCATTCATGGTACCCTTCTCACGCAGGATCTTGGTCAGCGCACGGGTATCGATACCGGCGATACCGGGCACGCCGTTCTCCTCTAAGTATTCCTGTATTGTGCAGTCACAGCGGAAGTTGCTGGGAATACGTGAAAGCTCTCTGACGATGAATCCATCCGGCCAGGGTCTCTCCGACTCGCAGTCATCCCTGCATATGCCATAGTTACCGATCAGAGGGTAAGTCATGCATACAGCCTGTCCTGCATAGGACGGATCCGTCAGGACCTCCAGATATCCGGCCATGGATGTGTTAAATACGATTTCACTGATGATCTCTTTGTCTGCACCGATGTGCGTTCCTTCGAACACCGTTCCATCTTCCAAAATCAAAAATGCCTTCATTCTTTCCTCACATTCTGCCGCTTTTTGCGACGTTTGTATTTCTCTCAGTCTCCTACAATACCTGCGAATTGCTCCGCTGGGTATCTGCATTGTCTACGATACCCACGAATTGCTCCGCTGCTTCGCAGCTCCCGCACTTCTGAAAACATTCGGATTCCGCGGATTTGCTTCCGCAAATCGCTGCATCCTCATGTTTTGGCGATTTAAATTGGCACCTGCCTCCCCGTGCAAGCACGGTCGGCCTCTGCCGTTTAAATCTGGTATCTGCATAATCGATTTATTATATCATAAAAAAAAATGCGTCGCAATAGACCCTGTCTGCGTAAAAACCTACAAAAAACAATTACGCAATCCCGATACTCCTTGGAGAATCTGACAAAGCTGTGTAAAAGCTTACATTTTCCATTGCTTTTTCCACCGGGTCTGATATAAAATAGATATGTATTTTCTATTTTTCAATTATCACAAAACGCTGTTTTCCTACAGCAGATTGGACAGGCATCTATGGATCGTATCGAAAATGCTCAAATGAACTCCCTGGGAACCCGCAAACTCTATTATGAAGATGTGCATCAGACGGATTTCACCGCTGTGGTGATGGAATGTGTTCCCGACAAGGAAGAGGGATATTACAGGATCGTTCTGGACGCTTCCGCTTTTTTCCCGGAAGAAGGTGGTCAGTCCGCCGACAAAGGCACCTTAAACGGTCAGGAAGTACTGGATGTCAGCATCAAACAGGGCATCCTGTATCATAAAACGGCCTGTGAGTTTCCCGTCGGCACCCGGATCACCGGTCATGTGGACTGGAACCGCCGGTTTGATTTCATGCAGCAGCACTCCGGAGAGCATATGATCTCCGGCTTACTGCACTCCCATTTCGGACTGGAAAACGTAGGCTTCCATTTAAGCGACAGAGAAGTGACACTGGATATGAACGGAGAAGTCTCTCTGGAGCAGCTGCGTCTCATCGAGCAAGAGGCTAACACTTATGTCTGGAAAAATCTTCCGGTCAACATCAGCTGGCCCTCCTCCGAAGAACTGTTAAGCTTAAACTACCGCAGCAAGCTGGCTCTCACGGAAAATGTACGTATCGTCGAGATCCCCGGCGTGGATCTGTGTGCCTGCTGTGCTCCGCATGTAGATACCACCGGACAGATCGGTCTCATCAAAGTTGTAAATGTGCAGAGCCACAGAGGCGGTGTCCGCATCAATATTCTCTGCGGAGACCGTGCTCTGGCAGATTATACTGAAAAACAGGATTCTGTCTGGGCAATTTCTTCTCTGCTCTCAGCGAAACAGCCGGAAGTAGCAGGTGCTGTTGCCCGCGCCAAAGAGGATGCAAGGCTGCAAAAAGAGCGCGCCAATGCCCTGCAGGCAGAGCTACTGAACGTACAGATGGACGCACTTCCCTCCCCGGAAAAAGTACGCCACGTGCTTCTCTTCGTCGGTGAACTGGATGCCATTGCCCTACGTAACGCTGTGAATACCCTGACCGGAAAATATTCCGGTTACTGTGGTATCTTTGCCGGAGATGATACAAACGGTTATCGATTTATTGTAGGCAGTGTTTCCTGTAACTGTCAGGAACTGGCAGACCGCATGCGCCGGGAGCTTTCCGCAAAAGGTGGCGGATCCGCTCCCATGATCCAGGGGAATGTTGCTGTCACGGCAGATACCCTGCAGACAATGTGGGCGTCGCTGTAATGACCATCCTTTCTGCCTATATATGCATTTCGGCACATGAATTCGTATCAATATTTTCACATGGAAAACCCCCGGCATGACCATCTGTCATACTCCGGGGGTCTGTTTGTATATTTTATATATTTTTCGTTTCGGAAAATCTGATTATTTCTCTTCTGTTGCTGCATTCTTCTTCAGTGCTACGCTGACTGCCTTCGCAACGCCACCACCTACTACACAGCTCATAGGCATCTCCAGTGCTCCGTTGATACCACAGAATGCTACGGCGAACATAAACAGATTCGCTCCGGTTGCATTCATGCTCTGCAGATACTCGGTATGACCGAAGCAGATCATCAGAGTGGACATGAAGAACAGGGTGTTCATAAATGCTCCCAACAGACCGGTCACGAAGTAAGTTACGGTCTTCGTCTTGTCAATCTTCCACAGTGCCTTGAAGATCACGCCGGACAGCCATCCCATCAGAGTTCTGGTAGGGATGCATACCAGGAAAGTGAAAAACGGATTCATTGCTACCAAAGCTGCTCCAAAAGTGTCTCCTGCAAAACACTGGTAAAAGCTGGTAAGTCCAAATACCAGTCCCAGTACGGCTCCGCCTGCGGGTCCCAAGATCATTGCACCGATTACTACGGGAATGGTCATCAGGGAGATTGCTAACGGTCCGATGCGCAGATACCCAAGCGGGGTAAATGCCAGAATCAGCATGATCGCGATGAGTACGGCCAATTGTACCATCTCAAGTGTCTTGTTTTTTTTCATATGAAATTTCCTTTCCGCGCTTTTTGCGCCTTTGCTACTATTCCTCCATCTGGCGTCCTTTGGACTGCCGGAGGATATAATTACAAGTCATTCAAGAAAATAACATAAATGTATACAAAACACAAGTACATTTTTTAATACAATCAACGTACGGTGCGATACCACTTCAACGCCGATGTATAGGCTTCATATACTGTATTCATATCAATATTCTTTAATAGCATCAGGCGGGATACCTCCGCCCAGTTGGCTGTCTCATAATGCAGCATAAAATCGTACACCGGTGCCAGTACGCCGATGCGGTAGATCAGTGCATTGCTGATCTCGCCAGCCACATGGACCACCTTCAAAGCCTCTGCCATGGGTTTCTCGAGGATCACATCCAGCACGGAGAACAATCCCATCAGGAACAATTCATCCTTCTGCGCCTTCAGGCCAAACGCTTCCGCCAGATTCTCGGCAAATTTCGCACGAAGCAGAGATAATCTGGTGACCTCATTCGGCTTATCCGCATACAAAGCATTGGCTACTGCCGTATTGATCCACTTTTTCAGTTCCCGCTGTCCCAGCATGGCAGCCGCATGACGGATAGACGTAATCTCCGAATTTACAGCCAGTGGCTGAACCATTTTCAGCAGATCGATCGTGAGTGCGGTATCACGGCTGATGATATCCGCCGCTGTTGTGAGTTCAAAATCCGGGCTGTTCACAATATTCAGCAGGTCAATATAGTTCCCCTTCAAGGGTGCCACATCTGTCTGTCCCTTCGTAATGGGAACACGATAGAACTTACCCTCATAGAAACGATATCCGCCGGTCTCCTTCAGTCTCTCGAAGTCCTCCATGGTATCAATATTACCGGCACATAGACTGATATTCGGGAATAATTTCCCGAAATAAATCTTGGCTTTGTCAATGGCTATTTTACGGTTATTCAGAAGGACATAATCCATCAACTTCAGGACTTCTCTGTAATTTTCAAAATCACTGACCGCAAGCTTGCGAATGGCAAGTTTATAGCCTTGCTGTTTCAATTCCTTCAGACGATTGACATACATTTCAATCGGCGGAATGGTATTATCGATCAAAAGTACGATTTTTTCATGAGGTGCATCGCACTGCTCCGTAATATCCGCAAAAATAGAAATATTGGTGATCGGTACAAAAATCTCTTTTCCCTGAGACAATGTATCGATTCCCATCTTTTGGATCAATTCCAATCCGGTGATCTGTGATGCTCCGTCAAACTGTGCTGTTCCAAGCAGCAGCGGATTCAACAAATAATTCTCTCTCTGGGTAAAAAAGGAATAGGCACATACGGCCATTTTTTCATCAAAAAGCGGTACTAATGTAAGCAGCATATTTTTACCTCCCAATTACTTATATTATACCGATTCCGACAGGACTTTACAAGTGGTACTATCAGCACAGAGATGTTGTAACTTGAGAGTTTACGAACCATGCAAAAATAGAACGGAATACCTCGGTGGGAGCTTGCTCACACAAGAGGTTATTTTGTTCTATTTTTATACCGTGCGTCCAATGGACACACTCGACAGCCGTCAATGAAATAAATGTGGAGTGCCCTTTGCGACACATTTATGAATTGAGTGCATGGCTCGTAACGTAGGGTCGCCGTAGACTGGACAAGTTCCGCCTGTGCCCATTCTTCCGCCTCAGTGTGGGCACAGGAGATAGGATCAAGCTTCTCTGTACCCTTCTTCCGCCTCAGTGTGGGCACAGGAGATAGGATCAAGCTTCTCTGTACCCTTCTTCCGCCTCAGCGTGGGCACAGGAGATAGGAACAAGCTCCTCTGTACCCTTCTTCCGCCTCAGTGTTGGCACAGGAGATAGGATCAAGCTTCTCTGTACCCTTCTTCCGCCTCAGCGTGGGCACAGGAGATAGGAACAAGCTCCTCTGTACCCTTCTTCCGCCTCAGCGTGGGCACAGGAGATAGGAACAAGCTCCTCTGTGCCCTTCTTCCGCCTTCGCGTGGGCATAGAAGATAGGAACAGGCTTCTCTGTACCCTTCTTCCGCCTCAACGTGAATAGTTTATGGGTATGAGAAGCTTGTTTTGTTGCTGATACCCACTCTGTGGAAAGTTTATGGGTATGGGAAGCTTGTTTTGTTGCTGATACCCAAATTATGAAAAACGGAAGGTATAACAAGAAAATTATATATTCCAGAATGCCTGCTGCAGGCGTTCGTGGGGTCTACGGCAGCCCTACGTTACGAGCCATGCGCTCAATTCATAAATGTGTCGCAAAGGGCGCTCAACATTTATTGGCAGTTCTCCGCAATGAGCCACGCTATTCATAAGATTGTCAGCAAAAGGCGCTGCCAATCGCATTTCTCTTCGCGGCGTTCGCCGCATCACGGCATAAGTAAAGACAGCGATTTGTGCGCTAGCGCCCAACGCTGTCTTTACTATGCCTATGCGCGGCTATGCTTTCGTAACTTTCAATTTATTTAAAGTACTGCACGCCGGACTCGAAAATCTTCATATCCTGCTCACCATAGATATTCATGGCTACCGCAACATCTCTTCTCTCGGAATGTGCCATCTTACCGAAGCATCTGCCGTCGGGAGAGGTGATACCCTCGATCGCACAGTAAGATCCGTTGATGTTGTACTCCTCATCCATGGATACGTTGCCGTTCTGGTCAGCGTACTGGGTAGCAACCTGTCCGTTTGCAAAGAGCTTGTCGATCCATTCCTTCGGTGCTACGAAACGACCCTCACCATGGGATGCGGGGTTACAGTAGGTAGCACCCAGCGTAGCGCCCTGTAACCAGGGAGACTTGTTGGATACGACCTTGGTGTATACCATCTTGGAGATGTGACGGTTGATGGTATTGAAGGTCAGGGTAGGAGAATCCTCCTTCTGACCGGTGATCTCGCCGTAAGGAACCAGCCCCAGCTTGATCAGTGCCTGGAATCCGTTACAGATACCCAGTGCCAGACCGTCTCTCTCATTTAACAGCTTCATGACAGCTTCCTTCAGCTTCGCATTCTGGAATGCGGTTGCGAAGAACTTCGCACTTCCGTCAGGCTCATCACCTGCAGAGAAGCCACCGGGGAACATGATGATCTGCGCCTGTGCGATAGACTTCTCGAATTCCTCTACGGATTCGCGGATATCCTCTGCGGTCAGATTGCGGAATACTCTTGTCTCCACATGAGCTCCGGCACGCTCAAATGCCTTGGTGCTGTCGTATTCGCAGTTGGTTCCGGGGAATACCGGAATGAATACAGTGGGCTTTGCAACCTTGTGTTTACATACATAAATACTGTCTGCCTTGTAGACATCGCTTGCCACTGCCTCGGTACCCTTCACTGCCTTGGTAGGGAATACCTTCTCTAACTTGGAGGTCCAGGAAGCAAGTGCCTCATCCATGGTGATCTTCGCATCACCGTATACGAATGCAGGTTCCTCGGTCACGGTACCTATGACAGTGTAATCCAGTTCCTTCTCTTCCAGTGCAGGCAGTTTGTCTGCGGGAATCTCTGCCAGGATATCGCCCAGTCCGTTGTCGAATAGGTCGTCTGTGGTGACCTCATCATCGATCTTCACACCCAGCTTGTTACCGAATGCCATCTTGGATACAGCTGCTGCCACACCCTTGGAATCCAGCGCATATGCGGATACGATGGTGCCATTCTCAGTCAGCTCGTGAATCTTGCCATATAATTCTGCCACATTCTCATACATGGGAATGTCGAAATCGTCTTTGTCAATGGAGAAGCGCACCAGCTTGTTGCCGGGTGTCTTCAGTTCCGGAGTAACGATGTCACCAGATTTCGCCACATCCACTGCAAAAGATACCAGTGTGGGCGGTACATCAATGTCATTGAAGGTACCGGACATACTGTCCTTACCGCCAATGGAGGGCAGACCGAAACCGATCTGTGCATCGTAAGCACCTAAGAGTGCTGCGAAAGGCTGGCTCCAACGCTCGGGATCACCGGTCATTCTGCGGAAGTACTCCTGGAAGGTGAAACGGATCTTACTGAAATCACCGCCGGAAGCCACGATCTTCGCCATGGACTCTGTCACTGCATAGACAGCTCCGTGATAAGGGCTCCAGGAGGACAGGTAAGGATCGAAGCCGTAGCTCATCATGGTCACGGTATCGGTCTTGCCTTCCAGTACGGGCAGCTTGGCTACCATGGTCTGGGTCTCGGTCAGCTGATATTTTCCGCCGTAAGGCATCAGTACGCTGCCGGCACCGATGGAGGAGTCAAACATCTCCACCAGACCCTTCTGGGAACATACATTGAGGTCGTTTAACAGTGCCACCCAGGCACCCTTCACATCTCCCTCTTCCAGCTTCTCGCCTACTGCGGGAACGGCCCATTTATCGAAATAATTCTCTTCTTCAGAAGGAATATCTACTTTTACTCTGGTCTCCTGGTGCGCACCGTTGGTATCTAAGAAAGCTCTCTTCAGATCTACGATAGGCTTGCCTCTCCAGTTCAGTACCAGTCTCGGCTCCTCGGTAACTACCGCCACGGGAACAGCCTCTAAGTTCTCTTCCTTGGCATAGTCTAAGAAAGTATCCACATCCTTAGGGTCTACGACCACTGCCATACGCTCCTGGGACTCAGAAATTGCCAGTTCCGTGCCGTCCAGTCCGGCATACTTTTTAGGTACCTTGTCCAGATCTACGGTCAGACCGTCTGCCAGCTCACCGATGGCAACGGACACACCGCCGGCACCGAAGTCATTACATTTTTTGATCAGACGGCTGACTTCCTCTCGGCGGAACAGTCTCTGGATCTTACGCTCGGTAGGTGCATTACCCTTTTGTACCTCGGCACCACAGGTCTCGATGGAGGTATCGGTATGTACCTTGGAGGATCCGGTAGCACCGCCGCAGCCGTCACGTCCGGTACGTCCGCCGAGGAGGATGATGATATCACCGGGATCGGAGGTCTCACGGATGACATTTTTGCGGGGAGCAGCGCCCATAACAGCACCGATTTCCATACGCTTTGCCACGTAAGAGGGATGATAGATCTCTTTTACAAATCCGGTAGCCAGACCGATCTGGTTACCGTAAGAGGAATAACCGCTGGCTGCGCCTCTTACCAGTTTCTTCTGGGACAGCTTGCCGTGAAGTGTCTCGGATACGGGAACGGTAGGATCTGCTGCACCGGTGACACGCATCGCCTGATATACATAGCCACGACCGGACAGAGGATCACGGATAGCACCGCCCAAACAGGTGGCAGCGCCACCGAAAGGCTCGATCTCTGTAGGATGATTGTGGGTCTCGTTCTTGAAAAATACCAGCCACTCCTCGGTCTCTCTGTGGTCGCCGTAATCCATCTCCACGGGAACCACTACGGAGCAGGCATTGATCTCATCAGATTCTTCCATGTCGTCAAGTTTGCCGTCCTTTTTCAGTTTCCGCATTGCCATCAGCGCCAGATCCATCAGGCAGACGAACTTATCCTCTCTGCCCTTAAAGATTTCTTCTCTGGTATCCAGATAGCTTTGGTAAGTGGTCTCTAAGGGAGAACGATAATAACCCTCACCGAATTCCACGTCGGTCAGCTCGGTGGAAAAAGTAGTGTGGCGGCAGTGATCGGACCAATAGGTATCCAGTACACGGATCTCCGTCATGGAAGGATCTCTCTTCTCATCATCGTGGAAATAATTCTGAATATGTTTAAAATCTTTGAATGTCATGGCAAGTCCCAGAGATTCGTACAGCGCTTTCAGGCTGCTTTCGTCCATATCTCTGAAACCATCAAAAATAGCAACATCAGCGGGATCATCATACACCGTGATCAGAGTATCCGGCTTCTCCATG
>ENA-ORSS01002402-ORSS01002402.1-human-gut-metagenome-genome-assembly--contig:-NODE-2402-length-16943-cov-2.735611_pt1 | contig 16943 bp, 14 predicted proteins | sample MGYA00241899_ERZ509162 | MGnify/ENA primary metagenome ERZ509162 (study PRJEB26280, sample SAMEA2338641) | human gut metagenome | biome: human gut; feature: human-associated habitat; material: faeces... | reverse complement strand
TTGCATATCGCAAATATGCTGTTTGAATGTTGCGCTAATTTCTTGACTTGCGATAGTATAAACTGACAGCCGTCGATTGTCAAACACAAAAACGGCCCTTTCCCGGGCTGGGAAAGGGCCGTTCCGCCGCAATGCTGGGAGTTCCTTACAGGAATTCGACGCTGCCGTCCTCGATGTGGTACATCGCACCGACGACCCGCAGGCCCGTTTCCTCCTCAATGTTATGGATGCACAGGCTCTTTTCGATCTCCTGCACACTGTGCCGGACATTGAGACAGCTGGCCTTGTAGGGGTCTGTTTCATCCCCGATGGCCTTCTTGATCTCGTCCGTGATGTAGCGGATATAGCCGGAGGGCTCCTGGTTGATGGCGGCATCCACCGCACCGCAGTGGGTGTGGCCCAGCACCACCACCAGCCGACAGCCCAGATGGCCGGCAGCGTACTCGATGCTGCCCAGCTGGTGGTCGTCGATGATGTTGCCCGCCAGCCGGATGACGAACAGCTCACCGATGCCCGCCGAGAAGATGTTCTCCGGGATGACCCGGGAATCCGAACAGGTGACGATGATGGCGTAGGGCGACTGGCCCTTCGCCCAGGTGGACATCCGGATACGGCGGGAAATATCGCCGCTCCCGTTTTCCGCGTTCAGGTATTTCAGATTGCCCGCCGCCAGCTTGTAGATGGCATCGGCCGCGGTGCAGACTGGGGTCTCACGCATTGCAGCAGCCTCCTTGGGAAAAAGTGGTAAAATCGTTCTGCAAAAATGCCCGGCCGTCCAACGAAGGGCAGCCGGGCGGGAACTCAGTTTATCAGAAGTGGATGACGCCGAGGATCAGACCAGCGACGAGGCAGACGATGGAAACGCCCCACTGCCAGCCGAAGCAGTACTTGATGTGGTCCTTGATCTCGACACCGGCCAGACCGATGCCCAGATAGGTAGCGGGAGCAACCGGGCTGATGAAGGTAGCGCAGTTGCGGCAGACGACCATTGCGATGGCGATGTGAGCCGGGTTGACGCCGAACTGGTTGCCAACGCTGACCAGAACGGGCAGCAGGCCGTAGAAGTAGGAGTCGGTATCGAACAGCAGAGCCAGAGGCACGCTCAGGATGCCGATGATGATGGGCAGGAAACGGCCCAGAGATGCCGGAATGAAGCTTGCCATGACGACTGCCATCTTCTCCATGATGCCGCTCTTGCTCAGGACACCGAGGAAGACACCGGCACACAGGATGGTGGAAGCCATGCTCAGACCAGCGGAAGCGTGGCTCTTGATGATGGAGTTGTGCAGCTTCTTGCCGCGGTAGTTGACCAGAATGCCCAGAGCGCAGCCGACCATGAAGACGTAGTAAGAGGGGAAGATGTCCATGACCAGCACAATGATGACGGCCAGAGTCAGGATGACGTTGAAGATGAAGTTCTGGGGACGAGCCAGAGCCTCGTCCTTCTTGCCCTCGTCGGAGTCATCGTACTTGCCGGCGTCCTCAGCAACGATGGCATCGCCGAGCTTTGCGATGCGCTTCTTCTCCTGCAGGCCCCAGAAGATGGCGGTGCCGACAGCCAGCACCAGGCCGACGATCTGCATGGGCATGAGCTGGAACCACAGGTCGTTGGGCTCCATCTCGATGACGCTTGCGGCGCGCATGGTGGGGCCGCCCCAGGGCATCAGGTTCATGACGCCCATTGCGGTGACGCAGATGAGCAGCAGGGTCTCACGGCGCATGTGCAGGCGCTTGTAGACGGGCAGCATGGCGGGGATGGTGATGAGGAAGGTGGAAGCGCCGCCGCCGTCCAGATGGCCGATGATGGCGATGAGGCAGGTCATCAGAGCAACGCCGACGACGTTGTTGCCGACCTTCTTCATCAGCGCACCGATGATCTTGTCGAACATGCCTGCATCGGTCATGACGCCGAAGAACAGGACGGAGAAGATGAACAGGACAGCCGTACCGTGGACGCCCTTGACGCCCTCCTTGATAAAGCCAGCCATTTCATCCAGGGTGAAAGCACCGGTAGCCACCAGAATGGCTGCGGTGATGGTCGAGACGCTGACGAATGCCAGTGCAGGGACCGTGACATTGCGCAGCAGCAGGACGATGACCGCAATCACCGTTGCAAAGCCGAGCAGAGCGAGGATCGTATCACTCATGGGTTTGTACTTCCTTTCCTTTTTTCGTTTGCCGGGGATGCATTCCGTTTTATCCTCCGGAATCATTCCCCTTCGTTATGGTTCCAGTATACAGGCTCAAACTTACAGCCCAAAGCCCTTCTCGTTACGGTTTGTTAAGAAATTCCTTAATATCCTGTAAGATTGCGTATGGAAGGTTGGATACAATAAAGCCGGAGCTGCGCAAAAAAACAAAAAACAACAGGCCCCGGGGTGTTTCCACTCCGGGGCCTGTTGTCATCTTTATTTATGGGGCCTATATCGCCTTGCGGCAGTCCTCACATGGGGAAGAGAAAATTAGGTGCCAGACTTTGCGACCACATCGTTGACGATGACGACCAGCATGTACTTGCCGTCCTTCGTCTTGGCAGTGCCCAGCTTGCCGGGCTCAACAACAGTCTTGCCGGTGGTGGCAAAGATCCGAGGTCTGACCAGACCTTCCTTCACAAAGTGAGCCTGCAAGCTTGCGTCCTTCTTGGCATTCTCGATATTGACCAGAGCAACCCGGACCAGATTTTCCTTGTTTGCCGTCTCGGCAGCAGTGCCGGTAGCCATCATTCCCAGAGCCTTCTTGACTGCATCAGTGGAGTCGGTGATGGTGTTATCCATGATGACCTTGCCATAATGCCCATCAACAGCATTGTCCAGAGTGATCTTATCGTCTTCGTCAGCATTGGTGTTGGTCTCAGAATTGATGATAGCCTCGATAGCAGTCAGGGTGCTCTTCGCAGTCTTATCCATGTCCTTGCTCTGCTCGACCTTGACGCCCATCTTGGTCAGAGAGTCAGCGATGTCCTTGCTCTTGACGCTAGCGCCGCAGCCAGTCAGAACGGACAGTGCCAGAACGCCGGCGAGGGCGACGGCCAGAAACTTCTTTGCCATTTTCATGATTTTTGCCTCCATAATTATGAATGATCTTACAGGCAGGCTGTCCAGTTCCGGTCGTCGGCCTGTTGGCCTTATTGTACCCCCCCCCTTTATAGATTTGTCAATATATTCCTTGCATTTTTATCATATCATCGAATTATGAAGGACACCTCTGTGCATATTCCACAACTTCGCAAAAAACAGCCGCTCTTCACTCTTTCCGGCTGCTCCGTATCTGGGCCAGCAGCGTAGACGCCGACACCGGTTTTACCACATAGCCGTCGATGACGCCGTGGCTGCGGGCGTCCACGATCTCCCTTGTGGGGGCATTGGTCATCACGATGCGGGTCATGCCCGGGTAGCGGCCCCGGATGGCCATGCAGAAATCCACGCCGCTGCTGCTCATCAGGCTCTCGTCGATGGCGAGGACGTCGAAGGGCTGCTGCTCCAGCAGCTGGCGCAGCTCGCCCCGGCGGGAGCAGGTGGACACGCTCAGGCCCAGCGCGCTGAGGTCTTTGTCCAGCAGGTCGAGGACCTTGTTGTTGTCGTCCGCCGCAAGGATGCGCAGCTTGCTGTCCACGCCCCACTGCAGCTGTTCGCGCTCCTGCTGCTGCTCCAGCACCGGCAGATAGACATAGAAGGTCGTGCCTCTGCCGATGGTGCTCTCCGCCCGGATGCGGCCCCGGTGGGTGCGGATGATCTGGTCGGCCAGGGCAAGGCCGAGGCCGGTGCCTTCGCCGGTCTTTTTTGTGGTGAAGAAGGGCTCGAAGATGTGCTGCATCGTCTCCTTGTCCATGCCGCAGCCGGTGTCGGTGACGCTCAGGCAGACGTAGCTCGACCATTCCTCGGAAATCTTCTCTTCCGGAAAGAGCGCCGCCAGCTCACTGCGCGGCACGACACTGCCCCGGATGGTCAGCTTTCCGCCCTCGGCGCCGATGGCGTGGATGGCGTTGATGCTGATGTTCAGCAGCACCTGCTGCAGCTGGGTCGCATTGCCCAGAACGCATTCGCCGCTCAGCTCATTTTCTTCCTTCAGCTCCACGTTCTTCGGGCAGTTCGTCTCCACCAGCTTCCGGGTCCGATGGAGCAGTCCCTCCGCCGAAACGGCGTCGTAGACCGTCTCCACGTTTTTCCGGCTCATGGAGGAGATCTGTTTCACGACCTCCTGCGCCTTCTGCGCCGCCTCGCTGATCTCCATCGCGTTGTCATAGATCTCGCTGCCCGGGTCGGCGTCGGCCATGATGAGGTCGGCATAGCCGGTGATGGGGGTCAGGAAGTTATTGAACTCATGGGCGATGCCGCCGGTGAGGGTCCCCATCATCTGCAGCCGCTGGCCGTGGGCCAGCGATTCTTCGCTGCGGTGGAGCTCTTCGAGGGTCTGGTTCAGGGTCTTCAGATCGCTGATCTCGGTCGCGCTGCGGCGATCGCGCTCCTGCAACCGGAACATCTGGAACATGAAGAGCACCAGCACCAGCGCCACGCCGCCGAAGATGAGGACCACCTTCACGAAGCTCTGCTGTACCGGCTCGTAGAAATCGTCGTAGTCCACCACGGCGCTGACGATCCAGAAGCTGCCCCCCACGTCCAGATGACGGAAGGCGCTTATCTTATGCACCCTGGGCAGCTCCGGGTCGGCCCACCAGTAGGAGTAGTAGTCCAGCGTGCCGGATTCCTCTTCCTGTTGAGCGCGCAGCAGCTCACTCAGACTGCTCATGTCCAGTTCCTTCCCCTGATAGATATGCTGGCGGCCCTCCACGACCTTGATGCCCCACTGAACGGCTTCGGGGTGCATGACCACAAGGTTATCGTCATTCTTTATCATGATGTAGCCGTTCCTGCCGACATGGATCTCCGAGATGAGCTGCTGATACATGACCGTGGAGTCTACCACAAGGCAGGCTGTCTCACCCCCAGCCTTCTTCTTCATCACAAGATAGTGCTCGTCGCCGCTGTGGTACTGCCAGTAGGAGATGTCCTCCGTCCGGGTGATGAGGACATCGCAGACGGCGCTGAGGCCGTAGCAGCTGTAGATGACCTCGCCGTTGCTGTTTTCCAGCCAGACGTCCCGGATGGTATCGCTCCGGGCCACCGTGGGGCGGAACGCTTTGCTGGCCTCCGCTTTTCCGGCGATGGAGTCCAGCCGGTCGGCGTATTCTTCCAGCAGGACGCGGATGCTGTCGGCGGTGCTCTGCGCCACCAGCTCCATCTGCCTCGTCTGGCTGTCCATCATGGCGGTGCGGTAGTCCTTCCACACCATACCCACCACGACAGCCAGTGCGGCTACCGTGACGACGCCGATGGCCAGCGGCACCCACAGGGTGCGCAGCGTCTGGAACCATGTCTTTTTCGGGGCGTTCTCCTTCATATCGAGTCCTCCTTTGGGGCGGTCTTGCTCTTCCTGTCTAAAAATGTTATAATTTTATTTATCGCAAGTGAAACAAATTTTCCGGTCAAAAAGTGCAGGGAGTTATCATGTCGTATCATGTTCTTATTGTAGACGACGATCCAGCAATTTGCAAACTTTTATCGAAAGTTATGATAAGCAATGAGATGGACCCTCTCGTCGTCAACAGCGGCGCGGCGGCGCTGGACCTCATCGCGCGGCAGAGCAGCACGCTGGATATGATCCTGATGGACATCACGCTGGGCGACATGGAGGGCTTCGATGTCATCCAGACCATCCGGCGCAACGGCGTCACCACGCCGGTCATCATCATCAGCGGCCGCAACGAGGACTACGACTTCATGTACGGCCTCTCGCTGGGCGCCGACGACTATGTCACCAAGCCCTTCCGTCCCCAGATTTTGGGCGCAAAGGTCAAGGCCCTCATCCGCCGCAGCAAGAGCTTCTCGCAGGAGAACAACCAGCAGATCAGCTGCGGCCCCTTCCTCTGCGACACCACCACCATGCGCTTTTATAAAAACAATGTGGAGCTGAACCTCTCCGAGAAAGAGCGCAGCCTGCTGCTGCTCTTCGTACGCCACCCGCAGCAGGTGTTCACCAAGGATATGATCTACGAGCAGATCTGGGGCAATCTCATCGCCGTGGACGACAACGCCATCATGGTCTACATCAACCGCCTGCGCAGCAAGATCGAGGACAACGCCCGCACGCCCCAGCACATCATCACCATCCGCGGCGTCGGCTATCGTTTCGTGCCGTAAAGACGCGTTTTTCTTGCGTCTCTCCTGAAAATATGGTATTCTTGAATAGTTTTCCGTCAGGAGGTGCTGCACGATGTGCTATCTGGTTGCCAAAAATAAAAATGCCCACGGCTGCTACGCGCTCAAGACGGTTCATGGTGTCCACCTTGTGGATTTGAAGCGGCAGCTGAACCAGTTTGCAGTACCACATGGCATTCAGCTTGTGACCATCAGCCGTCCCAACGCTTACGGAGAGTATGCACCTTATCACATTCTGGACAGCGAAGATGATTTTGTCCAGACTGTCCGAAAACTCTGCTCCATGTAAATCCGCATTTTTATTTTTGCCAAATCAATCCGATAAACAAAGAAGAGCAGCCAACTGCGCGCGGTGCAGTCGGCTGCTCTCTGGTTTTATGCCGGTATAAAACACAAAACCTTGAAAAAGGAGAATCGCATGAAGTTTGTGTGCATATTTAGCCGCAAAAGCGGGGGTGAGAAGAGCGAAGGAATCTCCGTGAATCCATTCCGAAGCGTGGTTGGCAAGCCACATTCCCGCTTTTACGCTATATCACTCAATCTTCGCGGAAAGAGAAAGGCTTGACTTCGCGGACGACGTCCATGACAGTGCCGTCGCGGGCCTCGATGATGCCCACGATGCGGTCACCGAACTGGACCTTCTCCGGCTCGCCGACGATGGAGTAGGCGATGTCGCGCAGCTCCTCGATGGTCTTCAGAGGCACGCAGTCAGCGGCCTTCAGAGCCTCCAGCAGGTCGGGACGGCGGGGGTTGACGGCCACGCCGTAGTCGGTGACGACGATGTCAACGCTCTCGCCCGGGGTAGTGACGGTGGTCACGTCGGTGCAGATGGCCGGGATGCGCCCCTGCAGCAGCGGGGCGATGACGATGGTGCATTTTGCACCCTGTGCGGTATCGGGATGGCCGCCCTGTGCGCCGGTGATGATGCCATCGGAGCCGACGACGACGTTGCAGTTGAAGTGGGTATCCACTTCCAGAGAGGCCAGGATGACGTAATCCAGCTTGTTGACGAAAGCGCCCTTGTTCATCGGGCTTGCGTACTCGCCAGCAGAGATGGGGAAGTGGTTGGGATTGGTGCGGACATTGTTGACCGCGTCCAGGTCGAAGTCCTGCGTATCGACCAGCTTGCGGGCCAGACCGCGGTCCAGCAGCTCGCACATGGGCTTGGTCAGACCACCGACGCCCAGACCCATGTGGATGTTCTTCTCTTCCATGATCTTGGACAGAGAGATGGTGGAGGCGATGGATGCGCCGCCGACACCGGTCTGATAAGAGAAGCCGTCCTTGAAGTACGGGGTGTTTGCAACGACCTGAGTGCAGTACTCGGCCATCAGGATCTTGCGCTGGTCGGTGGTGGGCTTTGCAGCGCCGGTAGCGATCTTCTCGGGGATGCCGATCTGGTCCACGACGCAGACGTAATCCACCTTGGTCTGGTTGATCTCTGCGGGGTAGTTGGGGTAGTCCACGAGGCAATCGGTGACAGCGACGACATAGTCCGCCATCTCAGCGTCCACGTAAGCATAGCTCAGGACACCGCAGTTGGTCTTGCCGCCCATACCGGAGCAGTTGCCGTACTCGTCACAGGAGGGTGCGCCGATGAAGGCGATGTCCACATGGGTCTCGCCGGTCTCAATGGCGCGGACACGGCCGCCGTGGCTACGCATGGTGGCCAGGCCCTTCAGCTTGCCATGAGAAATAGCATCGCCGATCTTGCCGCGGACACCGGAAGACTCGATGTTGACGATGGTGCCGTCCTCGATCATGGGGACGAGGGCGTCATGAGCCTTGCCCAGAGAGCTTGCGCTCAGGGTGATGTTCTTGAAGCCCATCTTGTGGATCTCTTCCATGACCATGCAGACCACGAGGTCGCCCTCGCGGAAGTGGTGGTGGAAGGAGACGGTCATGCCGTCGTGGGCATTGCACTTGACCAGAGCCTCGTGGATGTCCTTGACCATCTTGTCGTGGTCATTGCGCATCACGGGGGTGACCTTCGGGCTGGCCTTCTGGAAAGCCTTGCCGTCTTTATAATTGTTGCCCTGAAAGACCTCTTTGCCGGTGCGCTCGAGGATCTCTTCGGGAATTTCTCTGCCGACTGCGTTCAACATAATTACAAATCCCCCTTATACACGCCGGATGCCTTTGCCAGATCGATGGTGCGCTTTGCTCCATCGTAGAAAGCGATGTCGATCATCTTGCCGTCAACGGTGAAGACGCCGATGCCCAGTGCCTTCTTGGAGTCGATCTCCTTGACGACCTTCTCAGCGAAGATGATGTCCTTCTGGGTGGGAGTAAAGATCTCGTGGACGATGGGGATCTGACGGGGATTGATGATGGACTTGCCGTCGAAGCCCATCAGGTGGATGTTCTCGACGTCCTTGCGGAAGCCGTCCATGTCCTTCAGGTCGGTGAAGACGGTGTCGAAGCACTGCACGCCTGCGGCGCGGGCGGCAATGATCATCTGCTGGCGGGCGCCCATCAGCTCAATGCCGGTGCCGGTGATGTGGGTCTGCAGGTCCTTGGTGTAGTCGCCGCCGGACAGAGCGATGCCGAACAGGCGCTCATCGCTCTCGCAGATCTCCAGAGCGTTCATAACGCCGCGGGCAGACTCCAGAGCAGCGATGATGAGGACTTCGCCCTCGGGGCGGCCGTAAGTCTTCTCATCCTCGGCGATGGCGGCAGCCACGCGGCGGACGTCCTCAGCGTGCTCGGTCTTGGGGATGCGGATGGAATCGCAGCCGCCGGCCACGCAGGCGCGGATGTCTTCACGCCAGTAGGGGGTGTCCAGACCGTTGATACGGACGACCCGCTCTGCACCGCGGTAATCCACGGTCTTCAGGGCGTGATACAGGCTGAAACGGGCGACATCCTTCTGGTTCTCGGCCACAGCGTCCTCGAGGTCCAGCATCAGGGAGTCGGCCTTATAGATGTAAGGGTCTTTGATGAGGCCGGGCTTCTGCGCATTGAGGAACATCATCGTGCGGCGCAGGCGCTTCTTGTTCGGATTATTCATCGAATGGCACCTCCCCAAGGCAGATTCTCATACTGGTCAACAGAGCGGAACACCGCGCCCTCGATGCGGGCCTTCAGGGTGCAGTCCAGTGCGCCCTTGTCCACGATGGTGATGCGGACGTTGTCGATGTCCAGATTCTTCAGGGTCTCCAGCGCGACCTTGCGCAGCTGGTTGCCGTACTGGTGGATGACGGAGCTTTCGAGGGAGAAATCGATCTTGCCCTCACCCGGCTCCACGGTCACCATGCAGTCGCTGGATTCCAGAGTGCCAGCCGTGGCTGCTTTCTTGATCTCCATGCTTTTTTCCTCCTTGACAGGTGGTTTCTTCAATCGTTATACCGTACTTGCGGGGCAGCGTCTCACTGCGCCGCTCCTGATGGTTCTATCATAATCGGACAATCTTACAAAAGGCATAGCGTCAGTCTTAATATTCGTTAAGAATCGCCAAAAATTTCTCTTGTACACAAGACATATTCCATTTTGGCATAGTTTCCGAGCCACCACAATGCCGATCCACCGTTCCCCGGTTTCGGAGAGCAGCAGACCGACTCTGAAACTATGATACCTTAAGACCGGACGTTTGTAAAATCGTCAGATCCAATCTTGAACCATTCTCTGGGAGAATGGTTGCTTACTGGTTGTTCCGATAGTAGTTGATGAGGCAGCCGTCGGCGATGATCTGACGCTCCGGCTCGGTGAGGGCACCGGTGGAGACCGGGAAGGCGGTCACGGTGCCGTCCGGTTTGACGGCATAAGCAGTAAAGCTGGCCTTGTTCTCGAGAACGGCCTCGCGGATGCCGGGCACAAAGATGTAATCGCCCAGTTCAAACACCTCGGGGTTCTCTACGAGGAAGGGCGTCATGCCCCAGTTGATGCAGTTGGAGCGGTAACGCTTGGTGGCGTACTGCTTGGCAAAGTTCGCAGATGCACCCATAACACGCTGGCAGGAAGCGGCCTGCTCACGGGCGGAACCGTCGCCGGGCATATTGGCGAAGATGGTGGAGCCGATGTCGGTGTGGGCGGGATCGTTCTTCACACCAGCCTTAGTCAGGGCAGCATAGACGTTCAGGACTTCCTCGGGCAGGGCCTTGCCCGCCTCGCGGTCGCGCTCGATCTGGCGCATGACCTTGCTACGGGAGACGTACTGGGGATCGCGGCGGCTCAGAGCGAACTCCGACAGACGTTCGGGATTGGAGCGATAGGAAGAAGTCTCACCGGAGGGGATCAGCTCGTCGGTGGTGGTGACGGGGTCGGTGATGTAGGAGCAGACCTTGACCAGCAGATCGTCGGTCAGGGCAGGCATCTCGGGCCAGTCCTTGATGTTCGGGCCGAAGCGCAGCTCGGCATCCGGTTCGGCATGGCCCCAGCCGTTGTAAACGCGCTTCTCGTACAGGGAAGCGTTGTAGTGGTACTCGGGGTTCGTATACTCCACGTCCAGATCGGTGGCAGCGGTCAGCTTGCCGCCGTTGGCTGCGGTGGCCGCGATGGACCGGGCGTCCATCAGTGCCACGCTGGACATCTGACCCTCGCCCGGCTTGGAGCCCTCGCGGTTCGGGAAGTTGCGGGTGGTGTGGCGGATGGAGAACTCGCCGTTTGCCGGGCAGTCGCCTGCACCGAAGCAGGGGCCGCAGAAGCACTCGCGCATGATGGCACCGGCGTTGACAAGGTCGCTTGCACGGCCATTCTTGTACAGCTCGGCCAGGGCGGGCATAGAACCCGGATAGATGCTCAGGGTGAAGGCACCGTTGCCGCAGCTCTGACCCCGCAGGATGTCGGCAGCGGCGCAGATGTTGTCGAAGGTGCCGCCGGCGCAGCCTGCGATCTCGCCCTGATCGACCCAGATGGCACCATCGTGGAACTTGCTGTCCAGATTCATCTTGGCACCCTTGATCTGCTTGTTGGCCTCTTCCTGTACAGCGTGCAGGATGTCGGCAGCGTTGGCCTGCAGCTCGTGGATGGTGTAGGTGTTGGAGGGGTGCATCGGCATAGCGATGGTGGATTCAATGGTGCTCAGGTCGATGTAGACGCAGCCATCGTAGTAGGCCACCTCCGCAGGCTGCAGCTTCTTGAAGTCCTGCGGACGGCCGTGGATAGTGTAGTAACGCTGGGTCTCCTCATCGGTGACCCAGATGGAGGACCAGCAGGTGGTCTCGGTGGTCATGACGTCGATGGCATTGCGATACTCGATGGGCAGGCCGGCAATGCCGGGGCCGACAAACTCCATGACCTTGTTCTTGACATAGCCCTTCTTATAGACGGCACCACAGATGCTCAGAGCCACGTCGTGGGGACCGATGCCCGGGCGGGGCTTGCCGGTCAGGTAGATGGCAATGACCTGCGGACGAGCGAAGTCATAGGTGCGGCCCAGAAGCTGCTTGGCCAGCTCGCCGCCGCCCTCGCCGACGGCCATCGTGCCGAGGGCGCCGTAGCGGGTGTGGGAGTCAGAACCCAGGATCATCCGCCCGCAGCCGGACATCATCTCGCGGTTGTAGCTGTGGATGACGGCCATGTTCGGCGGAACATAGATGCCGCCGTATTTGTGGGCAGCGGACAGGGCAAACTGGTGGTCGTCCTCGTTGATGGTGCCGCCGACAGCGCAGAGGCTGTTGTGGCAGTTGGTCAGGACGTAGGGCAGCGGGAACTGCTTCATGCCGGAAGCGCGGGCCGTCTGGATGATGCCGACATAGGTGATGTCGTGGCTGGTCATCGAGTCGAACTTCAGTTGCAGCTGGTCAGGATCACCACTCTTGTTGTGGGCCTGCAGGATACCGTAGGCCATAGTGCCTTTCTCAGCTTCCTTTGCGTCCACGGTGCGGCCGGTCTTCTGGGCCACTTCCTCAGGACAGGAGCAGATGGTCTCGCCGTTTACGAGGTAGATCCCGTTATCGTATAATTTCAGCATGGTACTCTCCATTTTTCACATTTCACACATTTGCGTTCTTATACTCTCTCAAAAAGGCACTCCGGAAAAGGGGAGCCTCCCCTCCCCGGAGTGAATCAGACTTTTACAGAACCATAGAAACGATGAGGTTGAATATAGCTGCAACACCGATGCTGATAGGCGTTGCGACGAACAGCAGACGGTTGAACAGGCTGCTGCGCTCTTCCTCATTGCCACAGGAACCCAGAATCAGGGAACCGCCGGAAGAGAAGGGGCTGATTGCACTGCTCTGCGCGCCGAGAACCGTGCAGGTGAACAGATTGGCCGCGCCCAGACCCGCCGTTGCGGACAGACCGGGGATCAGCGGGAACAGAGCCGGGCAGACAACACCGGTGGTAGAGCTGAAGAAGCTCATGACTGCGCCGACCAGACTGAATGCGATCGGAACCAGGAAGGTCGGAACGTTGCTGCCGATCCAGTTGGACAGCAGGTCAATGGTTCCAGCCTCAACTGCAACGGCGATCAGCATACCAGCTCCGGCGATCATCAGGATAGTATTCCAAGGAACACGAGCGATGATCTCCTTCTGCGGAGCAAGCTTCATCAGCAGCGCAATGACAGCGAAGACGAATGCGACCAAGCCGACGTCGATCTTTCCTGCAACCAGCTTGATGACCGCATTGCCGGGGATCAGCAGCTTGAGCAGCGGGAAAGCCAGAACGACTGCCATCATCGCGACCATGAGATAGAGCGTCTGCTTCTGTGCGGTGGTGTATGCTTCCGGTTTTTCAAACTTGATATCTTTGCCGATGTTGCGGTTTGCAGGCAGTGCAAAACGGAAAATCGTAACGAGGATCAGAGAGAACAGGACTGCCAGACCGAACATTTTCAGGCAGGTCACGAAAGAATCAATGGCTTCCAGTTCGGGAGCTGCCTCATAGGAGCTGTCCATCAGACCACGGAAGATAACGCCAAGCGCAGCCGTCGGGAAATCACCGCCCGCCAATGCGCCGCAGTTGATGGCGACTGCACCGGTCAGCTTGTCCATCTTGGACTCTTCGCAGATGAGCAGCGTGATGGGAGCGAGGAATGCCAGAACCGTGAAGTACGCTGCACCCATGACCGACAGGATGACAGCAACGGCGAACAGTGCATATGGCAGCATTCCCGGGAATTTACGGCAGGCATACAGCAGCGAGCGGGAAATCTTTTCCAGCGTGCCATTGGCTGCTGCAACATTATAGAACAACGAAACGGAGATGATGACGAACATCGTGTTCGTCGGCCAGAATGCAATCAGAGCTTTCGGCTTGAGATCCAGCCAGAAACAGCCGATAAAATATGCAAATACAATGCAGAAGAAACCCGTATTGATCTTGGTTTTATAGCCAAGAAAGACTGCCAGTGCGATGGCAGCGATAATAACAGCACTTTGCATGGAACATCCTCCTTATTCCACTTCTTCGGCGTTACTCGATGCCGAGCAAGCCTGCCGCAATGGTATGCGACATGTAGTAAATCTGGTCGTCCGGCACACCATGATCCGACAGATATTGGAGATACTTCTGCATCGCGATCTCCCAGTGAGGATTCTCGGTCTGACCGCCGTCTGTGCTGATGAGCACGTTCTTATAGCCGACCTCACGGATGACCTCGAGGTTTTCGGGCAGATTGCTCTTGTACTTGCCGCCGCCCATGTTCTGTGCATAGCAGCGTTCCAGCAGAACATCGTAATCCTTGACGATCCGTTTCTGGTCTTCGATGCTCATGTCGACGACCCACCATTCCGGATGGGTGACGACCAGCTTCTTGACACCGGCAGCGCGGGCTGCATCGCAGACGATGAAGCTCTCTTCGGGGGAAATATGCGCCGTGCCGAGTACTGCGTCATAATCCTTGACCAGCTGGAAGATGTCCTTCATCGCGGGAACAATTTTTCCATTCTCGGTCACCTTCACGCCATCGTCCGGGTTCTTGCCGAACTTTGCCAGATGGTTCTGGGCGTGCTGGGTCGGCAGCCAGACCACTTTGGCTCCCAGCTTCAGCGCGACCTCGACCGCCGCCGGATTCAGGCCGCCGACCGGATGGTTCAGGGTGATGCTGCCGAACATGGTAAAGTCGTTGTCGCCATGGACGATCTTGTTATAACGGTTGCACAGATAAGCCCGATCCATCGTCGTACCCTGATGGGTCTTGATGACAATGGCTCTTGCGCCCACCTTGACCGCGGCATCCGTCAGCTCCAGATCGTCATACGCTCTCAGTCGAAGATCCGGATTGGTGTGGACGTGCATATCAATAATGCCCTTCATCGGATATACGCTCATGTTTTACCCTCTTTTCCATAATAATCCTGTACAAAAGAATCCTCATCTGCAGTTGAAGTTCTGGTGATTTCAGTATATAATCATTTCTGTGATTGGAAAAGTCCTGTTTTTATAATAGCCCCTATAGGCAAAACCGATAGAAAAAAAGAAATTTCTGTCGTTTTTGGAGGAATTGTCATGGATCTCCGCGAACTATACTATCTGAACGCCCTTGCCGAAGAGCAAAGCATCTCGAAAGCCGCCGAGCGGCTGTACATCGCGCAGGCCAGCCTGAGCCAATTCCTGCGCCAGTTCGAGGCGCAGCTTGGCTCCCCCATCTTCGTGCGCACCAACAAGGGGATCCGCCCCACCCCTTCCGGCAAGGTTTTTCTGAGTCACGCTAAGCACATCTTAAAAGAGTACCAGCAGGCCCAGCAGGAGTTCTGGGACAACGAGAACACCGTCGGCGGCACCGTGTTCTTCGGGGTCAGCTCCTTCCGCGGCAGCTATGTCATCCCGCCCATCCTGAAAAAATTCTACGACCAGAACCCTCGGGCCACCATCAACATCTACGAGGGCAACAGCATGAATCTGGTGGAGAAGATCCGGGAGGGCGAGCTGGACCTTGCGCTCTCCGCCTACCCCATCGTCAGCACCGAGGGCATCCAGATGGAATACCTCTACCGGGACGAGGTGCTGCTGGTCGCCACCAAAGACCACCCGATCTTACAGCAGGCCCGCATGGACGAGACCGGGCGGCTCCGCGTCTCGATGGAGGAAGTCACCCGCCATGAGTGCACCCTCAGCGGCAAGGATACCATGCTGGGTCACCTGATCCGAAGTGCGTTCGGAGCCTACGGCCTGCGGCTGAAATCGAAGCACGACAACATCACCGCCGAATTTGCCGCATCCATGGCACGGGTTGGCCTTGCTCTGGCTTTCACCTACCGCTCCTGCATCGTCGAAGAGCCGGATGTCGTCTATCTCTCGCTGGGGTCGCAGGGGCTTTACCTCCGGCTGGCTCTGCTCTCCCCCACCACCGACTACCGCTCCAAGGCGACGCTGGCCCTGACCAAGCTGCTCCGCGAAGAGCTGAGTGGCAAAAACGCAGATAAAAAGACACCCTCGCCGTCCAATCAGATCAACGAAGGTGTCCTGTAAGGTTCGATTCTGTTTATGCGTGGTTGAAGCCCTTGCCGAACACCTCGGTGGTGCTGAGCATCGAGATAAAGGCGTTGAGGTTTTCCTTATGGATAAATGCCTGCAGCTGCAATGCCTCGCGGTGGGTGAGGGTCGTATAGATCATGTAGTGGGGCCGGTCGGTGTAGGCACCGTAGCAGGGCGTATAGGTCGCGCCGCGCACCAGCTTGCGCATGACGAAGTCACAGATGGGGTCTTTATCGTCGCAGATGATGAGGATGGCCTTGCACATCTTCATCTGCTCGAGGACGGCATCGACGACGAGGCTCTTGACCGTCAGACCCACGAAAGAGTAGAGAGCGGTGTAGAGGTCGAAGACGAAGCAGGCTGCCAGCACCATGGCGAGGTCGGTGATAAAAAGCGCCTCGCCGGTATTCTTCATATGGGTGTATTTTTTCAGGATGAGGGCGACGACATCGGTGCCGCCGGAAGACGCGCCCACGTTGAAGAGCAGAGCCGACGCAATGGCGGGCAGGGCGATGGCGAAGACCAGGTCCAGCATGGGCTGGTTGGACAGGGGGCCGCTGAGGGGGACATATTTTTCAAAAAGAGCCAGCTCTGCCGTCATGACGACAGTGGCCCAGCCGGTGCTGATGGCAAAATCCCTGCCGAGGAATATCCAGCCCAGAATGAGCAGGAGGATATTGGCGCAGGATGAAAAAGCTGAGGCCGACAGAGGCGTAAGCTTTGCCACAAGGGCCGCGCCGCCGGTCACGCCGCCGAAGACGAAGTTGTTGGGGAATTTGAAAAAGTATACGCCGATGGTCATGATGCTGATACTCAGGGTGATGATAACGTATCGGCTGACGATCTGCAAGGTCTTTTCCCGCGTGCTGATCTCCATTTGACTGTTTCCTTTCGCCGTCCGCGCGGCACTCTCTTCTCACACGAAGGGCCGTTTCTCTGCCCATTCCCGGTGTTATTGTAACACTGCCCACCGCGCCGTTCAAGAGGAAAAAAACTTTCCGCACAAAAACCGCCCGCTTCGTTTTCCACAAAGCGGGCGGCAGATGTTGAATTTATGGAGGTGCTTACAGCTTCTTGCCGGTCAGCATCTCGTAGGCTTCCTCGTACTTGGCGATGGTCTTGTCGATGACGTCCTGCGGCAGGTCGTAGTCACTGTCGGGGTTGGCCAGCAGCCAGTTGCGGACGAACTGCTTATCAAAAGAGGGCTGACCGTGGCCGGCCTCGTAGCCCTCCAGCGGCCAGAAGCGGGAGGAATCGGGGGTCAGCATCTCGTCGCCGAGGATGACGCTGCCCTCCTCATCCAGACCGAACTCAAACTTGGTGTCGGCGATGATGATGCCGCGGGAGAGGGCATACTCAGCGCAC
>ENA-ORSS01002393-ORSS01002393.1-human-gut-metagenome-genome-assembly--contig:-NODE-2393-length-16980-cov-7.486263_pt1 | contig 16980 bp, 15 predicted proteins | sample MGYA00241899_ERZ509162 | MGnify/ENA primary metagenome ERZ509162 (study PRJEB26280, sample SAMEA2338641) | human gut metagenome | biome: human gut; feature: human-associated habitat; material: faeces... | reverse complement strand
TCGCTGTTGCCGATGAGCACGTACTGGTTGTATATGTGGTTGCAGGGAAGCAGCAACCCGACGGGACTTGCGAAGCTCAGACGGCAATCGCTCCGGTCTGTTGACAGACGTTCATAACGGTTGTCGGTGCTGACCTTTCCGGGAAGATCCTCAGTGTCCGAAAGGGTGTGAAGACATAGCATCTTGTCGCCAATCCGCATCTCCTTTGCGGAGAGGTCAATGTCCTCCAGACAGGTGACATCTTCCATTGAGAGCGACATGTATTTCTCGATGATGCCCGATTTTGTTGCTGTGCCGATGGTGTCATCGTCGCCCAGACGTGAAAGACGTATGTAGCCTGTATCGTTGATGATCCTCTCAAACTGTTCGACAGCCTCCATAAACCGCACAGCCGTCTCGTGGTTGAGTTCCTTCGGCATTATCCTGCCACGGCAGAGTGTGGAGAAATTCGACTGCTGGCGCATACGCTCCTTTGTGGTCTTTGTCAGGAAAATAAAGCATCTGTGAGAGAGGTAAGGACGCTCGTTGAAGTGACGTTCAAACGAGCGGTCGAGGAAGGACAGGTCATCCTTGTCAAGTTCAGGTCGGTAGCTTTCGCTCACGAACCAGTCCTGCTTATGCACCACCGAGTGATGCGGAAGTACCTTCACAGCCTTGCACCAAGCCGCGTGCATCGCCTCATATTCCTGTGAGGTCACGGTGAAAAGTTCCGGGAGGCTCACCTCAAAGGCCACCGTTATGTCGGCGTCCTTTGAGATGATGCAGCCGTGCTCAACCGCAAGCAGAGGGAGCTTGCTTTCGAGTGTGGTTGCCTTGAGTATGTTTCTCATCGCTTGTTTCCTTTTATCAGTCTGGCGAGGCGCAGACGGTTTATGATATACCGGGGGCGGTACTTGACGGAGGTCAGCTTCATCAGACCGTACTGTCCGTATTTGCCGTTGAGCCTGAAGGTGTACCACACCAGCACTGACGCGCTGACGGCACCGAAGCCTATGCAGAACCATTGGGGCACACCGCACATATACATCACTACGAACAGGACAAAGTCGGCTATGAGACCTCCGGCGAAGATGAACAGGTATTGTGCCTTCAGCCCCTTGAACTCCGCGCTCTGCCCGATGCCCTTGTTCAGTTCATATTCCATAATCCTATTCTATATATTATTTATGTATAGGGATTAGAGGAAGAACGAGCGCAGGATGGTGGCGGCGACAATCAGGAAGATGCACGCTCCGAACCAGCTTGCCGCTGTTTTGGAGGGATCGGGATCGCCGGACGAGAATTTCCCGTACACTTTCACGCCCCCGATAAGCCCGACTACCGCGCCGATGGCGTAGATTAATTTCGTGCCGGGGTCGAAATACGAACTCACCATAGAGGTGGCTTCGTTGATGCCAGCCAGACCGTTTCCCTGTGCGAAAGCGGAGGCGGTTGCGGTAATCATAAGTGCCGCAGCGATGATTAACTTTTGTCTGATGTTCTTGTTCATAAACTGTTCTTTTTTGTGCCGTCCAAAGGGTGGATAGTCCTTTTTCGGGCGGTTGATACTTGATTACTTTACTTTGGTTTTAGTGGTTGCCCGTTTGTTTCTACGGACTTGGGGCTGTCCGTTGCGGGTTGGCTGTACCTTGTACCGCCGTGCGCGTGGGTGTCGTCATTTTACGTTTTCATTTCCATTCTTTTTTAGTTGTTATACATAGTTTCGGAAGTCGAACTCCTCGATGTTGTCGGGAATCACGAACACCTTTTCCTTTTGTTGTGTCACGGTCATGTTCACCGTGTCCACGAAAACTGCCATCGCCTTTGCAATCCTCTCGCTCATTGCTTCATCGGTCAGGCGTTCCGTTATTCTTGTGAAAAGCTCTGTCCCGTCCAGTTCCGTCATGACCTTTCCGGCGTGTCGCATTTCCTCATCGGATGGTGATTCCTTCCGTATGGTGTGTACTGCCATGTCAATATCCTCGAAGCTACTTCCCGAAGCCTGCTTTTTGTCTGGTTCTTCATCCTCCGGTTCATCTTCTCCGTACTCCAGTTCCGAGGGCGGGATGCTCGTGAAGGTTTCATCGAGTTTGTCCTCCGGTACTTGTGTCGGGCGTGAGACGGTTTCCGTGTTTCCGTCGTCAAAAGTAGCCTCTTCCTCCGACAGCTCAATGCCTTTTTCCGAAGTGGCGGCTTCTTGCGTCGGTATGGCAGCGGTTGTCCGGGTCGATGCCATCTTGAAACGGCTCTTGCCAATGATGTCCGAGGTGTCTGCGTGAGGTATTTCCTTATCCTTTCCTTGCTCTGCCACCGTACTGTCCAATGACCGCCACAGCCCGGCAATATGTCTGAAGAAACGGATGAGCTTCGTGTCCATGATGCGGTCATAGAACAGCAGAAACAGAAACCACACGTTGCAAGCAACCGATACGATTAAAAACGCCTTTGTCATAATCTTACTTTTTGGGCGTTTTCAATCTGTTCCATGTACTGCTGCCCGTATTGTCGGAAATGGTCGCGGAGGATGTTATCCACAAACTTGCCGATGCTCAAACCGTTTCCCATCCGACTGGTAACGATAGCGACTTTCTCATGAATTTCTCGGCTGATGTATATACATTGCCGCGTTTTGATTTCCGATGCTTGCAGGAAAGTCGAGAGCGGTTTGTCTCTGCCTTTATCCTTGCGGAAGTCAACGTCGGTATTTTCCTGTCCGTAGTCGGTTACACACTTTGCTGCACGGACAGCGGTTCTTTCACTCTTTCCTGTTTGCAGATACTCAGCCTGACGGTTCTTATTTGTTCTTTTCATACTTCTTTGTTGTTTTTGAGTGTTTATAAATTATAGGATTCCATGTGCCGTTTGAACGATTCGGCTATCTCGTCTTGGAACAGCGTGAAATGGTGTGTCAGCACGTTGTCAAGAAATGCCGCGATAGTCACTTCGTTGCCTCCGATTACATGAAGCATCTTCTGTATGCGGTCGTGGTACTCCTTGCGGATATAGACCTGCTTGCCGAGCCTTGCCGTGATATTGGAACCGCATATGAATACTGTGTCATAATCCAATTTTTCCGGCTTGCTGTTCCTGCGCCTGCGTTCCGGCTCCTCTTTGGAGTGCGAGGCGGGTGGAGAAACGGCTTCTTGTATCGCTTCTTTCGGAGGTGGGACAGGAGCGTTCCCGTCCGTGCTTCTCGCTTCCGGCGGAATGCTTGTATCGTTCAGTCGAAATGAGTTGATTACGGCTTCGCTGTCGATGTCCTCGATTCTTGTTTTCTTTGCCATGCCGTTCAGTTTTTGATGATGCCGAGAATCTCATCGACGAGTTTGTCGAGGTTGCTGCCGCGTACCAGTATTTTGTCCGCCGGAAACGCCGTGGAGCGGAATACCGCCTTGCGTTCTGCCGCCGTCTCCTTGCGGAAGCGCTTACTGTCCGGTAGATGTGTTTCCAGAATGGGCAGGGCGAACTCGGCACAGACCTTGTCGTATGCCTTGTAAAGTTCAGTCTTTTCGCGTCCGTCCACCATGTTCCACACGAGGTAAATCCCTTTGATGCCGGACTTGCCCGTGCTTATCATCTGTTCGTTGATGACAGTGGCGAACTTGATGGAACTCTCCATCACCACACGGTCGGCGATGATGGGCGTGAAGATATAGTCCATTTGGGAAATGGTCTGCACCACATCGGCATTGTTGATTGTTCCCGGCAGGTCGAAGAACACGAAATCGAGGTCGGGCTGCGCTGCCACCAGATTTTCGGCGGTCTTTACCGCATCTTCCGCACGGCTGCATCTGATGGTGTACGGGTTCTTCTTCAGTCGTTTGAGCTGCTCATACGCCAGCACCTTGTAATGCCCGTCCTCCATGACGGCTTTCATGTCACGCTTGCGCATGTCATGGATACTGTACTGCGGGAAATCGCAGTCCACCACGGCTACGTTGTAGCCTTTCACATAGTGCAGATAGCTTGCTACAAGCACTGTCAGGGTTGTCTTACCCGCTCCACCTTTCTGCGTGGAGATTGCCACATAAGTTGCTTCTTTCATTTTTTTGATAATTTATTTGGTTATACATCTGTCCGGTGGCGGTAGCGTATTGTCATTAGTACGTACGCACGCACTCCCATTCATTTATTTATTCACTCCTTAATCCGGCTGTGCCTGCGGGTATTCATCGGTTTGTCCAACCGTCCATGCTTTTATCCGTCCGCACGGACGTGTGCTTGGAAAACTATCTGAATACATACACCTGTTTTCAACCGTTTGGATTGATGCCCGGATTGCTGTCCGAACATCTGGCGGAAGGAGTGTATTTTCAGTTCCACATCCGAATCACACTGCAAATAAACAAGGATATTTTGGAACTTGTATCACTTCTCCGGCAAGTGGCAGCACGTTGCGCCGGTTGACACTGATTGTCTGGGTCAAGCCTCTGTCCGACATCGCTTTAAGGGCGTAACTTTGCACCTGAACGGCAGGGTACGCCGCAGGTGGCGCAGCCCGGAGTTTGAAAGAAATCATCCCCAATCCGTCCCCAACGGATTTTTATGTTCACCTGAACATAGCAAGGTATGTTTTCAGCCGCTCAAAATATTTTGAGCATCCCGGAAAACGCCTTGCCCTTGCAGGGGGCGGGCTTACCCTCCGAAGTCGGGAAGCCTCTCAAACCTACGGTGTCTGTGCCATGAGGCGGCGGCTTATGCCGTCAAACCGCTAAATCCAAAGTAATATGAGTGAAAAAAAAAGAAACAAAGGCGGGAGAAATCCCAAACTCGATCCGGCGGTGTTCAGATACACCGTCCGTTTCAGCGAGGAGGAACACAACCGTTTCCTCTCCATGTTCGAGAAGTCGGGCGTTTACGCCAAGTCGGTTTTCCTGAAGGCGCACTTCTTCGGGCAACCGTTCAAGGTACTGAAAGTGGATAAAACGCTGGTGGATTACTACACCAAGCTATCTGATTTTCATGCGCAATTCCGCGCAATAGGCACGAACTACAACCAAGTAGTGAAGGAACTGAGGTTGCATTTTTCCGAGAAAAAGGCGATGGCGTTGCTTTACAAGTTGGAGCAACAGACCGTCGAACTCGTAAAACTGAGCCGTAAGATTGTGGAACTTTCAAGGGAGATGCAGGAAAAATGGTCGCAAAAATCAGTGTAGGAAACTCGTTGTATGGCGCACTTGCCTACAACGGGGAGAAGATCAACGAGGCGAAAGGGCGGCTTCTGACAACCAACCGCATCTACAATGACGGTACGGGAACGATGGACATCCACCGGGCTATGGAGGACTTTCTCGCTCTGATGCCCGTGCGGTCGAAGGTGGAGAAACCGGTGGTGCATATCTCGCTCAATCCGCATCCCGACGATATTTTGACGGACACAGAACTTCAGGACATCGCACGGGAGTATCTGGAGAAGATGGGCTTCGGTAACCAGCCATATCTCGTTTTCAAGCATGAGGACATCGACCGCCACCATCTGCATATTGTGACGATCAGGGTGGACGAGAACGGCAGGAGTATAGACACCCGGAACAATTTTTACCGGAGCAAACAGATAACACGCGAACTGGAACGGAAGTACGGACTGCATGACGCGGAACGCAAGAATCGCCGTCTTGACACGCCGCTGCGCAAGGTGGACGCCTCTGCGGGCGACGTGAAGAAGCAGGTGGGGAATATCGTTAAGGCTTTGAACGGGCAATACCGTTTCCAAACGATGGGAGAATACCGTGCCCTCCTTTCCTTATATAATATGACAGTGGAGGAAGCACATGGCAATGTGCGCAGACGTGAGTATCACGGGCTGGTCTATTCCGTCACGGATGACATGGGCAACAAAGTCGGTAATCCGTTCAAATCCTCGCTCTTCGGGAAATCCGTCGGCTATGAAGCCGTGCATAGGAAGTTTGCCCGTTCCAAGCAGGAGATTAAGGACAGGAAACCCGCCGGAATGACGAAACGCACTGTCCTTTCCGTGCTGGAAGGCACGTATGACAAGGATAAGTTCGTTGCCACGCTTAAAGGGAAGGGCATCGACACCGTGCTGCGCTACACGGAGGAAGGGCGCATCTACGGAGCCACGTTCATCGACCACCGCACGGGCTGCGTGCTGAACGGCTCGCGCATGGGCAAAGAACTTTCCGCCAACGCCTTGCAGGAACACTTCACGCTGCCTTATGCCGGACTGCCGCCGATTACGCTGTCCGTTCCGGTGGAAACAGGAGAGGATATGCGCGGACAGACCGCATCCGACCACGAGAACACGGCGGGCGGTGTCGGTCTGCTCACTCCCGAAGGTCCGGCTGTGGATGCCGAAGAGGAAGCCTTTATCCGGGCGATGCAGCGTAAGAGGAAAAAGAAGAGGCGCAAGGGCTTGGGAATGTAATCAAGGTATCATCAATCAAAAATTTTTCAATCTATGTCACAACAAGAAGACGATTTGAGGGCATTGGCGAAAATCATGGATTTTCTGCGTGCCGTGAGTATTATTTTAGTGGTCATGAACGTGTACTGGTTCTGCTATGAAGCCATACGGCTCTGGGGCGTGGACATCGGCGTGGTGGACAGAATCCTGATGAACTTCAACCGCACGGCGGGGCTGTTCCGTTCCATCCTGTACACAAAACTGTTTGCCGTCCTACTGCTTGCCTTGTCCTGTTTGGGGACAAAGGGCGTAAAGGGTGAGAAAATCACTTGGGGAAGAATCTGGACAGCCCTTGCCGTTGGCTTCGTGCTGTTCTTCCTCAACTGGTGGATACTGGCTTTGCCGCTCCCGATAGAGGCGGTGACGGGACTGTATATTCTGACCGTCGGCGCAGGTTATGTCTGCCTGCTGATGGGCGGTCTGTGGATGAGCCGTCTGTTGAAGCACAACCTTATGGACGATGTGTTCAATAACGAAAACGAGAGTTTCATGCAGGAAACAAGGCTTATCGAAAGCGAGTATTCGGTCAATCTTCCGACACGGTTTTACTACAAAAAGCGTTGGAACAATGGCTGGATCAATGTCGTGAATCCTTTTAGGGCTTCCATCGTGTTGGGTACGCCGGGCAGCGGTAAATCCTATGCAGTGGTAAATAATTTCATCAAGCAGCAGATAGAAAAGGGCTTCTCGATGTATGTGTACGACTTCAAATTCAGCGACTTGTCCACGATAGCATACAACCATCTGCTGAACCACCCGGAGGGCTACAAGGTGAAACCGAAGTTTTATGTGATAAACTTCGATGACCCGCGACGTTCGCACCGTTGCAATCCCATTCACCCGGACTTCATGGAGGATATTACGGACGCTTATGAGAGTGCGTACACCATTATGCTCAACTTAAATAAAAGTTGGGTGCAAAAGCAGGGCGACTTTTTCGTAGAATCGCCCATCATCCTTTTCGCGGCTATTATCTGGTATCTCAAAATTTTCCAGAACGGCAAGTATTGTACATTCCCCCATGCGATTGAGTTCCTGAACCGCCGCTATGAGGATATTTTCCCGATACTGACCTCTTACCCGGAATTGGAAAACTATCTTTCTCCGTTCATGGACGCATGGCTCGGAGGGGCTGCGGAGCAGTTGATGGGGCAGATAGCAAGCGCGAAAATCCCTTTGTCAAGGATGATTTCCCCGCAGCTCTATTGGGTGATGTCGGACAGCGAGTTCACGCTGGACATCAACAACCCCGAAGAACCGAAAATACTCTGTGTGGGCAACAATCCCGACCGTCAGAATATCTACGGGGCCGCTCTCGGTCTGTATAACTCCCGTATCGTGAAACTCATCAACAAGAAAGGGATGCTGAAGTCGTCGGTCATCATCGACGAGCTGCCCACGATTTATTTCAAGGGGTTGGACAACCTTATCGCCACCGCGCGAAGCAACAAGGTTGCCGTGTGTCTGGGCTTTCAGGATTTCAGCCAGTTGGTGCGCGACTACGGTGATAAAGAAGCGAAGGTCGTGATGAACACCGTCGGCAATATCTTTTCCGGTCAGGTGGTGGGTGAAACCGCCAAGACGCTTTCCGAACGCTTCGGTAAGGTGTTGCAGAAACGGCAGTCCATTTCCATCAACCGGCAGGATGTTTCCACCTCCATCAACACGCAGATGGATTCACTCATCCCGCCGAGCAAGATTTCCGGCTTGACGCAGGGTATGTTTGTCGGTTCGGTATCCGACAACTTCAACGAGCGTATCGAGCAGAAGATTTTCCATTGCGAGATTGTCGTGGATGCCGAGAAGGTGAGGCGCGAGGAGAAAGCCTACAAGAAAATCCCCGTCATTACCGACTTTACGGACGGGGACGGCAACGACCGCATGAAGGAAACGGTTCAGGCGAATTACAGGCGCATCAAGGAGGAAGTGAAGCAGATTGTTCAAGAGGAACTGGAACGTATCGCAAATGATGAAAACTTGAAACACCTGTTGCAGCAGAAATAACAGATTCCTTTATATATGAAAAAGGGGATGTGTCAAAACACCCAAAATATGAAAATTACCCCTGTCACAGATATCTGTAGCAAGGGTAATTTTGTTAAAAAGAGAGTTTTGACACCCTCTTTTTATTCTCAGATTTGAGATGCTTGTTGATGGTGGTAATGGCAAGCGTCAGCAAATAATTTTTCAGTTCTGTATCGTCTTTAAGCAGTATGCTGTATTCTTCGGCAAACATTCTCAACAGTCTGGTTCTGAGTTTCGACATTTCTTCACCGAAAGGTATCTGTCGGTTTTCTTGCCAATACTCAATCACTACGGAAGATACCAGCCACTTGAACTCGGATTTCATCTCTTTGCCGAGTTTCTTGAAGCGGATTTGTTCGCTAATTGGCGGCTCGTTGTATGGCATTATGTCTGCCGGGTCATAAACGGATATACTGCCGATACCATAATCCATGATTATCGGTAAATCAGTTTTTACATCATTCTTATGTTTCTTCTTTTTAGCCATACCCGTTATTGTTGCAGGAAACCTTTACCTTTATCAGTAAGATAGTATTTCTGTTGCGGACTCTTGGAGCCTATGGGATAAAGTGAAAGGACCAAACCGGAATTTATTGCCGGATGGATATAGTTCTTTAAGAAATTCCTTTTATCTTTCATTCCCGTTTTCTCCATGATTTCTTTAGCAGAGAGAGTGTTGTTCCCAATAGCAGACAACAGTTTTCCTAACTGTGGGGTTACTGTGGGGTTACTATAGGGTTGCTGTGGGGTTGCTGTGGGGTCTTGTCCTACTGTAGTTCTTGTATAATGAAACACAATCCATACAGCATTGCCGTCGGTATGAAACTCCGGATCCGGAATACCGACACGGCGACATTCGTTTACCATAAGGGCTATGCCACGTCCCCAACTCTCCAATACTGCACTTTTGTACAGCACATTGGCTACTATCAGATTTTGTGGTTCGGAATTGTGGCCACCCAACAGTTTCTCAATGGTAATATCAGGCGGAAATGTTCCGCTGTTTTCAATCTCCACGCGGTCATCATAGATAGCAATCCCGACTGAACTGCCGGGGCGATGGTAAACACGATGTGCAAAAGCATTTATGCAACATTCTCTCAATGCCTTATATGGCACATTCAGTTCCTCTTCTCTGTACAAACCTTCAATTTTACCGGAAAGGGACAAATGCTTGAAGAAAAATGCCATTGCAGCATCCAGCAAGTTGAATATATTGCCTGTCACACGCTGATTATCTAAAAATTCATCTTTTGTCGTTCCTTTGAACCGGGCTAAACGGAGCAGACATTGGGGATAATGGTAGAAGTTTCGTCCGAATAGGACAACGGAAGCATTGTTCAGCTTTCCATCATTCAACAAGTCAAATTTTTCAAGGATGGTTCGGACATCCTCCTGCATAGAACCTTCCGGCAAACGTCCGCCTCTGATTCCTCCACGTACTGCGCCCAAGATTGCCGTTTCGTCAAGGTCGGATATTTTCAAGCCGGGATTTTGCATGGAATCCCAAGCATAGGTTCCGCCTCGCTGCATAACCAACAGGTTGTATATACCCTGCGGCATGGCAGATGTAACGCTCTCTATCCGTTGATAAGCCCTCCCCTTATAGGTGAACGGGCGCATATATCGTTGTTCTTCCGCTGATAAAGCTATAACACTTTTGTTCGTTCCCGGAATGTCTGTATAGGATATATCAATGGTCGCAAACGGCTCGATTCGTCTGATGGTTTCAGCAATATCGCGCTTCGTCTTGTCGCTCACTTCCTGACCGATAATCTTTCCCTTGTCGGTTACACCGAACAGCACTGTGCCGCCCGTACCGTTCAGGAAGGCACAAAGAGTTTCCATTCCACGCTCCAACTGCCCGGTAGTTTCTTTGAACTCAACTGTCCCGCCTTCGGCTCCGGCAATCAGTCCGTTCAATATTTCGAGGTTATCTATTTTCATCCGTCATTGATTAATACTTGCAAAGTTAATGATTTTAATCGGCTTTCCGGCAGATAATAGAGTGATTGTAAATGAAGAAGGATAAGAAACCGTATAATCCGGCCGCTTATCCTTTGTTTGGCATTCGTTTATCTCCTCATCCGCTCCAATTCATCGTCATGTCGCATCTTCGCGTTCAGTTTGTCCTGCATCTTTTCAAGGAAGTAGGTGCGACTGTCGCTTTTCCTGCGTTTGATGTCCGTATAGAAGCGGTAGCAGTCTTTGGACTCCACACCGAAAAAGGAATAGAGGACAGGGGCAAGCTCTTTCAGCGAAGCCTTGCCGCCATTGATGCAGCCGGTGGCGTAGAGGGCATAGATTAGCTCTACCAACTCGACGGCATTACCGGTCCATTGCAGGGCTGGGACTGTGGCTTTGGTTTCGGATGTGGATGTTAGTGGTGGCACGGAGGTAATTGCAGAAGCGGATACTATCTTCTGCATCTTTCGGATGAATGATAACGCCTTGCGGATATACACAGTGACGACATTCTCCTCCGATGCCGACAAGTTCTGCGGATGGTGCTGTAATTCGATTTCGGCAAAAGCCAACGCCACAATAATATGCTTGGCATCATTGCCGCCGTAGCACAGGTTTATTACTTCCTGCACGAATCCGCCGTATGCCGTTTCCGTGCTACCGTTGTCTTTTCCGTTTATCATGGCGAAAAACTGTGTTTCCGCCAGTATGAGATGGTTCATTATCTTTTCTGTTTTGAGGGTTTACACTTGTTTATCAGTGTGCGCACACTGATATATGGTGCAAATCATAGCCCTAAACACGAGAAAAGATTGTGAGAAAATTGTACTACATTGTTTTTCAGAAAGATAAAATTCAAAAATAATTTTATCCTTGATTGCATCCCTTGTGAAATGTGTTCAGATTCTGAACATGTGTTCACTTTCTGAGCACGGAAATCCCGCCAAGATGTTCATAATCTGAACATTTTATGCCCGTGGCTCTTTATGATAGGTAAGCCGGATTACTCCGTCCCTATAAGTTTTGTTCTCCATAAGCCGCCAGTCATTCATAGGTAGTGCTGACTTGAAAAAATGCGCTCCGTTTCCGTCGATGGTTGGAACAACGTATAGTATGATTTCATCTATCACGTTCATCCGTAACAGTCCGTTGGCATATTCGGTATTCCCGGCAGTTACTTCCAACAAATGGCAAATGCTTCCACCTTCCTCCCTCCATTCTTGAAGCACGGATACCGAATAGTCGGATGTCAGCTTATACAGGGCATTGGCACGTATTTCATCCATACCGTAATCTTCGGTTTGAAGCAACCGCTTCCGGGGATGCAGTTTCATCGGACAGCCATCTATTGAGATAACGGCAAGTAATTGTATTTTCGCCATAACGTATTTTCTTTCCTTTTTGGCGAGGCAAAAAAGTAGCGTGCAATTCACACTACTTTCAAGCGATGGCTCTGGTAAAGCCTTTACGGAGAGTACGTGAATGCACGCTATGCGTAAGCATAGCATAAGCATCACGCAATCGTCTCCGTAGTTTCAATTTACCAGATTTTCGCTCGAAACGCCTTGCGGTCTTATGTCTATATCATCGGCGAAAAGTTACCCGATCGCCTGCTATTTTCTGAAATACAATTGCAAAGTTAATCAATTATTGCCATTTACAGCCATACTCCGGTCAGTTTTCTTCATTCAATCCATACTCTACCAATTTATTATACAGCGTTGTCCTGCCGATACCCAGTATCTTTGCAGCCATTTTCTTGTTACCGGCTGCTTGTTTCAAAGCACGCAGGATACGTCCTCTTTCTTCATCCCCGCTCTTCAATGTAAAACAAGCGGAAGTAGCGGACGGTTCATTGTCAAGTTCCAAATCGGCTTCGGTTATCATATCGCCTTCTGATTGCAGGACTGCCGTCTGTATCTTCTGTTTCAACTCGCGCACGTTGCCCGGCCACGCATGGGCGAGCAGGGCATTACGGGCAGATGCGGCAAACCCTTTTACTTCACGTTCCAACTCACGGTTTGCCATTTCACGGAAGAACTCGGCCAATGGCATGATGTCTTCCGGGCAGTCGCGCAAGGGCGGCATGGTTATCACATACTCCTGCAAGCGATAGAGCAAATCCTGCCGGAACCGCTTTTCCGTTACGGCTTTCTGCAAATCCTCGTTGGTTGCAGCCACTATCCTCACGTTGGCTGTTTTGTCCTCCTTTGCACCGACGGGACGGTAACGGCGTTCCTGTATGGCGCGGAGCAGCATCTGTTGCATCTCCATTGTTAGGTTGCCCACTTCGTCAAGGAACAGCGTGCCGCCATCCGCTTCCAGAAAATACCCCGTCTTGTTTGCTTCGGCACCCGTAAACGCACCCTTGACGTGTCCGAAGAAGGCGGATTGTATCAATGACGGGGACAAGGCTCCGCAGTCCACTGCCACAAAAGGTTTATCGGCAAGTTTGCTTTGTTGGTGTATATGTTGTGCGATATGTTCCTTGCCCGTACCGTTCTCGCCCAGTATCAGCACGCTCATCCGGGTGGTGGCTACAAGGCGCACACGTTTCTTGATTTTCTGATAGGCTTCGCCCTGCCGGACGAATATCGGAATGTTCCATTGTAGTCGCTTTTCATGTTCTTTTTGCAGGGTGCGGATAAGCGGTATCAGTTTATCCTCCAACAACTGTTTCTGTATGTAATCCTTTGAGCCGAGCTTCATACTTTCCACTGCCGTATGCACCTCTCCGTAATTGGTCATAACGATAAACACCTGCTGTTTGTCGTTGGCACGCATCCACCGTAACAACTCTATGCTTTCACCGTCGGGGAGGCGTAGGTCGGCAACGACAATATCATCCACCTCTGACTTTGCCAATAGTTTCTTGGCAGTGGCAAGATTATATGCCGACATAGTATCGAAGCTGTCTTTCTTCAGCAGGTTGCAGACATAATCGTTATAGACGGGGTTGTCCTCAATCACAAATACTTTCATCCGACGACCTCCTTTCCTTTTGCGCAAGTTCTATGATAACTGTTCCCATACGAAGCATGGCATCCACGCATTTCCGCAATTCCATTTCGGAACATTCAGATTCTTGATGCAGCAGTTCATACAGGTTCCACAAGGGTTTGTCAGCACGGATAACAGCCCATGAACTTCGCTGACGGTGTATCCATTCGTCCAACGCCTTGCGGTCATTCCTCTCCATGATTTCCCGGACAGCCTGCATATCCTTTTCTGTTTCGGTTATCAAACGGTCGAGCATCGCCCGTTTGTCACCATATGCAAGCAGAGAGGACAAGTCGGGAAGTTCATCCTTGTCCGTACTTGTCAAAAGGCATTTGTCTGATACAGCAACCAGTTCGGAAATGGAAAATGGCTTGAACAGGCAGGCGGTAAATCCATTTTCCAACAGCTCCTCTTCGCTGCAACTGCCGGAGGCGGTCGCCACGACAATGGGAATCTCTTTCGAGTTGCTGACACTTGACGAGCGTAACAACTCCAACACCTCATAGCCGTTAATCTCCGGCATCTTCATATCGGTTATCATGAGGTCGTATGTGTGCTGCCGCATGGCTTCCATTGCATCGCCAATAGTGGTGAACGTGTCGCAATGCACACCTATACCAGCATACATTTCCTTTGTCATGGATAATACCATCGGATTGTCGTCCAATACGATGACAGAATAAGGTCTTTCTATATGAGCCAGACTTTCTGCGGCTGTCTGTTCTTCAATACCAATATCGGCAGTGTTCATTGGCAACTCCACAGTAAAACGACTGCCTTCTCCTTTTTCGCTTTCCAAGCGTATAGTGCCGCCAAGCATCCCGACTATCTGTTTCACAATGCTTAACCCCAATCCGAAACCGTCTTGCGTGGCGGCGTTGGAAAGCCGCTCGAACGCTCCGAACACTCGCTGTTGTTCTTCCGCACTCATGCCGGTTCCGGTGTCCTCTACTACAAGGGTCAGCCTATTGCCGTCATAGCTTATGACAAGTGAAACGCTTCCGGCATTCGTGAACTTGACGGCATTGCCCAGCAGGTTGTCGCATATCTGTATGATGCGCTCCTTGTCGCCATTCAGGATAATACCCTCCGGGCACTCGATGGTAAGTTTAAGATCTTTTGCTTCTGCTTGTTGCGTAAACTCCGTTTGCAACAGCTCCGCGATGTTTTCCAAACGAAACGGACGGACATTCGCCTGTTCCTTGCCGCTGTCCAAGCGGAAGAAGTCAAGCAGGGAGTTGAGCATGTCGGTCATTCTCTTGGAGGCTTGCAGGATATTGTCCGCATAACCGCTTATCTTTTCTTCTTCGTTGTCCTGCATCAGTTCCGCATATCCATGTATGGCAGTCAGTGGTGTGCGTAGCTCGTGGGTGATGGTGTGCATCGCTTTCTTGCGTGAGGCTATCAACGATTCGTTTTGTTTTACGGACTTTTGCAGTTGCCCGATTAAATCTGTTGTCTTACGTTTGTACTGCTTGATGCGGGTGGCATAGCGGTGAATGATGATGTATGAAATAATGAGCAACAGCAGCATGACACCCGTTATGATACCTACCTGCAAGAACGACTTTTCACGCATAGCGGATATTTCCGCCTCACGTTCCTGCAAGTCAGCCTGCACCTTGTGGTCCATCTGCTGGATAAGGGTTTGCAGTTGGCGGTTCAGTTCCGCATTGCGGCTGGCAAGGCTGTCGGCATATTCCGACAGACGATGGCTCTGGGCACGTTGTTGCGCTATCATATCACGGTTCAGTGTGTAGAGCATCGTGGTGGTCGTCGTCGGAGGTGCTTCCTGTTTCTTGCCGAACAACCCGAGAAAACCTTTCCTCCTCTGTTTCTTCGGCTCTTCCTGCCTGCTCGTTTGCACTATCACCGGCACCTGCTTGGCTATCCGGCGGTTGATGTCCGCCTGTTGTTCCAGAGCTTCCATGATGGCGCACAGCCGCTTTTCCTTGTCCTCCAGCAAGTGGCGCACGCTGTCTATGCGCACCGATTCGTAATGGCTCTTGAAGCGGCAAAGCATACTATCCACCGCCATCCGTTGCCGCCGGTATGCCGCCACATCCTTATCGTCCCATTCCAGCACCGACTCGCCCAAAAGTGACAATTCCACCACACCCACATACGCATCGTGTGTTTCCTTGCGGAAGCGGTTGATTTCACGGTTCTCCCGTTCCAGCAACTCCAAGTCGCGCCATTCTCCGAGCCACGTGCAGATGATGCCGCCCACCAGCAGAACTATCAACAGATAGCCTGCGGCAAGCAGCTTGCGGAAATGCTTGGTAGTGGTAACGAATTGTTCGCTCATTTGCTGTTTGTGTAAATACCGTTATTCAACATACGCATATAGGTCGTGGAACTTCGCAGGTTCATGGATGAGAATGGCGGCCATGCTACCGATGACCGCCACCAGAATTATATATCAGAATAGAATTCTACTCCTCAATGAAACAACCATTCTTCCCTTATTTACAATTGTTATAATTATTAAGGCATCTGACCACCGGCGATAGGTGGAATTTCTGTTAGTATGGGATTTCTCGGGATTGAGTTAAAAATTCTTTGGCCACGTATGGCTTGACTTGGAGGAGCGTTTTCATTTACATCAAGCCGATAACATCTATCGTTAAATGTTATAATTCCCCAAATACCAATGGTTCCTGGGATTCTCGCCAATCCTTCAGTAGGTTTAAAAAGAACAACATTATCTATTATTTGATTTTTAACCGCCCGATTCCATGATGTTTTAATACTATTGTTAGGCGTTGGAATATGAGCAACATACCTAATGCCATTGTGCCTAAAACTGGCCATATAACACCCCGAAAAACCTGAACTTAAAGTATCTATGCCATTTGAAGCAACGACTGCTATTCTATCCGCAATATATATGACACAGGCATAGTCTAATCTAAGAAAACGATAGTTACGGGTATATCCTTTTATTTGAAATGTCAAATTACTTTGCGTGACAATCGGAAGGGTCAAATCTACATTATAAATATTTTGATAATGAAACCGTGCAATATTTGTCATTACTGCTCGACTGTTTGGCAATCTTAATGCTTGAATCAAATTCATATATTTACTTACTGTTACTTTCGTTTGTTATAGGCTCGATACATGATGCCATTATATCCATCAGTTTAGACAGACCTTCGGTCTGCGGCTGCTGACTGGCTGTCACATGTATCTGGTATTTTGCCGTTTGGTTGGTCATGCGGGTGTTCTCGCGGGCGGTCGTGACTTTGCCGCTGATTTCCGCATTTATAAACCAATGTTTTGCAGAAGCTTTTGCCTCTACTTCTGCGTTGGTAGTGCTTTTTACGTTTGATGTATCGGTAACCTCCATCTGGAAATCGACATCCACGCGATCTATGAGCAGGGAAGGAATAGGCACCAATCCTATAAACGGAGCCTTGACACTTTGTGACATTGTTGTCATTTTTCCATCCTGCTGTATCGGTCTTTCGACATCGAATTCCAATATACGCGCTTTATTGCCGCTTTTACCATCAAATGCAATTTGCTGGTAGAAATTCCATGCTGTCGCTGCCAATTCCTGTTGTGCTTCGGCTGCTGCAATA
>ENA-ORSS01002381-ORSS01002381.1-human-gut-metagenome-genome-assembly--contig:-NODE-2381-length-17073-cov-5.708309_pt1 | contig 17073 bp, 10 predicted proteins | sample MGYA00241899_ERZ509162 | MGnify/ENA primary metagenome ERZ509162 (study PRJEB26280, sample SAMEA2338641) | human gut metagenome | biome: human gut; feature: human-associated habitat; material: faeces... | reverse complement strand
TCATTTTTATCCTCAGATAAGCACGGTCATCAAAAGAGCAATTGCCTTTTTGCACTCCTTTTGTACTCTTATACAACCGCATACACAAGGGATCTTTCTCCAGAATATCTGCAAGATAACATTCCGACTCACGCAAGGTGGAATATAAATGAGGGTAACCGTCGGAAGACAATACCACCTCCTCCGCATCGCCCACGGAAAAGATATTCACCTGTTTCATCTGTACGGGAAATCCATCAAACACTGGAAAAGCGAAGTGCTGTCCTTCTACAGGACAATTCTGCAGAAGTGCCTGTTTTTGCAGAAAAGGATAGATAAACTCCCGTCCCGGATCGTGAGATTCCAAATCTTTCAGCGTAGCCCCATCCAGCAAAGCAACTTCATTGACTACCGCACGTACATTTGCCATGATAGCATCAATCTCTTTCTCATTAGACGAATACAGATTACCAATGATACACTGACAATCTCCTACCTGCCATACCTCATTTCGGGCATAACTATAAATCACTCCATTGGCCGTGAAACGTTTGCCTGGCTCTGCCTTCAGTTCATCAAGCAAATTATGCTCCACATAAAAATCATGTATTTTCTCTGTTATGCGGCTAATGGCACCAGCAGCATCAATATCCTTCGGAAAATCGCGTATAGCCTCCAAAGCAAGTTCCATAGCCAGGCGACCGGTTTTCTTTCCGTCGTAAGTGAAAGTAGATTTAGCTGTAGCCCCATCAATCACCGCTGCAAAGTAAGGGGTAACAATCATGCCATCCTCATTGGTCTGGGGACTTTGCTTGCCCTTCAGGAAACACTCCTCAACCGTAAAATTAGGAACGGAAGGAGCCTGAAATTCATTTTCTGACTGTAAATATGTCCAATCGCGATTGCAATCCATTACTTTCGATTTATGTTTCAAATAATCAATCAGATATGCCGGACGGTCTGTTTGCAATATCGTTGCACCCAGATTGTCTATCAGATAACCATAACCTTTATCCCGGTTTGCCAACGAGCAGTCATCATCATGTCCACCGGCATGCGTATTCCACAAGGTATTATACCAAATATGGGATTTCCCAGTCATGATCTTCTTCACTTCGTAAGGCAAAAGGTTGGTATCATGGGCGAACTTAAACTCAATAGCCACCGGTTTCAAAATCCGAAGATAATCATTTAACTTCTGAATAGCATCTTTGTCATCCAAATTAACCTTTGGCATGAAGATTACTTTATCCAGATATTTTCCGTAATCACGCTTCACATCTTCTGCAGGAGCATTGCTTTTCATAATCACCAGATTGGTGGTTCCTGTCTTTTCCAACAGTTCATACACCTGGTCGAAATAGTCAAAAGCCTTGTCCAAATTGAGCATTACTTTCCCTTTGGCCGTCAGCAATGCTTCTTCCAAAGTGGGAATCTTGTAGACAGTCTTAATATGGCACCCATTCCGCAAACACATTTTCTTTATTTCAGCCAACGTATATTCTTCCGGTTTTCCTTTTCCGGTGGTAGTTCGGTCGAGAGTATTGTCATGCAACAGAATCAAATGCCCGTCTTTGGTACGGGCAAGGTCCACTTCCACAATATCAACTCCCATCTGAACTGCATTTTCTATGGCTTCCAGTGAGTTCTCGCAAGCATTACGCCAGTCACCGCGATGGGCTGCCACCAAAACTTTTCCTGAAGCCGGATTAAATAATTCTTTTCGAATCTGATCTACTTTATCCGCCGCCACTTGGGCATGAGCCGGAAATATCCACAGCAAAAGCAATAATACATATGTCACTCGCATATATTTCTATTTTTAATAATTATCCTTTGGGTTTTACATTCCACACTAAAGTAGCCAACAATGCTGAAAGTAGTGCCGCACCAATCCAAAACCAATTGATGTACGTAAAGTCATAAACATCCGCTCCGTTCACAACCGTTTTCTGTCCTTCAATCAGAATCCCACTCATCACATCCTGCAATCCGGCACCTATGTAACTGGCTATTCCCACTACTCCCAAGGCAGCCCCCGAAGCATTGCGCGGAGCAATATCCACAGCCATCAAGCCGCCCAGAAAGCAGAGAAGCACCCCGATGCTGGAACCAAATAAAATCATCGCCAATATATCCACCCCGATATGCGTACCGGGAACAAGAAGGAACAGGCATAAAGCAGCCACATTCATCAACCCGAAAATAAGAGCGGGCGCATTGCGCCGTCCGCCAAACAGTTTATCAGAAATCACCCCTGAAAATACTGTGCCGACTATGCCACATACCGAATTGATGGAGATGATAAAGCTGGCATCCAACGTAGAATATCCCTTTTGTGCTTCCAGATAAAACACTCCCCAACTATTTACCGCATAACGGCTGATATACATAAAGGCACTGGACAAAGCCAGAATCCAAATGGCAGGCATCAATAAAACCTGTTTTTGAGCTTTGTTATAATCGGCAGTTTCGGATGCGCTCATTTTTTCTTTCTCTTTGGGCTGATTCACAGCCGGAAGCCCTTTGCTTTGCGGCGTATCATGAAAAAAGAGCCATATTATCAATGTGCCGATGAGCCCTACCATACCGGCGCCGAAAAAACCATACCGCCAACCCAGAACGCTAACTACAGAGGCAACGATGATGAAAGTCAAGGCTTCTCCTATATTATGACTGGCCGACCAAAAGCCATAGAAAGAACCGCGTTCTTTATCACTGAACCAACGGGAAAGCCCCACTACGCAGGATGCCGCCCCCATAGACTGAAACCAACCACTGACTCCCCAAAGAATGGCAAACAGGAAGAAGGAATTTGTGAATCCCAGGCAGAGATTGACCAATGCACTCACTAACAACCCCGTAGTCATCAGTCGATTTATATTACTGCGGTCGGCTATGAATCCGTTTGCAAACTTGCCTACAGCGTATGTGAAGAAAAGTACGGCACCGATAATTCCCAATTCTGTTTCCGAGAATATTCCTTCCTCTACTATCGGCTTCTTAACTACATTCAGGCTGAGCCGACAGACATAATACATACCGTAACCCAACGTAGCAGCAAGGAATGTAGACCACTTCAAAAACTTCATGCGTCTTTTCGTATCGGACAAAGACTCCCCGCTACAGAACTTCGGACTTGAAACTCTGTAGAAATTTATTAACTGTTTCAGCATACTGTCTTACCTGCTTATTTTAGTTATGAAACCCCTTCTCCTTTAAATATTCAATAAGAAGGGCAGGACGGTCGGTTTGAATCAGTTTCGCTCCCTGCCCGATTATCCAACCCCAACTTTCATCCGGCTGTTGCTGCTCCACGGCACGGTCGTCATCATGCCCTCCGCATAATTCCGGCCAAAGTGAATTGATGAAAATCTTGGCACCACTGGCACGAACTTTTTTAATCAGCCGTTGTATCTCCGGAGTATCTTTACTGAAAACAAGTTCATAGGCCATCGGCTTCATGTGAGCCATATAACCATCAATGATGTCCTCGGCACCTTCTTTATCCAATGCCACCACCGGCATGAAGATCATTTTTTGGAGTATATCGCCATGCTCCGCTTTCACTCTTTCATAAGGCAAGGATGCCTTCATAATACACTGCCGGGTTGTACCGCTCTTTTCAAGAATGGCGTAGGCTTCATTAAAGTAGTCATATCCTTTATCTACATTTACCATGATTTTGCCTTTGCACAGTTGCATCACTTCTTCAAAAGTGGGAATAATGTGTGCTGTCCGATGATTCGTCCCGTTTTTCAGGCGGAATTTACGTAACTCTTCCAATGTATAGTCCTCCGGTTTTCCTTTACCGGTGGTAGTGCGATCAATGGTTTTATCGTGCATCAAAATCAAATGCCCGTCTTTGGTTTTCTTCAGATCGATCTCTACCATATCCACTCCCATCTCAATGCAATTCCTGATTGCCTGCAGGGAGTTCTCGGGAGCATTGCGCCAGTCGGCACGATGCGACACTACAAGAACCGAGTTATTACCCTCCTCCAGGAGATTATTACGTATGGCAAGTGCTTTATCTTGCGCAAAAAGCGACCATACTACTGATAATAAAAGCGTTACAAGCAAAAATCTTTTCATTATGATTATTTCTTCAAATTATTTAATTCTGTTTTCAACTCTTGGATTTCTTTTTGTTGCTGTATGGTGTAGAGTGTAAGTTCCTCTATCTTCTGCAACAGGATTTTATTCATATCATGTTGAGAATAGCCTTCTTCGGCCACTTGCTCGGCAGAAGGTACATCAGGCAGATGATTATTCTCGGAAATAAATTTTTCTACTTCCGGAATTGTCTTCAAAGTATAATCTCTATTGAATACAAAATCCGACCAAGTGGACTTCGGACCGATACCGTAATCCTCAGAAAGTACTCCCTTGGCAACAAACAGAGTGTACTTATTTTTAAGATCCTGTCGTATTTGAGCTACAAAAGTGTCAATCAGCCCCATATAAGTATGATTGCTTGTATCCAAATACATGCAACTGCTATTATTCGCTCCTAAATAAAGTCCATTTTTTGAACTGGTGCCAATCCAAGCGTCATCGTGGTCTGTATCTTTTCCAAAATAGGTTCTAATTCCGTCTGTTTCTGCAGCTATAGATCCACCAACGTTCAGGGCAGAAGTCGAATTTGTCACTTGACCTATGGTCACCCCGTTGTCTTTGATCAATACATGTGGGGAATCTTCATCATCCATGTTCTTATTTCCCCAAAGTGCGATACCGCTCGATCCTCCTATTCTTAGCCATTTTCCTGTAGTTTCACCTTTAATGGTAGGGGCACCATTCCGCCCTATTTTCATAGTTATAGCATTAGCAACAAATACGCTTCCATCAGTTTTTACTTCCAAGTTGGGCACATCGTTCGTTCCCACTTTTCCATCTCCCCAAAAACCAATTCCACTTTTGGAACCTATACGTAAACGTTTACCGACAACACTCGAACTCATTAATGGTTCTTTATTTCTCCCCAGCTTAAATGTCACCCCATCATCCGCATAGTAACCTTTCAGAGACAGATGCATAGTATTAAATATAGTCGTCTGATTTTCTGTGATAAAAATCTTATTTTTTTTCATCGGGTTAAGCCTTATTCCATTAGCTCCTGAAATAGTAATTTCATCATCCGGGAAACCTATACTCCCAAGATAATAAAGCCAAGAATTATAAAAATTTAATGCTGGCTTACCGTTAGAAGCTCCAATAATAGAAGTTGTTCCATTTGCCGACACTCTGAAACGCTCTTCATTAGGCCATCCTGTTATAATAGAATAACTACGCCTATCTATCGGGGTAGACGAACTATTACCTACATATCGGAGAAATCCTTTATCGCCACGCTGCCAATCATAATCTCCTGATCCTGAAAGTCCGGGAAGTTGAGCACCCGGAGCATACTGAGCATAAACACCATTTCCTGCCAATGATCCTAAAAGCAATACAATTAGTATTAGATATGATTTTCTTGTTTTCATAATTATCAATAGATTAGAAGTTAGCTATTATTTTTTTATTTATTTTATAAGAATCCGATTCTACTGTAACCAAGTATATACCGGTCGTTTGTATCTTAATATTTTTATCTAAAAGGGTCACATTCGCCAAAGCAAACTCACAAAGCAATGCTCCTTGAAGGTTAGTAAGCCGGATTTTCACATTTTCAGTTTCAGAGAAGTTTATATGAACCCGGATAACTTGTGCACTTTTATCAAAATAGATTTCTTCATATAAAGGAATCATTTTATTACTTTCCGTTATATTCTCTCTCGTTTGATTATTTGCGTCAACCTGCCCCACACACCATTTTTGAAAATCAGTGTTATCTGATACTTGTTGCAATACACCCTCACGCGTATCAGTCAAATTCATCCCTGTTGCACAATTACTGATAGTGAATATTCGTCCTTGCGCCGTATCACTTACAGGAGAAAAAGACCACTGCTGATAATCGGATTCCGCTTTGGATACCTTAGCCAAAGCATACCCCGCTTCTGCACTTAGAAAAGACAAATCTGTCTGATTCTGCATGACATAACGGAAAGTTTCATCTAAGCCCACACAATGAAAATACCATGTGGAGGAATAGAGAGGAGCTCCGGTCCCCACATTAAGTAATGCCTCATTTCCCATACTGAGTTGTGATTCAGAATGATATAATGTCGAAACCTGCTCTTTGGATAGTGCTACATCATAAACTTTAAAATCATCCATTCCGGCAGCCGGAATGTCATCTACCGTACCAATACATATCTCTGTAATCAGATTCCAATCAGGAGTAAAGGCAGAATAACATTCAGTCATCTTCCCTTTGGGAGTGCCTAAATAGAAACGCGTGCCATCATCAGAATAGATAACCGCTACAAAATACCATCCCTCACCTTCTGCAAAATTAGAATCACTCCACATCCATTGCTGGTCCGATGAAATACTCTGTTCACCATTTTTATGATAAATATTCAGAACAGCCCTCATTCCCTTTTTCTTCATTCCAAGCAATAGTTCACCATCACTGCCCTTTGCCCAGAATGCCTGAGCAATAGAATCTTTAGTTACATACATCCCATATGTCAACGTAGCCTCCCGGCGCACCTGTCCGTCAGCCAAAGTCATAGGAATAGTAATGTAACTATTAGCTTTATCAAAGGCTATAGCCTTTCCCTTAGCATCAAAACGATCTGTCAAAGAATAAACCTTTCCATAAATATCAGCCATTTTACCCGATATTATATCTTCGGAGTTTGTACCGTTTAGCGGCAAACAACATTTCTGTAATGGTATTTCCTGACCATATAAATGACTGGCAAAAACCAATGTTACTATTAATATATAATTCTTCATAACCCACCTCCTTTAATTATCTTCACAAAAATGCGTTTGCAATTCATCTTTCAGTTCTGCATACTTAAACTCATACATAGCAATTTCATCAGGCATAGTAAATGTTGTAGATGGATTCGGATCACCAAATATTATATAAGATGACGAAGAGCGCCCTAAATAATTACCCATATAATTCATCTGAGGCAAATTGATACCAAAGAAAATGGGGGCATGCCACCTATTATTTGTAGTCTTTCGAGTATCTTTGGTTTCTATCCACAGGAAATTGGCTGTAAAATATAAACACACTTCCCATTGCACATCTCCTCCGGCAACAGTAAACATAGGATCATACAAATTATAATCGTAGTAATACGCTGAATTCGGAGCTGTTTTTCTCCTGATGGTTATAGTACCTTGATGATAGTAAATTTCTAAATGGGAATTAGCTTCTTCAGAAGTACTGTTAAAAGATACCAGTTTCAATGGGCGAGTAACCTTACTAAGATCTTGTCGCATGTTAAAAACAAGTACTAATCCATCTATCCCAGCTGTTATAGGACTAACTTCACTCATTCTTAAAACAGTTCTATTCGCATCTCTAACCTCCCGATGAAATATACTTTTTCCCAAAGGGGTAGCATAACTATGCTTATCCTGAGAAAAGAGATTCACGACTGTCATTAGTCCGACCAAAAATAATACACATCTTAAATTAAAACTTTTCATAGGCTATTAGATTAATGGGGATTATTACTATAAATCTCACTGATTTTTCTCCAAATATCAGGACGATCAGTAGTCAATACCATGATCTTTCCATAAGGTATGGTCATCAAAAAATAATGATCGCCTCTGACATCTGTCCGCAAATCTTTAATCAACCAATCCGCCCAGCGATTCACAATTCCTTTAGGTCCCATCGGTTCCTCCGGATAACATCCGGGTCTTAGTCCAGATCGCTCATATACATAATGCAAAAAATTCTGATACGTTTTTCCTGCACGAGTAAATGACTTCAAATATAGGTCATCTTGACTTTTGAAATTTGTTTCATAAGCAATTACTCTATTTCCACCTTCTGTAATCCATGAATCGGTAAAATCCAAGTAATCAGATCTATTAGGTTGAATCACAGGCATAAATTGAACTTTAGACAGTATAGAATCAGGTACATACGCCAACATATCCGAATATTTATGCGGTACTTTAAAGGCTATATATTGTAATGCATTTTTTGATTCTGCAATTTCGATACACTTTTTTAAAATTGCCATCCAGCTATCTTTAATTTTCTTTCCGGCCTCTTCACCATGAGTTTTTGGATCATAACCACAATTATCAACGCAAGTTCCCGTTTTATCATATCTGGCACGGATATCCTTTATATCGACAGTTAATACTAATTGATTCTGAATTAGTAAGTCCACTAAAGCACCAAAATCTAACAATTTAAAGTCGGTCACTTTCATATTTCTTTTACGTAGATGTAATCCAGACAACTGGCTCCAACTCATATTAAATAAATAATCCCTATTTGTCCCAGAATAATCAGTCAAACGATGTAAATTATAATCATGGATTACAACTAATTCATTGTGTCCAGTAATCATTATATCCGATTCAAGTATAGGAGTATATTCTTTAGTCGCAGCAAGGGCGGCTGTTGAGTTCTCCGGATTTCCATCTCCAAGCTTATCTCCCCATACTCCTCTATGCGCCGCAATTATCAAATCTGAACCTTTGCTCATATCAGGTTGTTTCATCTTTAACCAGGCAATAGTCGCCCAATTATTCGCATTCTTAAGATCGTGGCAAAAGTGTTTCGGATGAAACAATGGGTTTCCTCCAGTTCTGTCAATCAAACCAATGCCAGGTATCTTACATACACTCATTTGTGCATTTGTCTCAGTAATCACTACCCTTAAACTCAGATTACTTCTCAAAAAAGGATAAGGTCGTATAGTAGAGGTATCATATTTTTTTCTATCGACTGAACCTAATGCTACTTTTATCTCTTTGCTATTCCATACATTTGGATAATAAGTAGCCCCACTTCCCAAAGATGATTTGTTATAATTCGTTGCTGTTCTAGAGAAAGTTGATGAAGAAGATGTAATATAAGTATGGTAAACTAAAACATTTAAACTCTTCTCATATATCTTCACGTCTATTTTTCCACCCGCATTTACAGTCCCTTTAATACCACTTTCCATATCGGTATCCGGACTGAATAAATTATACAAACTAATAGTTGCACTAACTTCAGCTGCACGCAATCCAGAATGAATAAGCAGTAACAAAAATAGTACGTATGCACTCTGATTTACAATCTTTATTCTTTTCATGTTTATCGATTTAAGATTTTTCATAAAAAACATCATCAGCGTTTCATATCATAAATACCTAAAAATTCATTAGTTAATTGATATAAAAACTAATTATGCAGACTGTTACTTTTCAAATACACTAATAATAGCGCAGGTCGATCTGTCTGAATCAGTTTAGCTCCTTGTCCAATAATCCATCCCCAACTCTCACCCGGTTGCTTCAACTCTACAGCGAGGTCATCATCATGGCCGCCACAAAGTTCCGGCCACAAACTATTTATAAAAATTTTAGCGCCACTATCACGTACTTTCTTTATCAGTCTCTGCATCTCCGGTCCGTCATTATCAAATACCAATTCAAAAGCCTGTGGTTTCATGTGTTCTAAATAACCATCAACAATCGCTTCAGCACCTTCCTTGTGTAAATCGATCACAGGCATAAAAATCATCCTATCCAACACTTCACCATTTTCAGCTTTCACCTGATCATAAGGTAACCCGGCTTTCATTATACACTGATGCACAGTACCTGTTTTTTCAAGAATAGCGTATGCCTCTTTAAAATAATCATACCCTTTATCCACATTCACCATGATTTTGCCTTTACATAACTTCATCACTTCTTCAAAAGTAGGTATCAAGTGACGAGTTTTATGTCCGGCTCCATTTCTCATACGGAACTGACGCAACTCTTCCAACGTATAATCTTCCGGTTTACCTTTACCCGTGGTAGTACGGTCAATAGTTTTATCATGCATCAAGATAAGATGCCCATCTTTAGTACGCTTCAAATCAATTTCAACCATATCCACTCCCATATCAATGCAATTTTGAATAGCTTGCAATGAGTTTTCCGGAGCATTACGCCAATCTGCACGGTGCGAAACCACCAGAATTGATTTTTCAGCAGGTTCATTAAATGCTTTATGAATCCGTTCAGCAGGATTTTGCCCCCATAAAGCAACTGTACACAACAACAAGAGGCAACTCAATAAAAATAGATTCCTTCTCATAAATTTTATTGTTTATTTCATACATTCAAATAGATCCGATTCATAGATAACATGGCTTTCAGATACAGAAACCGTATCATTAAAAACATACACACGATATTTGTTGCCTCCCGGATACACACGTACCATTATATGCCCTTGATGGGATGCCATTCTGTCAACCAAATCACCGATAACAATTTTAGTAGCCGGATGCATATTCGTGGAAAATATCTTTCTCTCTTCCGGATAAATTTCTTTAGAGAATAGACGATACAACACCGTATGATTAGGATGCAAAGCATCCCAAGTAGACATTATGACATTCTGAGGTGATAAATTCCGGAGAAAATTTTCATTAGTCCCGTCCTCATTGCCATGATGATTTAATACCGCCACTTCTACTTTGCCTACCACATCAGAGACTGGGGTCTCAATATCATGCCACTTAGGACGTCCCGGACGGGGAAAGCCTGGTATATCCCCTCCTGTATAGTAATCAAATGCACCATAACTCAACTTTATCACACAGCTATACATATTTTCTCTGGGCATTTCACTTTTTGAATAGTTGCCCTTATCTGAAAATAATGAGGTAACTCCTGTATCTCCATCCCAAACCTTACCATTAGCATATACATTACGCACACCAAATGAATGATATTTTTCCGGTTCATTGCGTAACACAAATTGATTGCACGATCCCACATTAAAGGTTTCACGTTTAGTGCAGTCGGAGATTGATTTTACGAAATTACGATAGTTCATATAGCAAGAATCTTTATCGGAAAGAGGCATAAAGTCATCCCCTCTGTCCACGATTACCTTAGCAGGAAAATTCCGATATACCTCGGAAACCCCAGTCAGATAATACCTGCCTTTATCTTCTTTCTTATGCAACCAACTACCGATATGATCTGAATGATAATGCGTCAAAAGATAATAGTCAATGTTTTCTTTGTCTTTAGGTATAAAATAGCGTATATAATCTGCAATCCACTCACCAGCTTTCTTGGTATCATCTGGTTTTGCAGCTACGACCCTCTCTCCGACTCTATTATTTTCTCCGGCATCAATCAACAGAGTAGTTCCATCCGGCAAAATACAAAAGGTGCAATCCCCACGTCCGGTATTGATATGATGGATATCCATATATCCCTCTTTCCATTGAGGCAATTCTTGCGAGAAAGCACATTCAGCCACCAAGGCGAACAACAGTCCCCAAATATATTTCATGTTTCATAGTTTTAGAAGGATGCCTGAGAGGCAATACTTTCAGGCATCCTCACTCAATAAATACTCAGATTAGTTATATCCCGGATTTTGAGGGAATGTTTCCGGATTGTCGATCAAATCAACCTCCGTTTTCGGAATCGGATATAAATAATCATTCTTTGTTATTGTGAAACCAACCTTTGACATAGCTTCTATAGCCGTATCTGTACGAATCAAATCAAACCAACGATGCAGTTCGAACGGGAATTCCAAACGGCGTTCTTCCAATACAGCCTTGCGGAAAGCACTCTGATCTTTCAAATCTGTCACTTTATATTCCACTGCATTTGCACGCTTACGAACCAAATTCAAGTAGCTCAGTGCCTTACTCGATTCAGAACTTTCATAGGCTACTTCATTGTGAGCCTCAGCACACATCAGCAATACATCCGCCCATCTCAATAATGGTAAGTCAAATCCAACCTTTGCCGTAGTAGCGTCGAATGTATCATAATACTTAGCTATTACATTATTGTTAGCATCTACCTTTTTATATTCGATCATGGCTTTACGATCGTCCGCATTTCCATAAGAAGCTAAAAGTTTGCTATCAATAACCGACTTATCCTTAAAGTAATCGTTGTATCCATGTCCTTCTCCAAGAACTGATTTTGAATATCGTACAGCAAACAGAATTTCTTTATTCATCTCCTGGTTTACATCAAAAACATCAGCAACGGTGTTCTGCAAACCATATTTAGATGAATAATCTTTGACTATGTTATCCAGCAAAGTCGCTGCTGCCGACCACTTTTGTTGTGTCAGATAAGCTTTTGCCAATAATGCTTTTGCAGCTACGGAAGTGGCTCTTCCCAGATTGTCATCATCATAAGCAGAAGTAAGCATACCGGATGCAGCCTCCAAATCCTCTTCTATAGCTCTATAAACATCCGCCACTGAACTACGTCCGTACCCCTTAGCTTCAATAGCCGTCACCGGTTTCAGGATCAGAGGCGCAGCTCCCCAAAGACGAACAATATTGAAATATGCTAAAGCACGTAAAAACATAGCTTCTCCTTCATACTGCTTTTTCAGCGCGGCATCTGTTACCACATCTATACTTGCAAGTACATTGTTGCATCTGTATATCTGGTTATATAATTCTTTCCATGCATAGCGAACGACATTATTTCCAGATGTAGCAGTAAAGTTATCAATGAAGTAGAACATACCGGCTGCTCCACCGGGATTAATATCTTCCACATTATCAGACCTTAGCTCCATGAGGGAAATGAAATATTCGCCATATTGATAGGTCCCCTGCAAGGAACCATAACAAGCGGACAATGCAGAATTTATATCAGAAGTATTTTTATAGTAATTTGCTGAAGAAGCCTCAGATATAGGTGTCAAGTCCAGAAAATCACTACAGCTGGTAAGCAACAGAGATGCAAAAGCTACAATATAATATTTAATTTTCATATCTTGATTATTTAAAAGGTTACATTTAATCCGAATACAAATGATTTAGACAGAGGATATGTACCATAATCGATACCAGGAGTCAGTGAACCGCCTTTCATATTCACTTCTGGATTGTATCCGCTATATTTGGTAAAAGTGAAAGGATTCTGAGTAGAGAAATAAACTCTTGCCCGGCTGATTCCTACATTGGTAAGCAACGATTTAGGCAGCGTATATCCAAAAGTGATATTCTTAATTCTCATATAAGAACCATCTTCAATATGCCAGGTAGAAGTAGTACCATTCATACCCGTTGCACTTCTGTTTGCACGAACTACATAGCCGCTGCCCGGATTACTTTCCGATTGCCAACGGTCCAAAGCATCGGCCTGACTGTTGTTTCCTCCTTCCATATTATCAATGTAGCGACGGAATATATTAGCAATCTTATTCCCTTGCACACCTTGCAGGGCAACTGAAAGATCGAACCATTTATATTTAAAATCCGTAGAGAAACCATACGTAAACTTCGGCATGTAGTTTCCTGTAATAGTACGGTCGTTCTCGTCAATCTCCATATTACCGTCCATATCTTTGAAACGGAAATCTCCCGGTTTCGCACCACTGACATAGGCATATTTACGTTGGCTCTTATCCGGATTCTTCGAGTTATCAATCTCTGCCTGATTAGCGAATACACCATCCGTTACCAAAGTATAATAGTTACCGATAGGCTCTCCGACTTTAGTAATGAAAGTCACACTCTCGGAAGTAGTTATCATTTCATCAACACCACCGAGGTCTTTTACTTCATTCCGGTTGGCAGAGATATTAAAACGATTATTCCACGTAAAGTCTCCCCAAGTATTTGTTGTAGAAATAGCGAATTCGACGCCCTTATTATTTACTTTTCCAATATTCATAGGCACTGTACTGAAACCGGAAAACTCGGCAACCGGTACATTCAGTAGCATATCAGTTGTATTACTGTTATACAAATCCAGTTCTAAAGTCAGCATATTAAACAGTCCTATTTCCAGACCCAGATTGAACATAGCTGTCTTCTCCCAACCTAAATCAGGATTTCCAGCTGTTGCAGGACGTAAACCGCTGGCCAAAGTGCCGTCAGCTTTTCCAAACACATAATTGTCTTCCGATAACGTAGCATAATACTCGTAATTTCCAATATTGAAATTACCACTAATACCGTAGCTCGCACGCAATTTCAAGGAAGTAAGCCATTTTATATCTTTCATAAAATCTTCTTCACTGATATACCATCCGGCAGAAGCTGACGGAAACATACCCCAGCGGTTATTCTTTCCAAAACGGGAAGATCCATCCATACGAGCAGCAGCTGATAGTAAATATTTACCTTTATATGAATATTGCACACGTGCCAATGCCGATAACAACGACCATTCGTAAGCGGTTGCACTCCAGTTTGTAATAGCTGATGCTGCATTCATGGTATGTACCAAGTCATTAGGATAACCATTACCGGCCAGCAATGAAGTGTTCACTGATTCTTTTTGTGCAGTCCATCCGGCTATGGCAGATAAATTATGCACATCCTTTATTATTGTAGTATATGACAAAGTGTTTTCCCATACCCAGTTCAGCATATTCTTATCACGCTTCGACCCTTCCGGCACTGAAGGCGGAAGTCTGTCTAAAGAAGTAGGCAAAGTGGAAGGTCTGTAATAAGAACGGCTGTAGCTGTTGAAATCCACACCGAAACTTGTCTTGAATTTCAGATTCTTATAGAGTTCGTATTCACCATAGACATTTCCCATAAAACGGTAACGTTTCATCTGGTCTTCCTTTTCGTTTGCCAAAGCTACAGGATTTACAATCTGCGGATGCTTATACTGCCAGTTCCATTGATCAAAATTATAAGAACCGTCGGCATTGTACACCGGCATAGTGGGTGACATGGCCAAAGCAGAAGCTACGATTGTCTCTTCTTTATATCTGTCCTCAGTAGGAACGATGTTATACACAGAATAATTAAAAGACAGATTAGTACCAAAAGTGAATTTCTTATAATTAGCATCGACTTTTCCTCTGGCTCCCATCTGTTCAAAATCCGAACCGATAACAATACCCTGCTCTTTCATGTAATTACCGGAAATAAAATATCTGGCAGCTTTGTTTCCTCCGGACAGAGAAAGATTATGACTTGTGACGATTCCTGTTCTCATAACTTCGTCTTGCCAATCCGTATTCGTCAGTCCGGTTTCACCATTGATATATGGCATTATTTCGGGAGGTAGCAAATAAGCCTGATTGATAACATCCGGTTTCTTTCCCAACTTCTGGTTACGAACTTCATTAGAATCATTGATGCTACCTTCAATACCTTTACTTTCCAGTAAATCAAGATAAGCATTGTTATGTCCGTCATAGGAGAGCCAAGCATATTCATACGCATCCAGCATATCTATCTTTTTAGTACGCTGCTGGAAACCTACATATCCATCATATTGCACAGTAGGCTTCATATCTTTTCCTTCCTTACCTTGCTTAGTGGTAATAATGACTACACCATTTGCACCTCTTGATCCATAAATGGCTGCCGCTGAAGCATCTTTCAAAACTTCAATGGACTCAATGTCATTCATATTAATGGAACTCAAAGGAGATACATTCTGTCCTGTACCATTTCCTGCTTCACCGGACATGGGGAAACCATCTACCACATACAACGGTTCCGTACCGGCAGTAATACTACCACTACCTCTTACCTTAATAGATAATCCTCCCCCCGGAATACCATTCGGTTGTGAAACCTGCACACCGGTCATCTTACCAACAAGAGCCTGATCCACACTGGAAACCGGAACTGCCAATTCACTCGCTTTCATTGAGGAGATAGAAGTGGTTACATCGCGTTTACGTTGTACGCCGTATCCCACTACTACGACTTCATCCAACATTTCGCTATCTTCCTTCAAAGTGACATTTTGCAAGGCTTTGTCATTAGCTTTAAATGTCAATGTCTGGTAGCCAATGAATGAAATGGTTACTTCTGCATTTTCCGGAACATTGGCTAAGGTATATTCACCGTCAACGTTTGTAATTGATCCCAGTGTGGTTCCTTGTATTGCCACACTCGCCCCAATCACCGGTTCACCGTTTTCATCAAGAATCTTTCCGTTAATTGATCTTACTTTTGTTTTGTCATCACCCGGCATTTGCTTTTTGAGAGAAATCACAATCATCTTATTCTTTAGATTCACCTCCAATGATTTGTCAAGGATAGATGACAATGCCTCTACGACGGGAGTATTTTCAAAAGTTGCATTAACCTTTTTATTCTCGTTTATTTCGTTTTTCTGATAGATAATGGACAGCCCTGTCTGACTCTCTATTTCCTTCAATACAGTTTTCAATGTTTGTTCCTTAAAAACTTTGCTGACTGTCTGGGCATTTACAGATAATGAACCCAAGCTGAGCAAGAACAAAAGGAATAAGCATAGAATTGATTTTCGGTTGTTCATAGCTTTTCTTGATTTAATTAGTTGTTACAAAATTGATTTTATTCTCTGATATATATATCCTTTCCTCTGCGTTCGACGGTTATCGGGATGATCTCCTGCAAAGCAGCCATCACCTCTCCTATCGTCTCACGGTTTCTTAATGAAATGCGGAAGCGTTTGGCACCTACCTGTTCCGATTCCAGACTGATATTGACGTCATACTGGCGGGATAGCTTCGCTACCAGTTCTTTCAACGTAATATCCTCAAATTCAATTCGATTCTCCGACCAGGCTTTCCATTGCTTCACATCATTACGGGTACGTGTAATTTTTCCGGTGGCCATATCCAACTTCACGAATTCACCGGGTGCCATCTCTATCCGCTGTTCCCCGCGATGGATTTCTACAATTCCTTCCATCAGTGCCGTAGTGACAACTGAGTCTTCAGGATAGGCGGAAACATCGAATTTCGTTCCTTTCACTACTACATCATATCCACAGGTTTGCACCGTGAATTTGGCTTTTTCCTTCTTCGTGACTTCAAAATAAGCCTCACCGCTAAGTATAACTTTACGATTCCGCTCGTTGAACTTATCCGAATACTTCAGTACGGAACCGGCATTCAGCCATACCACCGTACCATCTGCCAAAGTCATCTTGCTCTTTTCTCCGTAGGGAGCTTCGAATACGAAATAATCTTCGGTAGAAGATAAGGAAGCAATGTTCCAGATGCCCAACGTAGCCCCGGCAGTAAGCACCACAATAGCGGCTACGGCA